>PVBE011956903.1_pt1 | contig 43287 bp, 36 predicted proteins | sample 1631181 | NCBI WGS metagenome assembly PVBE01 (sample SAMN08397723, study PRJNA350692) | Marine metagenome, whole genome shotgun sequencing project. | isolation source: water | place: Pacific Ocean | collected 2012-04
GCCTTTGAAGCCGTATCATCCTGAAAGAATTCGATTTCCGGAATTCGCCTGACCTGGTGACGTAGTTTTTTCCCCAGTTCATGCCTTATCTCGTGAATGTTCTCACTCAATGCCGCGATTACCAGCTTAGGCTCTTCAACATTATAAACACTTAGATAAATCTTGCAATTCAGTAAATCGGGGCTGACGGTTACTTCGGTGATCGTCACAAAAGCTCGGCTTCCATAATAATTGCTCCCTGTTCGTTGTAGTAAATCGCTTATTGCTCTATGAAACTCAGCTGCAACTTTCTTTTGTCTTCTTGATTCTGCCATAATGTGCTAGCAAATTTAAAACCCTTTATTTCCCCAAACCCGAATCGATCGAATGTTCCGCGTTTTGCCATGTTGTATCACTAAATTTGCCGACCTCGCATGAAAAGCTATTGGCGCATTGTTCGTCTCACCCGCAAGTATGCCGCTGAGATTTTGTTGAACCTCGGTTTCAATATTTTGAATGTCATTTTTTCAGTGGCTTCAATCGCTATGCTCATCCCGTTTTTAAGGTTGTTGTTCAATAAGGATGTGGACGGCTCAACGCCCTTGCCTGATTATCCTGAATTTAGTATCGGGGTTGATTATGTAGTTGACCTCTTCAATTTTCATTTTCTGAAAATCATACAAGAACAGGGAAAAATTGATGCACTCATTTGGGTCTGCGTTGTGGTTGTGTTGGTTTTCTTTCTGAAAAACCTATTCCGTTATGTTGCGGTCTATTTCATGGGGCCTATTCGCATGGGTGTTGTTCGCGATCTGCGAAAAGAAGTTTTTGAGAAGATCATTGCGCTCCCAATCGGATTTTATTCTGAAGAAAAGAAAGGTGATGTTATTGCCCGACTTACCTCCGATATCCAGGAAATCGAATATGGCATCATGAGTGTTTTGGAAGTAACTGTTAGAGAAATGCTGACTATAGCGGCCTTTCTTGGTGTGATGATTTACATGAGCCCAAGTTTAACCGTGTTTGTTTTCATTATGCTTTTGGTTACCGCAGGCGTTGTAGGGCGTGTCGGAAAAACGCTGAAAAAAGTTTCGAAAGAAGGCCAGGTGAAAATGGGGGAGTTGGTGTCAATGATTGACGAGTCGTTGATGGGATTAAGGATCATCAAAGCCTTTAACGGAGAAGGTTATCAAAACCAAAGATTCGGGCATGCGAATGATGAACACTTCGATATTGTTTTAAGAAGATTTAGAAGACGAGAGCTTTCTTCACCACTAACGGAATTCCTGGCAATTGGCATTGTGGCATTGGTGTTATGGTTTGGTGGAAAGATGGTGATTCTCGGGCAGGATGGCTTGCAGCCGGAGTTGTTTATAACGTTTATGGTGGTTTTCTCGCAAATGATCCAACCTGCCAAAAGTTTTTCCGGGGCGTTTTTTAACATTCAAAAAGGACTGGCTTCATCGGAACGGGTGCATGAATTGATGGATGCGATCAATTCCATTCAAGAGGCCGAAAATCCGGTAGCCTTGCCACGATTTGAATCCACACTTTCATTTGAAAAAGTTGGTTTTGCATATGCCGATCAACCGGTTTTGAAGGACATTTCTTTCACTGTAAAGAAAGGGCAGACAATAGCGATTGTTGGTCAGTCGGGGGCCGGGAAATCTACTTTGGTGGATATGATCCCCAGGTTTTATGATCCTGACCAGGGAAGTGTTTCTATTGATGGTCATGACTTGCGAAAATTGAGTATTGAGGATTTGAGATCCAAATTGGGTGTGGTTACCCAGGAATCGATTTTATTCAATGATTCTGTGTTCAACAACATTGCCTTTGGGCAAACTGATGTTTCACAGGAACAGGTGGAACAAGCGGCACGAGTTGCCAATGCGCACGAATTCATTTCGAAAATGGATGCAGGTTATCAAACCATTATCGGAGACAGGGGAAATAAACTAAGTGGAGGAGAGAAACAAAGAATGACAATTGCCAGGGCTCTATTGAAAAATCCACCCATTTTGATTTTGGACGAAGCAACCTCATCATTAGACACAGAAAGTGAAAAACTTGTGCAGGATGCGATTTATAAACTCATGCAAAATCGGACAAGCATTGTTATCGCTCACCGTCTTTCAACTATACAAAATGCAGATTTAATCCTTGTGATGCAGAATGGTGAAATTATAGAAAGAGGCACGCACGAGTCATTGGCTCAGGTGAACGGGGTGTACAAAAAGCTTTCTGATTTGCAATTGTTCTAATTGCCACCTTGACAGGAATTTGTGTTAGAAAATGGAAGTGAATTTAAAAGTGAGATCAGTCTGTTATCTCCAACTTCACTTTTTCGGATTTCTTGTCAGCATTGATGGATAAGGTGTATTTGCCTGCTTCCATACCAGCTGTGTTGAAGATGATGTTGTTGGTGCCGGGACCAAAAGTCTCAGTAAAGAAGAAGCTGATGTCGCCTTCCTGGTCGTTGACAATGACATAAAGTTCTGTTTCTTCTTCAAGGGTGTATTCAATCTTGAATTCTTCACCCATCGGTACAGGATTTGGGTAAAGCTTCAATGCTCCTTTTGAAAGGGATTTTCCTTTCTTCTTGTCCGAATCTCCTGGATTTGCTGCCTGGCTATTGATCGTGAGTGCAATCAAGACAACCAACAATATTAGCTGGATAATGACTATAAACCTCAATTTTCGCATAAACCACTTTTTAAAACTACCCCTGGATAAAAGCGTTTGTATTTATTTTACGAAAAAAATGGAGGTTGGTTACACTCTAATTGAGATCAAATGGCATAATATTTAATACTGACCCAACTTGGGTCAATCTGATTCGTAAATTCCCGACAAACGCTCATCGTCCTCAGCGTCTTTGATTTCTTTCAGACTCTTGTCGATTTCTGTGATCAACGAATCAATGTCTTCAATGTTTCTTTCTGTTTCCATGGCAAGCGCACTGTGGGTCGCCTTTTGGTCTTTGGCTTCCTTCTCAAGGTCAACAATCTTGGCTTGAAGTTCTTGTTTAATCCTGCTAATTGCGCTGGTGGCGCTATAGCGTATCCACCAAGTTTGATCATTAATAGCAATTACTTGCAGTGTTTTAACACCATTTGAAATAACGGTAGGTTTGGAAGTGGCAAGGTAGTCCCCATAGTTGCTTAACAATGAATATCGTCCCATGCTACGGGTTTTATTAATCATCGTTTCGAAATAGTCCTCCTTGTCAGAAGTTTGGTTGTCAGCGAAGATTCCTGATACAACTGAGATCAACTGGCTGTTGGTTTCATGTTCCATTTCTTCGGCAAGTTTCACTCCAGACGCTTCATCAAGATGGCTTACTGCTTTCAAAACTGCCGAAACTACACTATAGCTGCTGTCGCCTTTGCAACTTAGAATAAAAGGTAGGAGTGTGGAGTCAGCCAATTCCGTAAGGGTGTTGATGGCAGTACTGCGGACTGCTGCTTCAGGGTCGTTTTTTGTAAGTCGTTTTATTCTTGCAACCAACGCTTCATCCTCTTTCTTAACTTCCAATTCTCTTAAAGCGAATCCTCTTATTCCCCAAAATGGATCTTCGAGAGCTGAGGCAATTTGGTTTTTGAGTTTGGGCATTTCTTCCTGTTTATCTTTCAATGCCGCTACGGCCTCTCTCCTGTCAAGGTAAAGTGGGGCATTGGCTAATTGAAATTTGTATGACTCAATATCTTTTTGATCATCCTTGTTACAAAGGAGCATTTTTTCAGCATCAACATTCACCAGGTCTGGCTTACTGTTGCATGGAAAATTAAAGGTTTCCTTGAATTCGTAAATCTGAACCAGGTGACGTTGCACGTCTTCCCCAAAATAGAGATCAATGGCAATTGGCATTCTGTATTTGTGTTGTTCGTTCCCGACTTTATCATATTCGGTGTTCACTGACATGATGTTCAAACTATCGTCCCAGGAATAGGCAATGGTGAGATTGGGGTGTCCATCTGACAAGAACCATTGGTTGAAAAACCAGTTCAGGTCTTCCCCTGTAATCTCCTCAAATGCCAAACGCAGTTGGTGAATCTCAACAGCCTTGAATTCATTGTCTTTCAGGTATTTGTTTAGGCCAGCAAAAAAAGCATCATCCCCCACGTATTTCCTAAGCATGTGTAAAACGCGTCCACCTTTTTGATAGCTATGCGCATCGAACATGTTCTCCTTATCTTCATGATAATACCTAATAAGCTGTTTCACTTCAGACTTTGCTTCGTTCATATATGCGCGCATGTCGCGGTAAATATGGTAATCGGCTTTATCGCGGCCATACTTGTATTCAAACCAAAGGTATTCCCCATAAGTGGCGAACGATTCATTTAAAGGCAGATTTGCCCAACTCTCGCAAGTAACGATATCGCCAAACCATTGATGGACTACTTCATGTGCAATAATGTCTTCGTGGGTTCTGTCTAAAAGATCCCGACTGCTCAAATTCAAGCCTTCGAAGTGAATGGTGGCAGAAGTGTTTTCCATAGCTCCTGAAACAAAATCCCGCACAACCACCTGGCTGTATTTGTCCCAGGGATAATCGTACTTCAACACGTTAGAATAAAACTCCAGCATTTCAGGTGTGTTGCCAAAAATCTGCTGAGCGTGCTTTCCATAATCTTTCTCCAGGTAGTAGTTCACAACCAGGTTTCTCCATTTGTCTTCGGTTACCGAAAAGTCACCTATTGCCATCATAAAAAGATAAGGCGCGTGAGGTTTTTCTTGTTTCCAATGATCGGTTCGGGTTCCATCCTCGTTTTTAACAGTGCTCATGAAGGCTCCATTTGATAGCGTCTTGAATCGATCTTCGACAGTTATGAAAATTTCCTGTGAAGTTTTTTCATTGGGCTTGTCGATAGTTGGAAACCAGCAGGATGATGCTTCGGTCTCGCCCTGCGTCCAGATTTGTTGTGGTTTTGAAGAGTCTTCACCCAACGGGTTGATGAAATAAAGACCCTTGTCGGATGTGATCGCCAAACTGCCTTCACTGTCTAATTCGTTTGGCCTTGCGGTGTAAACTATCTCAATCTCATAATTTTCTTCTCTGGTGTAAGTCCTGTCAAGTTCAATGTTGATTTCCAATGTGTCATAATCGAACTTAAGAAGTTTTTTTCCCCCTTCGTTTATCAGCCAGATTCCTTCAATCAGAAAACCTTTTGCATCTAATCTTAGTTTGTTTGTGGGATAGAAGTAGGGTTTAATGGTAAGATTTGCGATTCCATTTAAATGTTGTTTTCGCCAATCAAAAGAAACCTGGAGTTTAGTGTGGAGGATGTCATTTTTTAAATGGAAAGAAGGATTGTACTGAACATCCGCACCGCTAACCTCTACCTCTGGAAGAAGATGAGCATCAAAATCGTCTGTTGCATGTTTGGAAGACGAGCATGAAGCGAGAAGGGCAATCAGGGCGACAAAATAAAGATGTTGAAATTTCATTAAACCAGGTTGAGTTTCGCGATGAATTTGGGCTGCCAAAATTAGCTATATTTGGCCAGTAGCCTGCATTTGTTGCCACTGGTCAACGGGTGTTGCCTTGTTACTAAACATAATTTAACTTTTCATTGATTAATGTTGCGCATAAACGTAAATAACAAGTTTCCATTCGATGTGGAGTTTGAAACTGATGGGATTAAAATTAACGGTGAGCCGGTTGATTTGGAATTGCGTTCCAGTGATCAAAAGTTGTTTTTGCTTACCACGGGTGATAAAACGTATGAAGCTGAGTTGATTGCAACCGAGGGTGGTGGAAAGGAATTTGTTATTACGCTTAATGGTGTAAGATATTCTGTTGTGGTTAGCGATCGTTACGATCTGTTACTGGAACGACTGGGCATTGATCAACAATCAGCGCAAAAAACAGTGAGCATAAAAGCCCCAATGCCTGGGCTGGTGCTTTCCGTAAACACAGCCGTAGGATCAAAAGTGCGGGAGGGTGATACCTTGATCGTTCTGGAGGCCATGAAAATGGAAAACAGCCTGAAGGCACCCGGTGAAGCTACAGTTTCAAGCATTCATGTAGCTGTAGGTGATGCGGTGGAAAAAGGAGAAAGTTTAGTTTCCTTTGAATAAAGACGAATCAGTTGGCCAATCAAAAAATCAAATTGTGGTTGAAGAGAATAGGTTGGGTTGGCTTCTTGTTTTTCTTGATAAAAGGCCTCATCTGGCTGGCCGTTTTCTTCGGCCTGGGTCACTATCTTAAATCAATGTTCTAGTTTTCCATCTGGGTCAAACTTCTCGATTTCATGCTTTTTGGCAGGCAATGATTGTAAGTAGGAAAAGATCGCAGCTAAATCCTCATCGGTCATGTTGGCGTATGTGTACCAAGGCATCGGGGTATTATATTCGTTTTGTGCCACAGGTCTGGCCATTGCTTTCTGGTTTCTATAGGCAGCGAACTTGGCAACAAATTGTTCGGATGTCCACTTTCCCAGACCAGTTTCATTGTCGGGCGTAATGTTGGCCGAATAAGTAATTCCACCCGTATGCATTATAAAGGGGTGGCCGCCTTCAAATGTTCTTTCGAAATCGGGCCCTCCCTGTTCTGTTAGTGGGGTGTGACAGACAATACATCCGCCAACGTGAGTAAGATACTTTCCATAATCCACAGTACCCTTTTGAGGGGTGCTTGCTACCAATTCATTATCCGCTGGAAGTGTGCTGAATATGAAGTTTAGGGGAAAAATCAGCTCGGATGGTCCGTGCTCTGACTCAATTGATGGCAATGTCCGAATATAGGCAATGATGGCATGGGCGTCTTCAACTGAGAGGTGTTTGTATGCATCGTAGGGCATCATTGGCGGCAACGCTCTTCCATCTTTACTGACACCGCAGGTCATGGCACGGAGGATTTCCCCATCGGTCCAATCGCCAAGATAGTGGGGGGTTATGTTTGGAAAAGTTATGGTTCCTGGCATTCCCAGCTCAGGACCCCAGGCTTCCTGACCGGCACCGAGAGTACCGGGTGTCATAGGTGCTCCATACCTGTTTAAATCGTGATTGGCATGGCAACTAAAACAGGCAGTGACATTATGCACAAGATACCTGCCACGTTCAAGCAAGCTGGGTGTGGTTTTAATTTTCAAGTCAGATGCAGGGCCAACTTTTGGAAAAGCAGTTGAGAGATACACTACACCGCCTCCGATTACCAGGGCAAGAAGCAGAACAATGCCCATAAAGATTTTGAGAAAAGTTTTCATTCTGGGGTAGGTTTTAAAATTTGAAAGGAATAAACCTATGAAAATATTATCTATTTGTGAGGTGCATAGTGACGATTACCGACTTTGAGACGGGTGTTTGGCTTTTTTCTGCCACTAATTCAATTGGAACAAGTGTATTTGCTTCCGGGAAATAAGTGGCAATGCAGCCTTTGGGAATACAGAAAGGAACCACCTTAAATCTTTTGGCAAATCTCGTTTTCCCGTTGTAAGAGCTTTGCAGATTTACTAATCCCTTTTGATTGATTCCTCTCTCTTTCATATCTTCTGCGTTAACAAACACAACTCTTCGCTCATTGAAAACGCCCCGGTATCGGTCATCGAGGCCATAAATTGTCGTGTTGAATTGATCATGACTTCTCACAGTCATCATCAGCAATTCACCTGGTTTGAGTTCAATTTCCGAGATTTTATTGACGGTGAAAGAGGCTTTTTTGTTGGTGGGTTCAAAGGTGCCTTCACGAGCACAATTTGGCAGGTAAAATCCTCCGTTCTGTCTGACTCTTTTGTTGTAATCATGAAATCCGGGAATCACGGCCTCGATATTGTTTCTGACTATGTCATAATCCTTTTGAAGAACTGACCATTCTGTTTTCGTTTTTCCAGCCAACACCTTTTCGGCTAATTCGCAAACAATGGTTGGTTCCGATTTCAGTTTTTCCGAAGCAGGTTGTTTCCTCCCTATGGATTGATGTACTACCCCCATGGAATTTTCAACTGTTACAAACTGGGGTTTGCCGCTCAACAAATCCTCTTCGGTTCTGCCCAGGCAAGGAAGAATAATTGCTCGTTTTCCGGTCACCAAATGACTTCGATTCAGCTTTGTTGAAACCTGGACAGTCAGTGAACATTTCGAGAGCGCTTCTGCTGTGAATTCTGTGTCGGGAGTCGCAGATAGAAAATTGCCACCCATGGCAAAAAACACTTTGGCACTTTCGGAATGCATGGCCTCTATTGCTTCAACTGTATTAAAGCCATTGTCTCTGGGTGCGGTGAAATTAAATTGCCGTTCCAGTTTATCGAGGAAAGTTGAATTTGGCTTTTCCCAAATGCCCATGGTTCTGTCACCTTGTACATTGCTGTGGCCACGAACTGGGCAAGTACCTGCACCCGGTTTTCCGATGGAGCCTTTCAGTAATAACAGGTTGACCACTTCCCTGATATTGTCTACCGCATTTTTATGTTGGGTCAGGCCCATTGCCCAGCAGGCGATGATTTTGTTTTTGGATGCAATTAACCTGGCTGCTTCATAAACTTCCGCTTCGTTGATGCCACTTTTGGCGCACAGCTCTTCAAACTCAAATTGCTTCAGTTCATCGCGAAAATCATTGAAACCTGTAGTTCTGGCCTCAATGAAATCATCATCAAGAACTTGTTCCCCTGAAGCCTCAAACTCAAACAGCTTGATCATAATGGCTTTCAACAGCGCCACATCCTCATTGACTTTCACCTGAAGAAAAAGATCCGTCAAAATAGTTTTGCCTCCAAGCATGTGTGAAATCTGCTGCGGATTTCTAAAACTGACCAGCCCAGTTTCTGGTAAGGGATTTATGGTGATGATCTGGGCACCGTTTTCCTTTGCTTTTTGCAGGGCAGATAACATCCTGGGGTGATTGGTGCCTGGGTTTTGACCAATCACAAGGATCAATTCGGTTTGGTAGAAATCCTCGAGTTTCACCGACCCTTTTCCGATCCCAACAGTTTCCGAAAGTGCCATTCCACTTGATTCGTGGCACATGTTTGAGCAATCTGGAAGGTTGTTGGTTCCAAATTGCCTGATGAATAACTGATAAAGAAAAGCGGCTTCATTGCTGGTTCTGCCCGATGTGTAGAAAATGGCCTGGTTGGGATCTGGAAGTGCATTAAGTTCTTCAGCAATCAGGTTATAAGCAGCCTCCCATGAAATGGGTTGGTAGTGTTCCTGATTTTCAAATAGCACCATGGGCTCAGTAAGCCTTCCCTGTTTTCCGATCCAATAATCAGATTGATTCGACAGATCAGCGACTGAATGTTTTTTGAAGAATGCAGCATCAACTTGTTTCTTGGTGGCTTCTTCGGCTATTGCTTTTGCCCCATTTTCACAAAATTCACCCAGTTTGGAACGATGGCCATCCGGATCGGGCCACGCGCATCCCGGGCAATCGTAGCCATCCATTTGGTTGATCTGCCGCATGAGCGGGATAGAAGAAGCCACACCCAATTCCTTTTGTAAATGCAGTATTGAAGACTTAACTCCCTGCCAACCAGCCGCTACTGAAGCTGGCTTATAGATTCTCAGTCCAGTGAGTTTTTCAGATGTGTAAGGGTTAACCTTCTTGTTGTCCGCCATTCCCGGCTAATTTATGAATTAAGGAAGAGCGATTCTTCCGAAGCCGGAATAGACGTTGAATGATTGGTCTTTTGTGAAACCAATAAGAGTGATGTTAAATGCCTCAGCCACTTGCAAGGCGAGACTTGAAGGGGCACCGATTGCAATGACCAGAAAAATTCTTGCCGTTGCTGCCTTTTGTAGCAATTCGAAACTTGCTCTGCCGCTGAGTACCAGAATTAGCTCAGAGACAGGTACGATTCCTGATTGTAGCGCAGCCCCGATCAGTTTGTCGAGGGCATTATGGCGGCCAATATCTTCTCTTGAAAACTGCAGGTTTCCGTCCAGATCAAATAAACCGCAAGCATGTATGCCGCCTGTGTTACGGAAGTTTACCTGGGCTTCAAGAAGCTTTGATGGAAGCGTTGCAACCAATTCGGCTGAAATTTTATATGATGCATTTAATTCTGGCAACGGCAATCCAAGTTTCAAATCCTCAATGCTTGCTTTGCCACATACCCCGCAACTGGAATTCATGAAAACGTTTCTTGGAACTGTTGTGATCGATCGTTCTTCTGGAGCCAGCATCACAATGATTATATTGTTCTTTTCCTCGTCAGTACGTGGATTTTCACAATAGCGAATGGAAATAATTTCTGAATAAGATTTGATAATTCTTTCCGAAAACAATAAACCAGCAACTAATTCAAAATCGTTTCCGGGGGTGCGCATCGTGACAAGGAAGGGGATTTCTACATCGGATTCACTTCCCTTATTTCGGATTCTGATCTCCAATGGTTCTTCCATCGCCAACAAATCAGGTTGTCCGGAAATCAATCCTTTGGAAAATCTTTTTATCTGAACAGGTAAAACTCCAGCCTTTTCTTTTCTGTCGATCATGGCTTCTGGAATTCTCCCATTTTGTCGATGTGGGCAATTTTTTGTTGTGACAAACCGGTTCTGTGATTTTTCGAAGTCAGAACCACTTTGGCAAGACCATCGTTGAAAGGATGTGCGAAATCGAAACGCGGAGCAATCACGAATTTCCCGTTGGTGTCTATGTAGCCCCATTTACCTGTGGTGTCAGCTGCCGGAGCCAAGCCTTCGGTGAAATCACCAGCATCTTCCAAAATAAAATCGATGATGATTTCTCCTTTCGTGCTGATGTATCCCCATTTTGAATTCTTTTGAACAGCAGCCAATCCTTCTGAAAACTGGTTGGCATCCTCGAATTGCAGCGAGATCACAACTTTGCCCCTTTCATCGAGGAAACCGTATCCGCTGTTTTCCTTGTTCACCAGTGCCCGACCATAAGTAAACTCAAATGCATCGTCATATTTGGGATTAGCAACCCAATCCCCATAACGATTTATAAATCCCCACTTGCACTGCCCCGTTTTACATTTTCCGTTGAGAGCCAGCGCTATTCCATTTATGAAATCACCGGATTCCTTAAATTTTGGTTTTATTACCTCCTCGCCCAAAGGATTAATGTACCCATACAAACAGTCATCTTCGCATTCAGTTTGACTGACTGCGGACAAATTCTCCGAAAAGGGAGCAGCATCAGCAAACCGGGCCTCAATCAGTGTATCTCCGGAAATGGTATCCACAAAACCGTAGAGGAAATCGCTTTCATAAATTACTGGCAGTAAGGCAGCCATGCTAATTTCCTTTTCCAATTCCTTTTTGAATGGAAACCATTTGTATTGCTTTTGAAAGCTGATCAGGCCATCTATATTTCGCGAAGGAACTTTTAAATCATATAACATCTGCCAGGCGGTTTTGGCATGCGGGTTTTTGTAGTGTTTCCCGACAAAACTTTCTAATTCTGAAATGGTTCCATTTTTAGTGGATAGGGCGAAAACACGATCCTGCGCCTCGCGTGTGTAGGGACTTTTAGGGTGTTCCTTTAGAAACGCTTCGTAACCTTTCAGTGTGTTGGTTTTGGAGAAGTCTTCATAAACCAACAATTCAAATTGGTCCTTTGCTTCCTTAATGTGTGGGCTCTCCGGATTTTCGTTCATAAATCTTTTGAAAGCTTGCCAGGTACCATCGCGGGTTTTGTCCTTGAAAAGTAAGTGCTCGTAAAGTTCCCTTGCTCGGGCAACTTGTGTGGCATTTGGGTATTTCTCCAAAAACTGCTTGAAACTATCATAGGTTTGTTCGGCAGAGGATTCTTCGAATGCAAGGGCGTTGCGTTGTTCTATGGCCGTTTGTAGAAATGGAGATTGAGGATAGTGTTGAATGAAGTGCTGCCACGCAACAACGGTAGAAATTGACTCGGCCAATCTGAAGGCCTTGGTTTCAATTTCGGTTGCCATTCGTGTGATGAAGTAGGTACGAATCCCCAAGTCGGCTAGTTTGCCTTTTTCCTTTTCATTTTCAATTTTTTGGAATTCAGTAGTTACCCGTGAAATGTACAAGTGAGCAGAATCGAGGTTGGCTTTCGGGTTGTCTTCAAAATTGTAATAAGAAGCTGCCAGAAAATTGGTGTGAATATCGAGCGAATCGGAGGCAATTGATTTGGAAATCACGGTCCATGCTTCCGCATAGTTGCCGGCATTAAGAAGTTTCTCGGCCTTTTTAACACCTCCAGCCCAAGCGGTTTGAAAGGGTAAGACCAGCAAGGTTGTGAAAAGCCACAAACTGATCATTAAAAGACTGGGAATCTGAGGGTTGATGCGTGACAAGGTTTTGCAAAATTAGGTCTCTGGGAAGTAAAAAAGAATCATCCGAGCTTTTTCAGTTTTGCCCAAATCAGGTTTGGCTCAAAGCCACGGTTGATCAGGTATTTAGAGACCTTGTCTCGTTTGCTGTAGATGTTAGGGGCATTGGTTTCTTCGAATTTTCGGTTTGCGAGGTGATCCAGTGTTTCCAGATATTGTTCTTCATCGATCTCCTCCAGACCTTTCCTGATACAGTAATCTGTTAGTTGTTTCTCCTTCAACGACTTTTCAATTTTAAGCCTGCCCCATTTTTTAATGCGAAACTTTCCGCCCGAGAAGATCTTTGCAAAACGCTCTTCGTTCAGGAAGTTTTGATCGATGAGATCCGCAATGATGAAATCCCAGGAGTCGGGGGCAGTTTCAAGTTCCTTCAGCTTTTTTCGTACATCGAAATGGCACCTTTCCTGGTAGGCGCAAAACCGCTGAAGTTTGGCCAGTACTTCCCGGTATCCGGGGCTCTCATGTACATGATTGATCGGCATTTGCGTAGTTTCGCTCGCTGAAATTATTGATCCCTTGAGGAACAAACAAGCTATCTTCCTTCTATTTGCAGCCAACACCGTTTCGGGTTTTGCTCAAGGTATCACGATGATAGCCATTCCCTGGTATTTTGTCAGCACGCTTAAGGAAGCACCCTTGTTTGGGGTAATCTCGACTGCTGTCGCTTTTGTCAGTTTGTTTTGGGGTTTGTATTCCGGTTCGCTTATAGACAGGCATAATCGTAAGTACATTTTTCTGGTTGTTTCATCGATGGCTTGTTTGATTATTGGCAGCATTGCCGGCTACGGGTTCTGGGCGGGAAATATCAGCTGGTGGCTAGTTGCCATAGTTTTTTGTGCCACATTTCTACTCTACAATATCCATTATCCCAACCTCTATGCCTTTGCACAGGAGATTACCGACCCAAAGGATTATGGGAGGATTACTTCCTATATTGAAGTGCAGGGTCAATCGACCAATGCAATTGCCGGGGCCGTTGGTGCAATATTGCTGGCAGGCACGGCTGACAATTATCTTACCCTCCTTGGCTACCGATTTCCGGTGGGTTTCTCAATTGAAGCCTGGTTGTTACAAGAGGTTTTTTTGTTGGATGCTTGCACTTACATTGTCAGCATTGCATTGATTGCCTTAATTCGATTTGTGCCAATTGCTGAAAGGGAACCGGATTATCGCTCTGTGTTGAACAGGATAGTTTCGGGTTTTTCGTTCTTGAAGTCGAACCCGGTTTTGTTCATTTTTGGAAATGCCAGTTATATGGTTTTTATCACCATTCTTGTCGGTGGTTTTTACTTGTTGCCAGTTTATATTGAAAACCACCTTCATGGCGGTAAGGATGTTTATCCCTCTATGGAAATGTATTTTGCCCTGGGGTCTGTGATGGCAGGCTTGTTCATTCGCATTGTTTTTAAATCGTTTACAACGGTGAAAGCCATAATCTGCCTTGCTGCTTTGGCCACGGTCATTTATGCGGTGATGCTTTTCGATATCCCGATCATGCTTTTTTATGTACTTGCCTTGCTACTTGGTTTAAGTAATGCCGGCACTCGAATTATGCGCATGACCTACATGTTTAACCATGTGCCAAATGATTACATCGGTAGGGTGAACAGCGTATTCAATATCTTCAGCGTTGTGTCACGGATTACCTTCCTTTCACTGTTTAGCTTGCCATTTTTCCATTTCGAAAACAATGTGGTTTACGCGATCCTGATTTTTGCAACATTTACTTTCACCGGCACCTGCCTACTGATGATTTTTTACAGGAAAATAATCGGCATTAAGATTCGCTTAACATGATTTTTTGGTTTGGAAATTGAGCGTAAGAGCTACCGCCCATAGTATCAGTGCGCATGCCTGGTGTAATACGCCAAGTACCAGCGGAATTTCACCTTTGCAGTTTATAACTGTTAAAACCCCAAGTATGAATTGGGCCAGAACCGTCAGGTTCAGCAGGTTGATTGTTCTTTTCATGACAGTCGGCAGAACGGATTTTTTAAACCATAAAATACCCGAAACAATGACGATTAAAACTGCAAGTAAGCGGTGAATAAACTGAACGAATGTTCGCGCAAAAATGGTAGTGTCGTAGTTTGCCCAGGCATCCATCGACCAATTTGCTGGAACCAGCAGTTCCGATGGCAATAGCTCACCATTCATCAATGGAAAAGTAGGATAGACCAATCCTGCTTTCATGCCAGCCATTAGTCCTCCAAACACAATTTGCAAAAGAATTAAGATTGAAAAACCGATTGACAAATTGAGTAGGCTTTTCTTGGGTTTTTTTCCTTTTGAAAGTTTGGATTCGGACAACATCACCCACCACAAATACCCGAACAATACAACAGCAGAAGTCAAGTGAATGGAAAGTCGAAAAGGACTTACCCAGGGGCGATCAACCAAACCGCTTCTTACCATCAACCAACCAACACTTGCCACCCACACCGCCATCAAAATCACTATTCCAAGCTTTTTTACAAGCCTGGTTGATAATTTTCCTTTAATCAGAAACCATAAAAACGGAAACAGGAAGATTAATCCCATCATCCTGGCCCAAAGGCGATGAACAAATTCCCAAAAGAAAATGAATTTGAATCCTGACAAATCCATGTTTGGATTGATCAGTTCAAATTGTGGAGTGGCCTTTTAGAGTTCAAATGCCTCATTCCATTGTTGAGGATTCAAGGGGGGGAGCGCACCCATGATCACGTTCCATTCCGTGATGGAAAGGCCCGAACCGGTTAATCGGGTGATACCACCAAGGACTACCTGAAAAAAGATCAGGATGACTCCAGAAACGAGCCAAAGGAAGACAGATTTTTCGTAAGAATTTTCGGGCAGCATTTGAAACAAAACTCAAAATTAGACGAAAACAAATAGGCGAAGCTAGGAGAACTGAGGTATTGAATTTCGGCAAGGAATTTGTTTTAACCGATTCGAAATGTAAAAATGCAGCTTCAAAATGCAGTTTGGCTTATCTCAATCACTTACTTTTAATAACCACTTTCTAAAAACCCACAATGATGTTACGAATTGTTTCAGTTTTGATCCTTACCCTGGTTGTTCAACATACTTTTTCTCAAAACCAACGCTACCAGATAAAATACCTTGAAGAAAAGGATGGCATTAAGATTTATGAAGGCCAACCGGTTACTGGAATTGTATATGATGTTTTCGATAATGGCAATATGAAGTACGAAAGTCATTACAAGGATGGGTTGATGGAAGGTGATTTTATCCGTTTCTTTTCGAATGGCAACAAGTATATTCAAGCCACTTTTCATACTGGCGATACGGTTGGTGTGTTTAAAACCAGATATAAGGACGAGATAATCCGTGAGGAAATTAACTTCAACGAAAAGGGACAACGACATGGCACCCAAAGTCGTTTTTATCCTGATGGCACCAAGCGCACCGTTTGGGTTTGGGAAGATGGTGTTTGCATGGAAAAATGGATTTATAAAGAGGGAAAACTTATGTCCCGGAAAAAGCTCTGAATCTGCTGTGACCAGCTTGTAGCTTCAAATAAGCTATTCAAACTTGCCATAAATCCGGTAACTTCGGGCATCTTTAGTTTTTGTCAGTGAAATCCCACCTACTCGTATTGGTTTATCTTATCGCTTTGTTTGCCTCTTGCGATCGAGCTAGTTTTAAAAAGATTAATGGTCATTGGACTTTGACCGAAATGTATGTAAACAATGACTTTACAGTGAATGTTATGGACAGCACCGAGGCCCAGGTTGGTACTTGTTTCTGCGAGAATGACAAGTTCACCTATCAGCACATTCTTGATACAATTTCAGTGTTTTACGAAGGCGAATGGAAGGAGCATGATAGCTATCAACAACTACAGCTTGATTACGATTATTCTATCGATAATGTTCCGGTTAATGATTTGGTTAAGTACGTTCCATACATTTTCCCTTCGGATAAAGGATTTGTGTTTTATCAGATAGAATTCCTTTCAAAGGACAAACTTGAATTTAAGGGACAGGCCCAGGGAATTTACCAGGGAATTTATGGTACGCAAGATTTTACCTGGGTGATGCGGAAAAACAACTAAGCCTAAGCCACAATTAGCTTGTCTATGTCTATTTGATCCAGAAAGGGAGTGATGTCCTGCTCTTCCACCACTTTTATGGTTTGTATATCCAGTTCCCCAGGAATAAACCAAACCTCTATGTAGGTTCCTTGCAGTTCGTAAAGGTCTATTTGATGGATTTCGTAGTTGCGTGTCGCAAGCCGATGACCATGATAGTGTAGTAATGAAATCTTCTCGTCCAGCGATAAGCTGTTGAATTTGGTAGTAGATAGCATAATAAAGGGTTTAAAACGTTCTTTGTAAGGTAATACACACAAGGAATAAATTCCACCATTTTTGTAGATTTCTTCACTAAAACCAAACGTATTAAAGATGCCTAAAAGATTAACGCGCAATAAATCGAATGCACTCCTAGGGGGAGTTTGCTCTGGAATGGGAGATTATTTTGATAAAGATCCTGTGTTGATCAGGCTTTTATGGATTCTGGCCGGGTTGTTTTTTGGGGGAGGCTTGATTGCCTATATCATTGCCTGGGTTATTATGCCAGAAAGCTGATTAGAGAATCAGCACAGCCGCTGAAACCACAGTGGTCCATAACCCATTTTTGTTTCCCCTGGCCGACTTGCAATAACTCTTGGTTTGAAATACGTTACCGCTGGCCTTATAGACCTGTTTGCGTTCATCCCACGCTGTATCCGGGTCGAACGGAATTCCAAAAGTTGTAGCCAACATCGTAGCTGCCAGGTCTTCTGCATATTCAGAAGACACCTTAGCGGTTTCCCCGTAAGCGTGATGCTCTGACAAGTAGCCGTATTTACTCAGGTTTTTTGGACGTGCCACTCCAATGGCAGCTGAAATCAAACGATTGGGTTCGTTTGTTTGGCTTTTAGCCATCACGCAATAAACGATCTGGCCTGGATTTAACTCCTTTAGTCCTGTGGCAGGACTAACCTGTTGACAACCAGGTGGGAAAATGCTTGAAACATAAACAAGGTTGTACTTTTCGATTCCGGCACCGCGTAATGCAGACTCAAAAGACGCCAACTTGTGTTTGTGCGTACCAACTCCTGTTACAAAAAAGATCTGTTTGGGTGTCATTTCAACGCATTGAAATTGCGTCAAAATTAATCCACTTTTGATTTGAATTTGCTGGCGGGAAGCGTTTTTTTCTATTCTTCCACTTCATCATCCGAAACACTCAGTGCCTCGTCATTCCATTGATCATCATCTTCACTTCGGTTGATCAATTTTGTTGCAGTTGATGGCCAGTCTTCCTCGTGAAGTTCTGGTTCCTTGTTTTGAGTATCTATCTTCACCATATAAATGATGCCGTCCCATTCAAACATTACAGTTTGTACAATCTGGGTTCCAACCTTTGTTGTTGAAACGTTCTGCTCAATCCCATTTGGAAACTGAATGTTTAACGCAGTAGCCAATTCGGGATTCATCTTTGAATAACTAACCAATTTTCTCATATCTCTCCGGGTATAAAGTTTTCCATTCTCTATACGGTTAACGGATTGAAACCTTCTGGGTTGACGAAATTGGACGAATCCCGAAAATTGGCCTTTAAACGGGTGTAATTGAAGAATGAGCCGAAAGATCTTCTTTATAGGTTTGTGGATAAAAAGAAAGCCGGAGGAACTCCGGCTTTTAGGTTGTGGTGCGGGGCAGAATCGAACTGCCGACACCAGGATTTTCAGTCCTGTGCTCTACCAACTGAGCTACCGCACCTCCATTAAGATCACAAGCTTTTCGCTTGCGGGCTGCAAATCTAAAAGGTTTTTCAATATCAAACAACCAATAAGGATTGGTTTGTTAAGAGTCCAGATAACCTTGGAAATAGCGAATAAGCCAATCACCTTTTTTCAACCTCTCACAAGCATAGATAGTGTGCGGGCTTTGGCTCTACATTCGGATAGGGAACATGCTTATGTGAAAAAAGATAAATTGAGTGGGATGTCTGAAACACAGCCTCTTGCCAGATTTTCAGGACACTCATGCTGGTTGTGTTACTGGTTTTTAGTAACGGTTCCTTCGTGAAGTTCCCCGGCAACCTTGGCGGTTGAGCCTTTTTCTATCCAGAATAAATTCAATACGCTCGCTTCGATAAGCTCAGAAACCACAATTTTAGCTGGACCGAATTCAGCCTTTTTCTGAAAAGCAACCAAGCCGTATTCACAATCGGAGATAGAGATCTTCTGAATTTTTAATACAGATTGGTCCTTTGAGGCAACCGCTGTTTGCGAATTTTGAATCGTTAGCGTTGTTGCTGTGACTTTGGAGTTTTCCCCAGCACTAATCCCCTTATCCCCAATTTCAAAAAATGAGCAGTTCTTAACTTTTATTATACTTCCGGATACATCGAGACCATCGTTTCCGGTGGATCGAAAAACTGAATTTTCTACTTCCCCAATGCAAAAATCTGCATCAAAACCATCGGCCTGGGTTTGCAGAATGAGGCAATCGCGCATTTGAAATTTTGAACGAATCACGTTCAAGGCATCTTCACAATGGTTGTGGCTGAAAACAGAGCTATAGAATTCAACATCGCTTTCATAGAAAGTTACAGCACCAGTCAGTACCCAACTTTTGCCATTCATAGTATTGAGATGCAGAAAATGTGTATGATTCACCTGTGATTTTTCTTTTGCTCCGATGATGGTAAATCCTGAAGCGGATGAATCTGAAGAGAGGATAATGATTGGTTGTTCAGGAGTACCATTAAGGTAAACCGGAGAGTAGGAAATGAAAGCTGCTTTCTGTGTGAAATCAATTTTCGATCCGGCTTCAATGTAAAATTTATATCCCGTAGGAATTACAAGGTTGGTGTTAAATGTGTGGTTTTTGCCTGCCAGGTAAATCTCATTCCCACTAAGACGAAATGAGGGATGCGATTTTGGATCTATCGGTTGGAATTCTTCCTTCCGACCGATGCGCATTTCCGGAGCTCGCCAGCCAAAGGTGGGCGCTGCGAAAAGTGAATCGATACCAGGAATCCTATAGTGGATTTCTGTAGCGGATTCTGTGAAATCGAATTCGACACATTTCAAAGGTGAGCTGTGATTATAGGCATTCACTACTCCTAGCCTGATGGGCGGCTGATTTGTGTGATCATATACTTCAATCGGTAGAACATGGTAATTAAAAATTCTGACCTTGTTCTGTCCAATCCCTGTTTCACCTTGTTGGTATGCCCTTACCGAATGATCCTTAAACGGAAAAATGAGGGTTCTGATTTGTTTGGCAGCATGCTTAATAATCCTGGGGCTCCATTTGTATCCAAGTGTGTCGGATTGTAATACATATTCTCGCGCTGCAACTTCAGCTCCGATTTTCTCCAGGAAACTGTCCATAAAGGCTGTTGAAGAATACTGATGCAGATATTGCACATAAGCCTCTGTCATTTCAGGTTCATAGAAAATACGGTTGAGAAGTTGTTCAGAAGCGTAGCTGCCTTTCACGTGTGGTCCGCGACCAAAACCTATAAAAGGCAGTTTCGTCCATTTATAGGCACCGCGTTCTGAATACCCATCAAAGCCAATGGGTTCTAACCTTGAAGCCACCGGATCGAAATAAAAGCGTTGATTGTGCCAGATTATGCCATGATAAGCTTGTGCAATATCGGCCAGCGCGTAGAATCGTGCGAATTTATCAATGTCAAAGATTTCCGAAAAAGGTTGGTCGCCCATTTTGTAGGCCAGCATCAGGTTTTGGGCTTCCCGAAACTGCGTGAGCAGCGTCTCGCTCTTTTGCGTTCTGTTTGCTTTGAAAGGTTCTATCGAAGCAGAATTGTAAACTGGCAGTTGTTGCTCAAGGGGACCAACCTTCCCGAATTGTTGTAATTCTCTTTGGCGAACATTCCACATTCCATCCTCAGAGAATTTAACGATCGGACCTTCTCGTCTTGAATTCGCCTCCGGTAAATGCTTATCGAAGTGTTCTTCGTAAACGTAAATGCCCATACGTTTGCCGTTCAGAAAAACTTCCACAAAATCGTAGCGGGTGGTTAAAACATCCTCCTGATCGAGCAGTTTGTGATAAACCCATTCGCTCAGGTAATGCCTGGTAAAGGGGTGTTGGATAGAAAACGAGCGCATACCAAGCCAGGTGTTTTCTTTGCTGGTCTTAATGCGAAAGGACCATTGGTCGCTGTTCAGATGATCGAGCCAATCGCCTTTCAGACGAATTTCCGCTTTGAGTTTTTTACCTTTCGATTTGAGCTGAGCGTCCACCCAATCATCATCTTCCGTGATGAGTACGCCTTTTTTCAGCGCTTCTTCCCGTTTCGCCTTCAGTTTGTTGAAACCAGCTTCCTCTATGAGTATTTCTAATTTCGGTGATTCATAGGCCACTGGTTGGTAGTTTTTGTCGCGCTTGTTGTATTCTAACCGGAAGTCATCGAAGAAGGCTTCTTTCTCTTCGTTGGGGTTCCAGACATAAGCCCTCACCCACATGTTTTCTATATGTGTCGGAACCTGCATTGAAAGTTCCATTTTTTCCCATCCGCTTCCATCACGCTCAACGATTTCGGGCGTACTTTGGTAAAACCCCCATTCAGTTTCGATGGACAGCACGGCATAGTTGAAACTTATAAGCCGCCATGCTGAAACTACTATTCGATCGCCAGCCGATACATTCCTGATCTCATGACTAAAGCTAAATTGGTTTTCTTGATTGGTAAGCATCGAATGCTGGCCCTTACGATGTTGACTTTTGGTGGCTTGACCCGATTTGGTGAATATTTTTCCACCTGAAGAAAAATAGGTGTGTGCAGTGGAAAACCATCCCTTTTCTGCCCCGTCTTTAATCACCAATGTTTCGGCATCTTTATTGGCCAGAAAAAGCATCCACATCACACCAATTGTGCAAAGCAAGAGAAATATGATTAAGATAAAGGCCTTTTTCATGGAGACGGATAAAGCAAGATGTGTTAACGTTGTGGCGACTTCGCCTTGATTAAGGCGCGCAAAGTTAGCAAGAACCGTTCGGTTGGATTTCTCTTGTTATTTCTTGAAAATCAATGCTGAAAATGAACGACAGACATTTGTACTTCCTCCCATTCCTACCCACATTAATAGTGTGTGTTGTTTTTGGCTCGGTTGGAACTGTTGTATATGCACAGAATTCAGATGCTTTTGATCATCCTTACTTGGAATCCATTTTTCAGTCGAACAAAGGAGGGTTGTTAAGAGGGGTTGAAATTAATTTCACAAAGCAAAAAGTTGAAGCGCGCGAAACGGCACAGTTTCTTAAAGATTCATACAATTCAATCACGTATGAAATTCTTTTTGATGAGCTGTCCATGAATTTTGCAGATGTAGAATATGTATTTGATTCTGAAGACAGGTTGCTGAAAATTCACCTTGATGTTTACCTCGAAACTGATAGCGTCACTGACATACTACTAAACAAGTTGAAACAAAAGTTTGAGAATGAATATGGAAGATCAAGGATCGATGAAAACGGTTACTTGTTTTGGCAACATATAGGAGCTTATTCAGGATCTGATGAAAGATACAGGAGTTTGGATATTGGCTTGAAGAAATATGCATTTGAGGATGACTTTGGCTTGCTCGTTGAAATCACTGGATTTTAGCCCGAAACCTTTCCGCGAAACTCCATTCCTCCAATTAGAAACCAGTTGTCCACAGAGATAACAATGCTGCTAAAGCGGACGTGATAAACCTTTCCCTTCGTTGATTGTAGATAAATGTCCAATTGGATTTCGGTCTCCAATTCGTTTTTGGTTGAACCCACCCTGCTTAGTTTAGCGTTGTTCCAGTTGAGGGCTTTTTCCCGCCCACGTCTGAAGCAGGTCTTGATTTGGGTTTCAGTTTTTGTGCGAAATTCTTTTTGGTTGATTTCAATTTCGATTAACCGGCCGGTTATGGTTTCATTTCCCTGAAAATATTGTCTCAACTGCGCTGATTCCTTTTTGGAAGGATAACGTTCCATCAGTTCTTTCACGTCTTGTGCAATTAAAAGTTCGGAAAGTTGGTTTGCAATTTTGTCTGAGTTTGGCTGAGCCTGCGCCCAATCTTGCCCTACAATCAGGACAAAAATCAGGGAAATGCCATAACAAACGAGCGTACCAATCTTCAAATCGGAATCCTGATTTGGTAAGTCTTTGCCGAGGTGTTTTTGAGATAGGGTTGGCGCAACCACGGATTCAATATTTTCAATTCCTTGTAGTTACAACCCTGGGATTGAGCGAAGTCTGCCAGTGAGTTTAAGGCGGAGTCAACTTCAACTACCTTGTATTCCATGGGATTATACAAATCTTTTTCTTCCAGGTAAAAACCATATTGTTCGGGATTGGCAAACAATTGCTTCATAGCCAAAATCCTGAACACATACCGGCTGGTTTCCTGGTTCAGAAACAGGTTGTAGTATTCTTCGGTTTTTTGATTGTTTGCCTGCCTTTGCAAGCCAGGAATGCCCATGTTGTAAGCAGCAGCTGCCATCGACCATGAGCCAAACTTTTCCCGAGCCTTCCGTAAATACCCGCTTGCAGCACGAGTCGCTTTTTCCATGTGGTAGCGTTCATCTACCTCTCCGCTTACCTCAAGACCATTTTCGCGTGCAGTTCCTTTCATAATCTGCCACATACCTTTTGCATTTGCCGGTGAAGTAACATTTCGCAAACCGCTTTCAGCTACTGCCAGGTATTTGAAGTCGTCTGGAATACCCTCTTCGGCCAGAATTTTTTCGATTGTAGGGAAGTACCTGTTCGAGAGCTTAAACAATTGCAAACTGCTGGAATGCCAATAAGTGTTCACCATCATTTCGCGCTCAAATCGTTCGCGAACCTCAGGATCTTCTAATGGAACTGTTTCCCCTGCAAATGTGATAGCCGGTGGTAGCGGTGGATTATAGATTTTCTGTTCTACCCGGGATTCAACCTCAGCAGCAACTTCTGTTTCTTCTGTTTGCACCAGGGCTAATAACGATATGAGTGCAATGCCTGAAAGTAAACCTGTGATAAAAAGTTTCATGGTGATGACGTTTTTTTTCTTTTGAAAACTGGAACTGTGGAACATGGCTCACCAAACATGAGGCTTTGAACGTGTGGGGTCAACTTTTCAGTAATGGCGATATAAGCCGCAGGGCCGATTTTTAGATCCCCACATCCCTTAATAACTACACGTTGATTAGCATATTGTTGCGGATCGAGAATTTGGATGTGTTGGAGAATTTGCCTTTCTGTGAATTCAACAGGGCTACCAAAAAAGACTGATTTTGCAACACCTGAAAGTTTAGAAGCTACAAGCATGAAGGCCCACATCGGAATGATGGCATCATTAGAAATGAAGACGCAAACATGTCTATCTGCAAATTCCGTGAAATTTTGTTCTGAAAGCGCTTGTCGAAATGGTTTTTCCATCAAAACCATTTCCTGAACCAGGTAGTCTTTAAGATCGAAAACTGCTACTGGCAACTCAGTCGCCCAATCCTCGAAGTTAATGGTGATCAAGCCACTTTCGGCCACGCGATTAACCAGTGGATCGGAATTACCCGAATTGAGATTTTGCAAATTGTGGTTCAAACGAATTTTCCTCCAACTCTAAAGATATGGAATTGGAGGGAGGCTTTGCAACGCAATATTCTAATAAAAACTTCCGCGATTGTCTTCTACATCGGCCGTTTTCTTGAGGGCCTCGTTGAGTTGATAATCGGCTTTTGAAGCAATGCCGGTGCTTACATCTGTTCGCAATGTTTCGTTAGCCTCTAATGGTGCAGGTGCTGATGTTACGCTCATGACATAAACACCGTTGGTGCCAATTACAGGCTCTGAAAGTTGGCCTGCAGCCAAAGAAGCTGCAACTCCCATAACCTTTGGTTCATTGCCCAGGTTGGGAATAAAGGAATTCGCAAATGCAACACTCGAAACTGTTTTGGCTTCAACCCCGAGACTTGAGGCCATGGCTGATGTGCTTCCTGAGCTTTTAGCTCCTTTCAAGCGTTCAGCGAGCAATTCGCCTTTTTTAGCTTTTATCACTTCGGCCTCAACTTGAGCCCTAACACTCTCAAGAGTGGCGGTTCCTTCGTCATTGGCTTTTGTGAGTTTGGCTACAACAAATTTGTCATCAAGGGCGAAAACGGTGCTTATTTCGCCAATATCGGCTGTATAAGCCCATCTGACTACATCGCGCGAGAAACCCATGCCTGAAACTTCAGAGTCGCTGGCTTTGATGTTGTCGGCTGTCTTTTTGGTCAGTTCAGCGGTTGCGGCATCAAAATCAGAAGCTGTTCGGTTTTTGCTTGCAAATTCGCTGGCTTCTGCATATCGGGCCCGTTCGGTAGCTGTGGTTGGTAGAATCAATTTGTTGAGGAATGCCACTTTCACACTGGTTTGTGTTGTTCCGTGTTCCAGCACTTCCATAATATGAAATCCTTGTTGGCTGGCAACCTTGAATATGTCTCCTTCACTTCTCCAGTAAAAGAGATTGTCGTTAATGTTTTTGAATAATTCGTCTGGTTTGATCCATCCGAGGTCACCACCGGCTGCTGCATTTGCCTCATCTTGTGAGAACCGTATAGCTAATGAATCAAAACTGGCTCCGTCTTGCGCTATAGCTAAAACACTGTCAAGCAAGGATCGCTTCGCATTGACATCGTCTCCCTGTTGCACCCTTATAAATATGTGTCTTGCATGCACAGAATCTGGAACTTCCTTGCGATCGAGCAGTTTTGCCAAAACATATTGTCCGGCTTCCTCATAAGGTCCAAGTAATGTGTTGGTGTCCACACTGAAAAATGTGTCTTTAATGCTGCTTACCAAATTTTCGTTGGTAAGATATTTATACTCATAAGGCGCGTCTGAATTTAATTTGACGTAAATGGAATCGTTATCGGTAGTTCCAAAAAGTTCAATCTGTTCGTCAATCCACTTTTTCGCTTTTGCGCTGTCTTCAGCCGTTGGAAGAATATCGAATGCCACATATTCCAACCCGCGACTTTCGTCTTGTTGGTATTTTTTGCTGTTTTCCTTTAAGTAGTTATTAAGGTCTGCCTCTTCGAATTTCACTTCGGCATCATCCACATCTGTGTAGGGCAATGCCACATATTCGAAAGAAACCTGGCCTTCACGGTTATTGGTCTCAGATTTCAATTGCCAGGCCGGAACGTAAACACTCTTCTTAACCAGGTTTACATATTTCTGTGTGAGTCTGTCTTTCTTCAGTGATTTTTCGAAGGCTACCCATCTCGATCTTTTTTCACCGGCTGCCAGACCCTGGCTTTGGTCGTCATCGAGGGTTCTTAAATAAAGGTCGATAGCTGACTGGTCGAAAGCGCCAGTATTCGGATCTGAAAATGCCTGTCGAACGGCAGGGTGAATGTTGTCTCCGGAAACCATGTTTACCATTTCCTGTGGTGTCACCTGGATACCAAGTTCTTCATATTCATCCTGAAGAATCATGTCCTGAATCATTTCATCCCATGTCTGGGTTCTTAATTGACTTGAAGTAGCCGCGTCCACCGAACTTTGTTGCTGGTTATTCTTGAAGTTTTCGATGGTTTCATCAACTTTTGCTTCAAACTTGAAGTAGTCAACTGCCGAACCATTCACTTCACCAATTTTGGTGTCTCGCTGACCTTGGGAGCCGCCTTGTCCCAAACCGTCCATTAAAAGAAATGCCACGATAGCCAGTGCGATTACAATCACCAACACCATCCCTGCTTTTTCTCTTAATTGAATTATTACTGCCATGTTTTGTTTTGCTGATTAAAAATGAAGCGCAAAGATAATTTCTTTGAAGGGTAAAACAAATGGGGGTTTGCGCTAAAAATGATACGATTTTGTTAAGCTCTTTTGGGCGTTTTTGGTAGGTTGATGTCCACATTTGCCCGACATCATTCTACGCTGTTGTCGATGATATGTTTCAGCTTAACCGTTTCAATTTTTCTGTCGCTCACATTAATCATAGTTAATTCGAAATGATCGAGAAAAATGCGCTCATCCCGATCTGGAATATTTTCTGTTTTAGAGACTATGTATCCGGCCAGTGTTTCATAGTCGCCTTCGGGGATTTCGAGGTTGTATTTTTCGTTGAGATAGTCAATTTCAATTCTACCCGAAAAGATAAACTCGTTTTCCGCGATCTGGCGTTCAATAAATTCATCTACATCGTGTTCATCATCAATTTCCCCAAATATTTCCTCAAGAATATCTTCAAGTGTTACAATGCCTGATGTTCCGCCAAATTCATCCACAACCCATGCAATTGAGCGATGTTCGCGTCTGAAAGTAGTGAGCAGGGTTCTGGCTTGCATCGATTCAGGAACCGGGGTAATAGGAATCAGGAAATCACTGATTTTGGTTGGCCGTTTCAGCAAAGCATGGTGATGTACGTAACCCAGCACATTGTCGATAGACTCCTGGTAGATCAACAACTTTGAAAGCTTGGTTTCAATAAACTGGTCTTTGAGTGTTTCTATTGATTCGCTTACCTCCACAGCCTCAACTTCTGTTCTTGGAATCATACATTCGCGCACCTTCACGTTAGCGAGTTCCAGCGCTTTTTCGAAAATCTCCTTATTAATGTCTTCTTCTTCCTGCTTTCCTGAAACCACCTGGTCAACAAAATGTGCAAGATCAACTTTGGTGAAAACCGGTCGTGAAGGTTCAACCTTAACCCTTCCGAAAGTAGAGATCAGAAAGCGGGACATCACAATAAATATAAAGGCAACCGGTGAAAGTAGCCAGTAAAAAAACTGTAGTGGCACGGCAAGGAAAGCGAGCGTGCTGTATGGCCTAATCTTGAACAATGCTTTTGGCAGAAACTCTCCAAAGAGCAACACTATGCCGGTTGTGATGAAAGTTTGAATCAGCAAATGAACCAATTCGGTGTTGAGTGTTGAGGGGAGTATTGGGGTAAACCAACTTTCGAGCAAAATCGCCATGGTCATGCCCAGCACAACCAGCGCAATGTTATTACCAACCAAAGCCGCACCCAAAAACCGATCGGGTGTTTGAGCAAAACGTGACAAAATTTTACCAGAAAGATTTTTGCTGTTGCTGTTGAGCTCAATTTTCAGCCTGCTGGCGGAAATGAAAGCCATTTCAACCCCTGAAAAGAAAGAAGAAGCGAGAAGGGCTATGAGCACAAGAAGGATGTATAGTTCCATTGGGTTTGAGTGGCTAAGGTAAATATTCCAATGCATTGAGTCTGAATGGTTGAAGGATAATGGTTAAGGGGCATCCGATGCATGCCCGGAATTGACTCTGATTTAACATAAACTTAACATTGGATTTTAGATTCCAATGTTGTTGTTGCGGTTCTTTGTAGCACCTATCGAATTCATAATCATATCAGAACGTAACCGTGTTTTCTAAACTGTATTTGAGGATCTTAGTTTTAGTTTTTATTGCTCAGCAAATTAGTGCTCAAAACGTAGTGAATTTCAAATTTGGAAAGGGGCTTCAGTTAGTGGCCAAAGACAGTTCTATCTACCTTAAGTTCTCTACCAGAATTCAAACACGATTTGATACGGAGCATTACATTGAAGGTGATCACGACCCCAAACACAAATTCTTCGTTCGAAGAGCCCGGCTAAAATTTGATGGATTTGCTTTCAGACCCCATGTGGTATACAAAATTGAGTTTGACATGGTGAAAGGGCAAATGCTCGATGCGGTGATCAAATGGGGTTTCGTGAAAAACATGCAATTGTGGTTTGGTCAAACAAAGCTTCCAGGAAACAGGGAACGACTGATTTCTTCCCAGAAGTTGCAGTTCGTTGATCGGTCGATGCTCAACTCCAAGTTCACCCTCGATCGCGATGCTGGAATCCAGATCAGGCGCGAAGATGAGTTTGGCAAATTCATATTACGGCTGCAAGGTGCAGTTTCGACTGGCGAGGGATTGAACTATGGGTCGTTTCACAGGGGCATGAGTTACACAGGGAAAATTGAGATTCTTCCTTTTGGCAAGTTTAGCAAGAAGGGCGAGTATGTTGGAAGTGCACTCAAGCGGGAACGAAAAGCAAAACTTGCTCTGGCCGCAGCCTTTAATTTCAATGATGAGGCTATGCGACATCGAAGTCACACAGGCGATGAATTATCGACAACTCGCGACATCAGCACATTGTTCGCTGATTTAATGTTCAAATATCGTGGCTGGTCATTGATGTATGAATTTGCTCAACGAACAGCCACTGGCGGGCCGGTGGTTGACTCAACTTCAACCATTTTTACCGGACAGGCCATTAATTGGCAAACCGGAATCCTCACAAAGAAAAACTGGGAAATAGCCTATAGATACACGGTTTTGTTGCCCGAAACGGCTTCGAGCTATAATCAGACCCAGGAATTTGTTTTAGCCATTTCCAAATACATTGTGAACCATTCCCTGAAAGTTCAGGCTGATATTGGCTATCGCGATGAGGACACCAAGGATGGCAGAGTCATTGGGCGTTTTCAAACAGAACTCTCCTTTTAACCACAATACTTTATAACTACTACACTATTTAGAAAATGGAATACGGACTAAAAGATGTACTGACCTTAATCGGTTCGCTTGGCATTTTTATTTACGGCATGAAAATTATGTCGGAAGGATTGCAAAAAGCTGCTGGAAATCGTCTGAGATCGATTCTTAGTGGAATGACCCGGAACAGATTTCTTGGGGTTGTTACAGGATTCCTGGTTACCAGTTTGATTCAATCTTCGTCTGCAACTACTGTTATGGTGGTGGGTTTTGTAAATGCCGGGTTACTTTCTCTAACTGAATCGATGGGTGTAATCATGGGCGCTAACATCGGCACAACTGTTACTGGCTGGTTGATTGCAGAATTTGGCTTTTCGAAATTTAAAATTGTAGAATGGGCAATTATTGCCGTTGGGTTTACATTTCCATTTCTGTTTTCAAAGAACAACAACCTTAAACATATGGCCGAATTCGTTCTTGGTTTGGCCATCTTGTTCATTGGTTTAAGTTTTTTGAAAAATGCAGTTCCAGATGTCAAACAGAATCCTGAAATCCTAATGTTCCTGCAGCTATACACCAATGCTGGATTTTTCTCGCTCTTGTTGTTTGTTGGGATTGGCACAATCCTCACGGTAGTAGTTCAATCTTCAAGCGCAACTATGGCTATTACGCTGGCCCTACTGGCCAAAGGATGGCTCGACTTCGATATTGCAGCAGCCATGGTACTTGGTGAAAATATTGGAACAACCATTACAGCAAACCTGGCGGCTCTTGTTGGAAATGTACACGCTAAAAGAGCAGCACGTTTTCACTTAATATTCAATACAGCAGGTGTGGTTTGGGTGTTGGCAATATTCTCGTTGTTCACTGAAATGGCAGATAGCCTGCAAATGTGGAAGAATGGCTGGGAGCTTTCGGCCTTCGCGGGGTTTGATACAAACGCGACCGAAGAAGCCATAAAAAGCCGAACAATAGCTACAACCCAGGGGTTGGCGTTTTTTCATACCGTATTTAACATCACCAATGTTCTCCTACTCATATTTTTCGTTCCGTGGTTAGAGAAACTTGTTATCAGGCTGAAACCCTCAACCGGTGATGAAGATGAACAATTCAGGTTGAAATATATTGGTACCAACCTGATGCAAACGCCAGAATTGAATATTACGAATGCACGAAAGGAAATGTATGTGTTTGCTCGCGTTATTGAAAAAATGGCGCTTAGCTTTATGGCGCTTATACATGAAAGGTACAAGGATGAAGAAAAACTTGCTGCCAAAATGAAAAAGAGGGAAGAGATCACCGATCGGATAGAACTTGAGATTGTGCATTTCCTTTCACGGATTTCGGAATCCGATCTCACCGAGGAATCATCGCAAAAGATCCGGTCGTTACATAGAATGGCTAATGATATGGAGCGTATTGCTGATATCTACTATGAGATGACGCGAAACTACCAACGACTTTCAGAGCATAAAATCATTCTTCCTGCTACCGCCCGAAAGGATCTTGAGGATATGCTGGAGTTGGTAACCACTGTTGTTAAAACGATGCGGGTAAATATTGAAGGCAGTAGTTCGGATATTGTTATGAAGCAGATTTATGAAATTGAAAAGGAGATTGATGCCATGCGTGATAAAATCAAGGCGGCACATTATAAACGCCTTGAAAAGGGTGTTTACTCCGCTCGTGCGGGGGTAATCTTTATAGACTTCGTAAATAGAGCAGAGAAGATTGGCGATCACATTGTTAACGTGCACGAAGCACTCACTGGCATTAAAAATCCGTAAGCATTTCAGAAGAGCGGTGAGATGTGAAGTTGTGGTATATTTGCCGGCTAAAACTTATACCCGTTGAAAGGAATGATTCTAGCTGGCGGATCGGGTACCAGGCTTTACCCCATTACCTACGCTATCAGTAAACAGGCCATGCCTATTTACGATAAACCGATGATTTATTATCCATTATCGGTACTTATGATGGCAGGAATCAATGAGATCCTGGTCATATCGACACCTGAAGATTTGCCAAATTTCAAGCGTCTTTTGGGAGATGGCAAAAACTATGGATGCTCATTCCAGTATGCCGTTCAGGAAGTACCAAATGGACTGGCACAAGCTTTCGTAATTGGTAAAGATTTCATTGGTGATGACAATGTTGCGTTAATTCTTGGCGACAATATATTTTATGGGTCGGGGCTAAGGGAACTTCTTGCTGCCAATACTAATCCTGACGGGGGTGTGATCTATGCTTACCATGTTTCTGATCCGGAAAGATATGGTGTCGTAGAATTTGATGAGAACAACGTAGCGCTTTCAATTGAGGAAAAACCAGAGCATCCAAAATCGAATTTTGCAGTTCCTGGCTTGTACTTTTATGATAATTCTATTTTGGATGTTGCTCGCGATCTGAAACCAAGCGCCCGTGGCGAATATGAAATCACGGACGTTAATAAGGAGTATCTGAAAAGGGGAAAATTGAAAGTAGCCATCCTCGACCGTGGAACCGCATGGTTGGATACTGGTACATTTGATTCACTAATGGAAGCCTCTCAATTTGTTCAGGTGATTGAAAACCGCCAGGGACTAAAAGTTGGATGTATTGAGGAAATAGCTTTCAAAGAAGGATACATTGATAAGGATCAGTTACGCTCGCTTGCTGAACCCCTGCTCAAAAGTGGGTATGGGAAATATTTAATGGCCCTTATTTAAACCTAAAATCATGTCGATAGACGCGTATAGAAGGAAAATCTTAATTACCGGAGGAGCGGGATTTATTGGAAGCTCTCTCGCTGAAAAATTGATTCAAAATCCGGAAAACTATGTTGTGATAGTTGACAACCTGCTGACCGGCCGGATGGATCGTTTGCCTACATCAGGAGAAAATTGGAAATTCATTAAGTGCAACGTCAATATTTTGGCAGACATTCTGCCGTTGATGGTTTCTTACCAGTTTGACCACGTTTTTCATTATGCCGCTGTGGTTGGCGTGCAGAGGACGTTGAACAACCCCGTGATGGTTTTGAAAGATATCGATGGAATTGAAAACATCTTAAATCTTGCAAAAAACAGCGGAGTGAAACGAGTGTTTTATGCGTCCTCTTCCGAAGTGTATGGAGAACCTGTTGAATTCCCTCAAAACGAACAAACCACACCTTTAAATTCAAAACTTCCCTATGCAATTGTAAAAAACATAGGAGAAGCAATGCTTAAGGCTTACAAGAAAGAATACGATTTGGATTATACCATTTTCCGATTTTTCAACACCTTTGGCCCCAAGCAGAGCACCGACTTTGTCATGTCAAGGTTTATCCGGGCAGCATTGGCAAACAAAGACATTACAGTTTATGGCGATGGCTCTCAAACCCGCACCTTCTGCTATGTTGACGACAATATAGATGCTACAACAACGGCATTTTATAAGGATATCTACGTGAATGATGTTGTCAATATTGGAAGTGACTTGGAAATTCCAATCATTGACCTGGCCAGGGAGATTATTACTGTGACCGACTCAGATTCTAAAATTGTGCACTTACCACCCTTGCCCGAGGGAGATATGAAGCGGAGGATTCCAGATACGTTTAAAATGCATAAGCTTCTTGATGGGTCCGTGATTTCGCTTCAAGATGGCATAAAACGGGTCATTGACACAGGCAAATTCAATTAATCCTAATTATATTTTATGGCTAAAATTCTTGTAACGGGCGGATGTGGATACATCGGCTCACACACTATTGTTGACCTTATTCAAAACGGCTTTGATGTAATTAGCGCAGACAATAATGCGCGATCTTATCCAACTCAACTCGATGGAGTTGCTGCAATAACCGGAATCAAGGTAAAAAACTACAAAGTTGACTTGTGTGATAAGCAGGCTACGGAATCTATCTTCCTGGAGAATCCTGACATTGATGGAATTATCCACTTTGCCGCCTATAAAACAGTACCTGAATCGGTAAAAAACCCGTTGTTGTATTTCAATAATAACATCGGTTCATTACTGTCAGTATTAGATTGTGTGGAGGAATATGGAGTTTCAAGTTTTGTGTTTTCTTCCTCATGTTCCGTTTATGGAAATGCAACCGATCTGCCTGTTACTGAAGACACGCCATTTGAAGAGGCGGAATGCGCATATGCCCGAACTAAACAAATGGGTGAACAGATCATTCGTGACTTTTGCGCAAGTCGCGCAAAACATAAAGCAATATTGCTGAGATATTTCAACCCGGTTGGTGCTCACACAAGTATTCAAATTGGCGAAACGCCTTTTATGCCTCCTGATAATCTTGTTCCCATCATCACCCAAACAGCCATCGGAATCAGGGAACAAATGACTGTGTTTGGATCTGACTATGATACCCGCGATGGTTCCTGCATCAGGGACTATATTCACGTCATGGATATTGCTGCGGCCCACACCAGGGCTTTGCAATGTCTTCAGAACGAAGGAATTGAAGGGAATCTTGAGATTTTGAATTTGGGAACCGGAAAAGGTGTCACGGTATTGGAGGCGATTGAAGCCTTCGAAAAAGTAAGCGGCCAAAAGCTCAACTATAAATTAGGTGACAGACGACCAGGCGATGTGGTGGCCATTTATGCAAATAATGAAAAAGCCCGAAATTTACTTGGTTGGGAAGCCGCCACTTCGTTGGACACGATGATGTCAACAGCCTGGAAATGGGAACAAAAGTTGGCGGCTACCACTGTTGGCTAAAAGATACCCAATTCGGGGTAAATCTGCCCCAAATGCTTTTGTAGCGGTTGTTTTCATTATCTTTGGAAAATAGCAAAACCCGCCTCCTCCAATTATCGCTTGCTCATTGCGAAACTCTATAACTGGATTATCAATGCTTTCCAAAGGAAAATTCTTGTTCGCAATTATTGCCTGTTTTACATTTCTACCCGGCAAAAGCCAGGTGTTGGAAGTGGGAGCTTTTGCCGGTGTAACGGGCTACGAGGGAGACCTCTCACCTATTTTAATCACGCCTCAGGAAATGAAATATTCCATTGGGGCCTTGGCCCGACTGAATTTCACGGCATACTTGTCTTTTAGAGCAACGGCTAATTACGGCCTTTTAACCGGAGACGACAAAAACAACAACAAACCAGGTCTCGTTCAGCGAAATCTCGATTTCACGTCTCATATTTTCGATTTTGCAGTTGTAGGTGAAGTGAACCTGATCGGCTATAATAAAAGCCTGAATGGTAGAACCTGGTCGCCCTATATTTTTGCAGGAGCCAGTTATTTTCATTTCAATCCGAGAACCAAGTTGCATGGGCAATGGGTTGAGCTTCAGCCTTTGGGTACAGAAGGGCAGGGTACACCAGAATATCCTGATCGGAAACAATACAGTCTGTGGCAATTTTCTCTGCCACTTGGGGGTGGATTAAAAATTCGCTTAAACCAACGTTGGAACGCAAACATTGAAGTGACCTGGCACAAAACTTTTACCGACTACCTGGATGACGTAAGTACCACATACGTGGAGCCAGAGGTATTGATGCGCAATTATGGAGCTACATCCGTGGCACTTGCAAACCGCACATGGGAAGTTCAGGAGGAGATCAGAAATTTCCCTCCGGGATTTGAGCGTGGAAATGCTCAAAAAAACGATGCTTTCGTTTTTGCCGGGGTTAATGTCACTTACAATATCTTTATGAAAAACACCTCAGGTATAAGGTGTCCGTGGTATAAACGTTAAACCACTATTCTTTCACTTAGGGCTTATAACTAAACAACATTTGAAGAATTGATGAGGTAATTTTGATTTTATTCAAGGCACAAAAACCGCGAAGAGCATCGCTCTTTAAGGATTTTTGTAACGCAGAAGAAAGCCAAAAGAACAAGTCAAAATGCACAGGTTATTTAGTTACAAGCCCTTAAAGCAATTGTCATGAAGAAATGGCTGATTTCTCTGTTAGTTGCTGCTTCTCTTTCTGCCCCCGCACAAGTTTTTGAAGCTGGCGTATTTGTTGGTCTTTCAAACTACGAAGGCGATTTGGCCGATGTGGCCTTCACCTTCAAAGAGTTCCACCCTTCACTGGGTGCTATGGTCAAGTTTAATATGATTCGTTTTTTCTCGCTTAAAGCTTCGGTAAATTATGGCCGGATCAGCGGATCAGATGCCAACAGTTCAAAAGACTATTTGAGAAGAAGGAACCTCAGTTTCCGTTCGCCCATCTACGAAGCAGCTCTTACGGGGGAAATCAATATTCTCGGTTACAAGCTCAAGGACAAGGGTTTCAGAATTACTCCTTATTTAACCGGTGGAATTGCGATTTTCCATTTTAAACCAGAAACACTTTATCAAAGTGGCTGGGTGGAATTGCAACCTGTCGGTACGGAAGGGCAAAATCTGGCCGATTATTCCGCCCGGAAATACGATCTCACCCAATGGTCGGTTCCGGTTGGTGGCGGGATCAAATACAAGGCTTCTGATCAAATACATCTTGCCCTTGAGTGGGTGTTGCGAAAAACATTTACCGATTACCTCGATGATGTATCCACGGATTTTGTTGACCCACAATTGTTGGCCGAATCTGGCGACCCAATGGCTGCATTCCTGTCGGATCGTGCACCGGAAGTGTTGGGCTATACACCTTTTAGCGATGGTGATCAACGCGGTGATCCCACCGATAAGGATTGGTATATGTTTACGGGTATGAGCATCACATTCTCTTTGCAAAGGGCCAATCCGAAATCGGCAGGTGGAGGAATCAGGTGTTTCGGGTTCTAAGTAAAACTATCTTTGTGCGTCATTATTAAGAATGCGCATGAACCTACCCATCCGTCTTATTTCAATTCTCATGATAGCGGTTTGGATTTCAACAGGTTTCAGCCAGAAGAAAAAAGAAATGAGCAAGGAAATTAAGGTAGGCGATCAGGTTCCTGAATTCGTGTTGAAAGATCAAAACGGTGAAGATTTCTCGATTTCCGAATTAATCGGGAAGAAAAGTATGGTCATCTATTTTTACCCGAAAGACGAAACCAAGGTTTGCACGGTCGAAGCTTGCAGCTTTCGTGACAGCTATGAGGTCTTTCAGGATATGAACTGTGAAGTAATCGGCATCAGCAATGATGGTGAAAGCAGCCATAAGTCCTTCGCTGAAAACCATAAACTTCCATTTGTACTGCTCAGCGATGAAAAGAATCGTGTGCGAAACCTATTCAATGTACCCAAAGACATGTTTGGCTTGATGCCGGGCCGCTACACCTATGTGATTGATACCACTGGAAGAGTCATTCACGTTTTCAATTCCGCTTTCAATGGTGAAAAGCACGTGAAGGAATCTCTCGCGGCACTGAAGAAAGCACAGTAGCAACTAATCCTTTCTAAACTTCCTTCTGTAGTAACGGCTCCAAATTATAATGCCAGGCACGCCAATAATGATTGGCCACAGCCAAGCCCACACCCCAAGGTCGGAGAAAAGTGTAGCCGAAACTGCTGTAACCGCAGCAATGAACCCACCTGACCTAAAATGAGGAAACGATCGATTGTACTTCGGTCAAAAAGCTATTTTTGCCACGCCTCATGAATCTCGAGCAGTTAGTGTCCTTATACAAGGACGATCAGCGGATTAGGGAATTAACAGATGCTTACAGTGGGTGGTTGCAGGACCAGGAAAACACCCCCCTTCTGAGAGCACATCTGACGGGAATGTTAGGCTCGGTCGAGTCGTTTGTAGCTGCTGGTTTGATTCAACAAACCCGCACCGATCAACTTTTCATTTTAACGGATAAGGAGGAAGCAGCATACTTCCACAATGGCCTTCAGGGTTTATTGCCCAACTACGAGCCACTGTTTTTGCCGGACTCCTTCAAGCGAACCGGAAGGTTCGATGAATTGGATAACAATAATGTGATGCTTCGTACGGAGGTCACGAACAAGATCATTCATGCCGGGGAGAAGCAGAATATTTTGGTTACGTATTCAGAGGCTTTGTTCGAAAAAACTGTTCAGGAAAAAATGCTTGAGCAGAAAACAATTCGCGTTAAAATGGGTGACGAGCTTGATATTGATCATCTCATGGATCAACTGGTGGAAGCGCGTTTCGAACGAACCGATTTTGTGTACGAACCCGGGCATTTTTCCATTCGTGGGGGCATCATTGACATCTTTTCATTTGGGAATGAGTTTCCTTACCGGGTGGAGTTGTTTGGAAACGAAGTAGAATCCATCCGTACTTTCGATCCGGCCAGCCAGCTTTCAACCCGAAAGATTGCGGAAGTGAGTATTGTGCCGAATCTGCAGACCAATTTTGAAAGTGGCGAGAAAACTTCACTGTTGAAGATTTTATCTCCGGAAACCCTTGTTTGGTGTAAGGATATCAATTTCACCCTCGAAATTTTACACGAAAACTTTCAACGTGCCTCCAAACAAGCTGAAGATTCAGACGGTGAGTGGAACCTGGAGTCGATGTTCGAGACCCCGGCCAACATCTTGAATGGGCTTCATCAATTCAATATCATTGAATCGGGCACCAAGCCCTATTTAAGTCCTGATCTAAGTGTTCACATCAATACGCACAACCAACCCTCGTTCAACAAGAATTTCGACCTTTTGATTAAGGATCTGCGAAAAAACCAAAACCAGGAGCTCCGCAATTTCATTTTTACTGACAATCCCCGTCAGATCGAACGTTTCCACAACATTTTTGATGATCTGGATGCCAATGTGGAATTCTCCCCGATCTATTCTGCCATTCACCGTGGCTTCATCGATAAGCATCACAAGATCGCCTGTTACACCGATCACCAGATTTTTGAGCGATTTCATAAATACAATGTGAAAAAGGGGTTCGCCAAAAGTGAGGCCATGATGTTGAAGGCACTAAAGGAATTGAAACCCGGTGATTTTGTAACCCACATTGACCACGGGGTTGGCAAATTCTCTGGCCTGGAGAAAATAGAAGTGAATGGCCATGTGCAGGAGACCGTACGGTTGATTTACCGGGATAATGACTTGTTGTATGTGGGAATCAATTCCCTGCATAAGATTTCAAAATATTCCGGTAAAGAAGGCACCCAACCCAGGGTAAACAAGTTGGGTAGTGATGTTTGGGCCTCAGTAAAACGCAAGGCCAAAAAGCAGATTAAGGACATTGCGAAAGAATTGATCGCGCTTTACGCCAAAAGAAAGGCACAGGAAGGTTTTGCCTTTGACCCTGACAGCTACCTGCAAACAGAATTGGAAGCTTCTTTCATATACGAAGACACGCCAGACCAGGAAAAAGCAACAGCCGATTTCAAAAAAGATATGGAGGCCGGATTCCCCATGGATAGACTGATTTGTGGCGATGTTGGTTTCGGGAAGACCGAAATAGCTGTGCGTGCTGCCTTTAAAGCCGTTGCGGACAGCAAACAGGTCGCGATTTTGGTTCCAACCACCATCCTGGCCATGCAGCATTATGAAACCTTTCGCGCACGCCTGCGGGACCTTCCGGCAAATGTGGAATATGTAAATCGTTTCAAGACTACCAAAGAGAAAAAGGAAACGCTTCAGCGTGTGAAAGAGGGCCGAACGGATATCTTGATTGGCACACACGCCTTGTTGGGCAAAGCTGTTGAGTTCAAGGACCTGGGTTTGCTGGTAATAGATGAGGAACAAAAGTTTGGTGTTTCAGCCAAGGAAAAACTGCGTGCCATGAAGGTAAATGTGGATACGCTTACCCTCACAGCCACACCGATACCGCGAACGCTACAATTCTCACTCATGGGCGCTCGCGATTTGTCGATTATCAATACGCCTCCACCCAATCGCCAACCGATACAAACCGAATTGCACACTTTCAACGATAACATCATCCGTGAGGCAATTACTTATGAAGTTTACCGGGGTGGACAGGTTTTCTTCGTACATAATCGTGTGAAAGACCTGGTGGATGTTTGCGCCATGTTGAAACGCCTGTGTCCTGATGTGGATTTTGGAATGGCGCATGGACAACTGGAAGGTAAGGAACTTGAGAAAATGATGATGAAATTCATCAATCGGGAATATGATGTGCTGGTTTCTACCAACATTGTTGAAAGTGGTCTTTATATTCCAAATGCCAATACCATTATCATCAATAACGCTCATTGGTTTGGGTTGAGTGATTTACACCAGTTGCGCGGCAGGGTTGGGCGAAGCAATAAGAAAGCATTCTGCTATCTCTTTTCGCCACCATTATCCGCTTTGCCTTCCGATTCGAGAAAAAGACTGCGAACCATCGAAGAGTTCTCTGAACTGGGAAGCGGCTTCAATATCGCCATGCGCGATCTCGATATTCGCGGAGCAGGGAATCTACTGGGAGCTGAGCAAAGTGGTTTCATCAGCGACATTGGCTTCGACATGTATCACAAAATTCTGGATGAAGCTATTCTTGAATTGAAGGAAACTGAATTCAAAGACCTTTATAAACAAGAGCTGGAAAACAAGAAGACTTTCGTTCGCGAATGCCAGATCGATACAGACATTGAAATGCTTATTCCGGACAAGTATGTTGCCAACATAAATGAACGTCTTAGCTTGTACACCGAGCTCGATAACCTGGATGATGAAACAGGGCTCGAGGGGTTCAGGAAGCGACTGTTGGATCGTTTCGGGGTGTTGCCATCGCAGGTACACGAGTTGTTTTTTGCCATTCGCTTACGATGGGAAGCAAAACGCCTGGGCTTCGAAAGAATAGTATTTAAAAACAACGTGCTGAAAGGTTACTTCATTTCTAACCAGGAAAGTCAGTTCTACCAGACAGCTATTTTCACGCACATTCTAAATTATATCCAGGGGCATCATGGTCAATTCCAGATGAAACAAACCGATCGTTACCTGATACTTATCCTGAAAAATGTCCATTCCATGAAGCAAGCGGTGGAGCAATTGAAAAAGATTTTGGAAGCGGTTGAGGTATAGATTGAATTTCACTTTAGGCAGTTTGGGGAATCAATACGAAACAGAACGTGTAAAAATTGGTCCTTATCGTACAAAAATTGCCATTGTATCCTGTACTTTTGCCACGCCTTATCACGTAACCGAATTGAGATTATGGCAAACGATATTACTCTAAGGTTAATTATTGCGGTTACCGAATTAAGAACCTTGAAACTGAAAGATGATTGAACTAGATAAAAGAACAGCCCCAAACGGTAAAGTGTACGTTATCGTGGCCAAATGTTCCTCGAAGGAAGAAGCAGTAAATTATAAACTCGAAAAGGAACTCAAAGCCGAGTATGAACTGCTTCCTGGTGTTCAGGCCAGCGTTACCGACAGCAAAACCTTCCCTTATTTCAGGGTGGCACAGCTAAAAATGTAAACAGACCATTTTACGGGACTCTGCTTCGGCATAATTTGAAAAGTTGGAATAGCCAATGTGGGGATCCTTTGTGCCCCTTTCATTCTGCAAGAATTGACTTTTTCACCTAAACTGATTATCTAACATTACCCCCGTCCCTAATTTTGAGAATGGCCGATGTTGAAAGACATCGGCTTTTTGATTTGAGGTACGCTACAAACCTCTACTGAACCACCAACCTTGCACGTTCAATACCTCCGCTTGATTTTATCTCCACCAAATAAACCCTGGTGGCCAATGAAGGGTTAGTAGCTGGAATTTGGAAGCTGGAGGGCTTTGTTGATGAACCAATTGGCGCAGCGCGTAAGCGACACCAAGCGTTTGGCTGCACACGAAGCCTACGTGGAGGCGTTGGCCATTTACAAAATCATCCAGGCGTTCCACGAAATGGGGATTGAGGGTTTCACCGCAGCGTATGAAGATTTAAAAGAGCGTTTTGAAGGGCAGGGCGGTAGAGCACCAGAATCGGAAGCCTAAAAACTACCCATTTAGGCAAATTATGGATACAATAAAGGGAATAGAACCCATCTAATTGATGGGTTCTATTCCCTTTTATAGTGTATTGATATACCAAATATGCCCATCTAATATTAACTTTTCTGTCATCATTTAGCCCTCTTTGCCCCCTTTTAATTCCCTAATACGGTCTGCTATATACACAATTAAGGTTTTTATTATCCCTTCATAGGGGTTATGACACCCATTTTATGTCCTTTCTTTGTGGCCAAATCATAAAATCCTGTTATGGCCAACAATCTGAAACAAGCACCCGACATAGGCAAACGGTTGCGCTCATACGTAAAAGAGCACCGCATTTTCCAATCAGCCTGGGCGCGTTTACAGGGAGTAAGTGCCAAACAAGTGGCTCGCTACCTGAAACAGGGCGATATGCGCGTTGGCACCCTTTTCTCCATCAGTCAAATATTGAAATACAATTTCCTTCGTGAAATAGCCGATATGTTGCCCGCGGAATTTCCACCACACCAGGAAAACCCATTGGCCAAACGTGTAGCCGAGCTGGAACAAGAAAACGCAGACCTCGCCCTGCAACTGAATCTATTGAAAGAGATAATGGGTAAGAAATGAGCGCAGGTTCAATTCTCTCCCACAAGCCGGTTGACTGGTGATGGGTGTTCGGTGACCGATTACTGATTACCGATTACCAAAGGCTAACCGTTCAACTTTCCAAAAGTTAGAAACCTCTGGAAAACGTTACGGCAAGCAATCAATTGTTTCGGAAACACTACACATCGCTCAGTGCCCCAAGTTCACCCACAATTTCGCTATCTTCGTAAGCCGCAACCCCCCTCTATAAGACACAAGAAACCAGCAATATGTTCGATCGAATTATCCCGATCCTTGCGGCAATCGCATTATTTATCGGAGTCAATGCAAAAGAAGTTCAAGCCTCGCATGCTGTGGGAGCAGACTTGAGTTACATTTGTTTGGGTGGCAACCAGTACGTGATTACCCTCAACTTCTATCGCGATTGTGACGGGGTATCTGCTCCCGGGAGCGCAAATGTTTCTATTGGTTCAGGGTCTTGTGGAGCCAATATGTCGCTGAATCTTTCACTGCAAAGTTCAACAGAGGTCACCCCGGTATGTCCGCAACAGCAAGGTCAAAGTGCTTGTAATGGCGGAAATCTTCCCGGCATTGAACAATATGTTTATTCCAATACAATAACCCTTCCCCAACAATGCACCGATTGGGTGATTAGTTATTCTTTGTGTTGTCGAAATGCCGCCATCACCAACTTAAGCAGTCCAAGCAGCCAAAATATTTACATTGAAGCAACACTTAATAATTCCAATGGCCTGTGTGACAACTCGCCTGTGTTTACCACCTTACCCGTGCCCTTTATTTGTGAAGGCCAGCCTTTCTTTTACAATCATGGGGCTGTCGATATTGATGGCGACTCGTTGGCTTATTCGCTTATTCAGCCTAGAACGGCTGCTTCAAGCCCCATTGGATACCAGGGAGGCTTTTCACCAACTCAGCCACTCAGCACTACCGGGCCTTTCAACTTTAGTCAAACAACAGGGCAGATGGGCTTTACACCCAATGGACTTCAACAACCTGTGTTGAGTGTGTTGGTAGAAGAATATCGAAACGGAGTTTTGATCGGTAGTGCGATGCGCGATATCCAGATGGTGATAATTAACTGTAGCAATAACAATCCAACTGCTACGGGTATCGATGGAACAAACAGCTTCACCGTTACCATTTGTGCCGGTTTTCCACTGTGTTTCGATATCTTTAGCAACGATCCTGATGCCGGTCAAACAACTACGCTGATCTACAATGGTGCTGTACCTAATTCTACTTTTACCGCATCAGGAAGTCCGCTACAACAGGGCCAATTCTGCTGGACACCCACCGCCAACGATATCGGTACGCACAATTTTGCTGTTACCGTGCAGGATGATGCCTGTCCGATCATTGGAGCAAATGCCTATACCTACACAGTCATTGTTCAAACAAATCCAAACCCAACCATCTTTGCCGGACCCGATGTGGACCTCTGTGAAAACGAATGCACCAATTTGAATGCACAAGGACCTGCCAGTGTTGTTTCCTGGTTTTGGGATCCTCCAACTGGTCTTTCAGATCCCAATATCCCAAACCCGGTTGCCTGCCCATTACAAACCACTGTTTACACGGTTAATGCCATTTATGCAGATAGTTGTGTTTCCGCAGATGCCGTTACAGTCTTTGTTCAACCCGATCCTATTGTTGATGCCTCACCCGATAATGCCGTTATTTGTCCCGGTCAAAGTGTTCAATTATCGGCCTTCGTTCAGAATGCTCCCACCTTTACCTGGAGCACGGGGCAAAACACAACACCCATTACTGTAAGCCCTTCTACTGACACATTTTATGTGCTGTCTGCCACCAACCAATACGGCTGTTCATCTTCTGATACTACTTACATCACATTTGCACCACCACCTCCGCCACAGGTGTGCAACAATATCTACGTTACCCAGAATGGAAATGGAACAGGAACCTCACAGCTTGACCCTACAAACCTGTTGACAGCAATTGGTATGGCGCAATGCAACAACCTCACAATCAAAATGGATACGGGGACTTATGTGATCGATGATCCGATCAACATTCCAAGTTATTGTACCATAGAAGGCGGTTTTGTCGCCTCCAATTCCTGGTCGAAAATAAGTTTGCCGGGGGCAACAACCATATACCGAAGTGCTGCAAACCCTGAAGGTCCGGCC
>PVBE011214194.1_pt1 | contig 43282 bp, 43 predicted proteins | sample 1631181 | NCBI WGS metagenome assembly PVBE01 (sample SAMN08397723, study PRJNA350692) | Marine metagenome, whole genome shotgun sequencing project. | isolation source: water | place: Pacific Ocean | collected 2012-04
CACTGGTTTTACCATCAAAGGTGGCAAATCGGCGATGAGCTCGAGGGAGGGTTGTCGGAAGGGCGACTCGGCACTACAATCGTGACCGTCCTTGTGAAGTCGAGTGTCCTAGTGATTGATCTCGGGGAGATTGGTGTATAGGCTAAGATAAGCGTGAGCGAGCGACCAGCTTACAGATACAGCCCTTCAACTGAAGGGCTGTAACTGTAAGTGTTGACAGTGCAAGAAGAAACACCTACACGCAAGAACGTGCAGGTGTTAACAATGCGCGAGAGAGGACTCGAACCTCCACGGGATTTTACTCCCACCAGCACCTCAAGCTGGCGCGTCTGCCAATTCCGCCACTCGCGCTTAAGGGGTGGGAATTATAACAGGGAAGAACGCCTTCGTCTCTCTTCTTCTAGTTGTAGAATGGCAGTGCATGTCAGTTGAAGTACTCAAAGTAAACGAAATATTTTCATCCATTCAAGGTGAATCTACGTGGGCAGGACAGGCCTGCACATTTGTCCGTTTGCAGGGTTGTCCACTTCGCTGTCACTACTGTGATACTTCATATGCTTTTCGTGAGGGAACGACCATTTCAATTGCTGAGATCTTAGAAAAAGTGCAAAAAATAGGAATACAAGTAGTGCAAATCACTGGCGGAGAACCGCTCGTGCAACAAAGTGTGCATACGCTTATTCGTGCGTTGTGCGACTTAGATTTCACTGTACTTGTAGAGACTAGCGGAATGTGTGACCTTCAAAGATGCGATTCTCGATCATACAAGATTGTGGATATTAAAACACCTAGCAGTGGTGCTGCGGATTCCTTTATGGAATCTAATTACGACGTACTCTTAGAAAACGACGAGGTAAAGTTTGTTATTACCAGCCGTGAAGATTTCGACTGGGCAGTACATGTTGCTAAAGAAAAGAATCTCAATAACAAGGTGAAAGCAGTACATTTTTCGCCAGTCATGGAGCAGAAGTCGATGGATGAGGTTCAAGGGTGCGAAGCGCTTGATCCGTCCCTCCTTGCTACGTGGATTCTTGATGATGCGCCTTGGGCTCATCTGCAATTGCAAATACATAAGTTCATTTGGCATCCAAGCGCACGTGGTGTGTAATATATACAGATGCGAATAGAAAAAACATTTCGTTTTGAAGCAGCACATTGGTTGCCAAACGTTCCAGAAACCCACAAGTGTCGCCGGATGCATGGGCATTCATTTAGAGTAACTATCGTAGTAGAAGATGCTGTTGATCCAGAGGCAGGCTGGGTACTCGATTATGGAGTTATTTCTGCTGCGTTTGCACCTCTTGAGGCTCAACTTGATCATTATTTGTTGAATGACATTGAAGGATTAGAGAACCCTACAAGTGAAATGCTTGCAATCTGGATTTGGGATAGGTTAATCGACGCTTTGCCATCGCTTTTTGAGGTTGCTGTCGAAGAAACGTGCACATGCAGATGCGTGTATCGAGGTTGATTACACTTCGTCGCGGCCAACGACAGCCAAATTGATGCGTTCGTCGCGGCCTTGTAGCGGATAATCTTTGCGAAGCGGATGCGCGGGATAATCTTTCCACATCAAAATACGCCGAAGATCTGGGTGGTTGTGAAAACGAATGCCAAACATGTCAAAAACTTCTCGCTCACGCCATTCAGCGCCTTCCCAGATATCAGTTGAGGAATCGACAACTAAGGCATCGTCTTTTACAATCCCTGAAGTTTCAACCGATGGGTCAAGAAAAGTTTTAACACGCACCCTTGCGGCAGTTTCAGTGTTTGCGAGAATCCACACAACTGCAAAACGTCCTAGGGTCTTTGCAGGATAGTCTAGGTAATCTACTGCAGTGACATCACAGAGCAAATCGTAATTGCAATCTGGATCGTCGCGAAGAAAACGTAGCAAGCGGTGGACATCTTTTGGATCGGCAATCAGCGTTAACTCTTCACGAAAGTCAGTTGATCTAAGAGAAAGATCTGAGAGACCATCGCGAACGCGATCGAGTGTTAGATTCGTAGAAGAGTTCATTTGATGGGGCATTCTAGTAGAAACTACTGTGTTGAGGAACCTTGCAGTCCTTTGATGTGAATTGAATCTATGTTGGGATCCATATTCCACACGATGCTTGTGGCTCGCACAGGATACGGCGTGCCTTCTGTCACAATTGCAACTGTTTTTCCATCTGTTGCTGAAAGTTTTGCAAGACCAGTTTGTAAGTTGTAATCAAAGAGGTCGCAGTCGACTCGTCTCGTCGTTGTCGAAACGTAGACATTGTCCGATGCTTGAATTTCCTGGACATCCATTCCTCGCATCGCCACAGTTGATGTGTCTTTTGTATCGTTAGCGGTTGTATTTCTTGAAAGAGCATTGATTTTATTTGCGGTGAGCATGCCAATTAGACCATCAAGGCCTTTGTGAAGCATCTGTACATCTTCTGTCATTTTGATTCGGTATAACTCGTCGGAGATGCGTGTCGTCCGCAAGTTTCCATCCCAAGTAAATTGTGTTGTTCCTCTCCCCGCAAGAGAGGATTGGTGCGTGGTGTTTAACGGTTTGCGGTTGTCTCGAATGACAAGTTCCCCATTTCCCACAGCTAAGAGCTCAGAGGTGCTTGTTTCATACTCAATGTGATTGCCGCCAATGTAATATAAAACAGGAAGTTCTTCCGGCTGATCCTTATTCCACAGCCTGTGTTCAAATTTTGCTTCCTCGCGTGCGATCACTCGTTGGAGTTTTCGTTCTTCTTCACCAGAGGTGCTGTTTGGTAGGGGTTCATTTGTAAACTCAAACTGTAGACTCTCACTTTGAATTTCGGTAAGTTCAACAGATGATTGCCTGCTTCTTGCAACAACGCCGCCGCGTAAATCTATGAGCCCACCATCATTGTTGAAGTGTTGGTCGATTGCCATCGTATCGTGCCAAGTCGCTCGCATCGAAACATGTTGTGCTTCGGGATCGTCAACTGTATTTTCTGGATCGACATTGACAGAAGGGCGATCCATTCGTTTGTCTTGGTTCACAAGTAAAGGTTGCGTAAGAAAACGGGCTTGTCCCGGACCTTCCCAGAGACCTTTTCCTGTCGAGCGGTTAATCGTAAAGAGTGCTGCGTCGCCTCGATCCATCAACATACGTTTGTAAGCCACAACGACACTGCCTTCAAGTTCAGCGATTGATTGATTGATATCACCTCTTAGTGTGTCACAAAAAGCTCTGCCGCCATCGTTTAATAACACTTGCACATCACCAGTGGCAGTCATTTTATCTGCTTGCATCGAGCCGCCGAACTCATCCGTTTTTTCTTCTGACGCAGCCTCTACGAAGGTGACTTCAGCTTTGTCAGCCCAAAGTGTTTGCGTATCGCTGATCCCTTTTACATTCCCCGTTGCAATTGCAAGTTCAGGGGAAGATGATCCATCCTTTTCCTGTGAAAAGAGAATGTCTAACATATCACAAGTGAGTTCGCTTTCCTCTGTTGTCATTCGGATATCTTTTTGACAGACGACTTGTTTGAGAATTCCACCGTCTGATGTATCGGTGGTAGGGGTCATTGTGAAGTTCACGCCGCCTTCCCAAGTAATTGTGGTTTTAACTCCATCTTTAGGGTGTTGTTCTAGTGAACCTTTGCCCACTATTTCGCCTACACCAGTTTTTCGAGCAAACCATAAGTGGTTTGCATAGGCTGTGGAGTCATGCATCGCAACAATCGCTTGTGCAGAAGCATCGCCGAACAAGTCCATTCGATCTTGCTCGACTTCATATCGAACAACATTCGCTCGAGCAGACATATCTGCTTCGTGGTCAATTAAAATTGCAGGTGCATTTGCAGTGCCGAAAAGTTCAAGTCGAGTTTCTTCTGGAAATGTTGGTTTAAGTGCGACGTCATCAAGTGGGAGCATAGTGAGCCCGCCGTTGCAGGTAATAATCGTTGGCTCAAGATTTTCCGGAGGGAGTTGCATATCGCTTTGCTTCTCAGTGGTTGGTTCGAGACCTAGACCAAAGATTGAGGAAATGATTGTTGCATTCGCAGAGAGTGGATAACTTGGTCTTTGGATTGCGGCTGTTGTTTTGTTATCACTATTTAGGGCAAATGCAATGGTCAGGCGATCTCCTCGCCCCTCAATACCTGTCAAGAGATCGCCTTGCTTGATAAGAACTTGATCAGCAAGTGTGAGAAGGTAGTATTGTTCCTCTTCTGCAATTGCTCCTGCTCTGATGTGATGGGGCCGCCGTATTTTATTTGTAGCAACTGCACTTGAACTTGGAAGACTTACACTTTGCGTTTGGGTTTGATACAACGTGATCGAATCAACCTCTTCGAGTCGCAGGTATTCGATTCTTCCGTTGGCATCATTAAAGCGAAGGGAGAGTTTTCTGCCAATGAGTGAAGAATGATTTTTTGAAACGATTCGAACTTCACTTTTACATGAAACTTCGCCTAAAAAATTGTCAAAACTAGCTTGAGGCGTTGTCATAACAATTGATGGGGCATCCGTTTGTGTATTGATATTTGTGCCTTCAAATAATTCAATTCGAACATTGCCGTAGATATCCCCAGATTCAATCAGGCCATTTGGCGCATGTGCGCTTGCGATGTCTCCTGTTATGCGAACGATCTGGTCAACTTTGAGGAATAATTCAACATCAGGATCAGTCATTTCCATCCATCCATATCCCATATCAGGGGGAGATGGATCGAGCGCGGTACATCTGTACCTTTGCGTAGGATTCCCGTTCGAATCTGTTTTGTTAATCCAGCCACCGGAAGTGAGTGTTACGCCGATTTCACCAGAAGTCACTTCTGCAATTTCGACATTTGCAGATGGGGCTTCAAGCAAATCAATGACGTCATCGCTTTTGGCAAGTTCTACTTGGCTCGGTCGTCGGTCTGAAAGTGCGAATAACAGAATAACAAGTAATATGCAAAAGCTCCCTGTGATGCCAACAATCATCCACGTTAATTTTTTAGATGCGAACTTGCTAGGATGTGGGGGTGGTTCTGGGAGTAAAGTGTTGCGAGGAGATTCGTTCTTGCTCATGCGATGCGTCCATTCATTGCTGTGCGGTTGTTGTTTTTAGTGCGTCGATGGCATCCTGCCAACTTCCTGTTTCTTTCATGATATGTTCAATTGCGTCGCGGACTGCGCCGCGCCCACCATTTCTAGGTGTGACCCAGTCAGAAATATCTTTTAGTTCTTGTGCAGCGTCTCCAACAGCGATTGCGTAGCCAACATGCTGCATGACTGCTATGTCTCCAAGGTCGTCGCCAACAAATGCTGTTTGTTCAGTCGTTGCGCCGAGTTTGGAGAGTATTTGGTCAAGGTCTGCAATTTTGTCATTGCTCCCTTGTATGACATGGGTAATCCCAAGTTCTTTTGCCCTGATGTTGACGCATTCTGCATTTCTTCCACTGATGAGAACGACTTCGTTGCCCGCTTTGAGCCACAGTGAAATGCCGAGCCCGTCGTGTACATGGAATTGTTTGTTTTCAACACCTGTGTATTGCGTGAAGATGATGGTGCCATCAGTGAGGACGCCATCGACATCAAGTGCTAGGACCGAAATGTTATCTATTGCATTCATGTGGAGAGTTTGAGGACGTCGACTGCGCCGCCGCATTGTAAGTTCATGGCGATTGCTGCTTGGACAGCGTCAGTTGCAACGGATTCAATATCATCCGTTCTGTTGTACAGCGTGTAAAGGACGCCGATGGCATATTCGCCCCCGGAACCAATTGCGTAGTAACGATTCAGTGGTGTTACACCAAGGTCGGAGGCAACTGTAAAGATGCCGCCGGCATTAGCGATCAGAAAAGTTGAATCTAAATCTCCAAAGGGTGAACTGTTATTTGCCGCTTGGTCGTTGACAAATGTGTAGTGTTCATGCAATGCTCTCCAAAAATCTAAGAAGAATGAAAATATTTTCCTTGCACTAGTTAAGTCTGGTGTAGGACGAGTTGCTAAAAAGTCATTCAAGATGTCGTCATACACTGCCCACCCTGCGCCGCCAATTAGTGAGTCGCCAATGCGCCCAACTTTGCTCGTGCGAGCATTTTCTTGAGGCATGTGTTCAGAATCGCCAAAGCTTGTGAGTGTGTCAGCAGCCATGACGACTTGATTGTGTTTTCTAATTGCAACGATTACTGACATGGCTACTCCGTAACGACTTTCATCGCGATAAGGTCTTGGACATCAATTAATCCGATTGGTCGATTTTGATCATCAACGACAGGTATTTCATCAACTCTATGTTCGGTAACAAGTTGTTTGGCATCTCTTACGAGTGCAGTTGTTGCGAGTCGTCTTGGATTTGCAGTTGCAACTTCTCCAATGACACATTGCATTGGCTGTTCGCTGTCAATCACCAATCTTCTCAGATCGCCATCAGTGAAGATGCCAACTAGTTTGTTGTCATCGTCCACAAGCAAAATAGCTCCAGCTCTGCGTTTAGCGGCGGTGGGTCTTGCAGCAAGCAGCGCTTCCCCTACAAGTGTAGATCTATGAACAGTGGGGAGGTTGTCGCCAACCTTGAATCGTAATATCTCGGTGATCGAGCGAAGCCCCGCTCCAAGCATTCCACCTGGGTGATGCTTATGAAAATCATCTGCAGAAAAGTTACGTCGCCTTGAAACGGCGAGACCTAGTGCATCGCCAATTGCAAGCGTTGCGGTTGTTGATGCAGTTGGGGCAAGATTAAGCGGGCATGCTTCCGTGATTGCACCTGTCGATAGGTGGACATCACACAATTTTGCAAGTGCAGAATCATTTGAAGAAGAAATGCCTATGCGAGGTACGTCGTCCGTTCGTAAAATTGCAGCAAGGTTTAAGACTTCCTCGGTTGTGCCTGAGTAACTCATGAGGATAACAACGTCGTTGTTTTTGATTGAACCGAGATCGCCATGAACTGCCTCAGAAGGATGTACAACGTGCGATGGTTGTCCAATGCTTGAAAAAGTAGCAGATAGTTTTGCGCCAACGAGACCAGATTTGCCCATTCCACTGAAAATGACATGTCCCTCGCAACATTCGAGAATATCAATCGCTTTTGACCAGCGAGAAAGCGTTTCTGGGTTTGATGCTATTTCAGCAGCAACTCGATTGATAGCATCTGATTCTGCTTGAAGAACCTCGCAAAGGAAGGTGCTTTCAGCGGCATTTACGGACTCTTGTTGTGGGCGTGGAGCGTTCATAGGGGTTATGATGCAATTGTACCGCAGGAGCAGTAGTGAGCACATGATTTTACCACAAGAGCAATTTAGAGTCTCATTAGACGCCTTTGATGGGCCCCTTGACCTCCTCCTATACCTAGTTCGGAGGACAGAAGTTGATATTCAAGATATTGAAATAGCAAAGGTTACAGACGAATACCTTGCAGTTCTACACCATGCGACCTCAATCGATATTGATATGGCAGGAGAGTTCCTCGTGATGGCGGCGACGTTAATTGAGATTAAATCCCGTTCCCTAGTTCCTGTAGAACAACTCGCAGAAGAAGAAAGTGATCAAACTGAGGGTGATTCGAAACTAGATCCACGCGAAGATTTAATTCGTCAGCTTCTTGCTTTTCAGCGGATCAGAACAGCGGGGGAAGAACTTGAAAAAAGAAAAGCGTTATTCGCCCTCCGGTATCGAGCACGAATACAAATTAAAGAAGTTGAAGTTGAAGAAGAGCCTGCGCTTGAACTTGAAGACGTGCACATTTTAGATTTGGCAGATGCGTATGAGCACATTGCATCCGCTATCGATTTTACTCGCCTTGGAGAACATCGAATTGAAATTGATGATACACCGATTGAGCTTTGCCAAGAAGATTTACTTGATAGATTGTCGCGATCCAATGATGGCACGATTACGTTGCATTCTACATTTGATGGATTGAAGGCCGCAGAACGAGTAGGGATGTTCCTTGCGACACTAGAACTTGTCCGAATTGGCAAAGTTACAGTAGCGCAAGATTCACCGTGGTGCGAAATTACAATTGCACAACTCGATATATCGTAAAACTTTTTACAGACGATCTCGTGGCGCGAACTAAAGACTGCTATGAACTGGGGACATGTAGGAATGCTAAAAAAGTTATGTCGCTTTGGCAGCTTTTTTAATAGCAGTAATTTCTTGAGGTAATAAATCACGCCATTGACCAGTCCTGAGACCTTTGAGTTCGAGTGGGCCAATTTGAACTCGTCGCAATCTCTTCACAGGATGCCCGACAATTGCTAGTATTCGCCGGATTTGTCGGTTGCGACCTTCTGAGAGTTCAATTTTGAGTTGGCTCTTGCCGCGGTCGGTTCTAACTAATTCTACAGACTCTACTTTTGCACGACGAGCTTTCTGTTGTTCATCATGCCTTGTGTGAACATCCGAAATGAAAATACCTTTGCGTAGTTTTTCAAGAGTTTCTTGCTCGACGGTACCCTTTACTGTAACTTCGTAGACCTTGGGAACTTCATGTTTTGGGTGCGTTAGTTGATTTGTGAGTTGCCGATCATTTGTCAACAGCAGCAACCCTTGGCTTTCCATGTCAAGGCGACCGATGGGGAAAATTCGCGTCCCAGAATGATGATGCACAATGTCTCCAACACAGCGCCGCCCCTCAGGGTCGCTTGCAGTGCATACGATCCCTCTTGGCTTGTAATACATGATGTAGACAGATTCAGCATTAAACTTGAGTTTACGATCTTTGACAGTAATCTTGTCTTGAGCGATATCTACCCAAGCAGGTAGAAAATCGACAACGATTCCATTCACACGTACATCACCTTCTGTGATGAGTTCTTCACATTTCCTGCGGGATGCAATACCCCCGTCGACCATCACTCGTTGTAGTCGTACGCCTCTTGCTGCATCTCTATAGATAGCTCTCGGGTCATGAGATCCCTTTTTTTTGTCTGCATTCCACGCCATTTATGCTTAGTCTACACGAGATGCGACTTTCACCCTTTATCCAATGGATCCGATCTGCGATTCACGACCCATTCGAGCAACTTTCTCGAGGTGAAAGAATGGTTCGGTATATCTGGCAAGTCCTTCGTCAGGGTGCTGCGCAACTCTCAGAAGACAGTGCAAGTACGATGGCTGCCGCGCTTACCTATCGCACTCTCTTTGGTCTTTTGCCGATGACCGTCGTTGGTGCGGGTGTTGCAAGAGCAATCATGGGGGAAGAGCGATTTACACAATTTTTACATGATGCTATTGAAATTTCTGGTCTCAACTTGGTACATATCTCAGATATTCAAGGAGAAACATCTCTTGGAAGTTGGCTGAGCAATCTCATTACAAGTGGGATGAACGTAAGTTTTACTGCCTTAACTTGGGTCGGTGTTCTCGTGTTGATCTATTCTGCAATTGCACTGATGGTTAATATCGAATCTTGCTTTAACGTGATCTGTCGTTCTAAAAAGGGGAGGTCATGGTTCAAGCGAATTCCTACCTATTGGTTTATTTTGACTTTTGGTCCAATCGCTGCAGCGGTTGGGATCTGGGCTGATCAACAAGTAGCATTGATTATCCATGAATTCGTCGGCTGGGCTTGGTTGCTCCTTATTGTGCAAAAGCTCTCAAGCTTTCTTTTGTGTTGGGGAGTGCTCATCTTGCTCTTTAGAACTATTCCCACAGTTAAGCTTGGATTTATACCCATCATGATCGGAGGCGCATCGACAGCAGCCCTCTTGATGCTTGGGCAGGCATCACTTGCGTTGTACTTCAACCATGCTTTGTCTTTAAAACAAATGTACGGTTCCTTGGGATTACTACCAATTTTCATGTTTTGGCTTTATCTGATGTGGTTGATTGTGCTGCTGGGGTTACAGGTTTCATCGATCTTAGATTCGGTTTCAGACCGATAATTAAGGGGTCTTAATTTTTGTAACACCTTCTAATTTAGCTATTTAGGTCACTTTTCTTGGAATTGTTGAAAGGAATCACTTTTTTGAAGGTTTTCTGAGTACGAACCCAAGTGGAGCCTAAAAATGACCGAATACACAAATATGAACGGAATCAACAAAACAAGCAATACCCCAAAGAGACGATCTCTCTTCGTGGAAACTACATTCTCAGGAGGCACTGTCTATGCGACACTCGCCGGTCCAAGAATTGGTGAACGTGAAGCGGCGATCATCGCTAACTCTGTCAACAGCAAACTTCGCGAATGTGGCTCAAAGGTGAAGAATCTTGTCCTAGATTTTAGTGAAGTGCAATTCATCTCAAGCCTTGGTCTTGGCATGTGTATCGATGTACGCAATACCGCAGAGCAGTGCAAAGCGAAAACCGAAATCGTTGGGCTTACCAGTCATCTTCAAGAACTCTTTGAAATGATGCGGCTCGATCGTCTATTCACGATCAGCGGTGCGGCAAGTTCGCCTTTTGGCAACGCTGCGTAAAGAATAACCTTTTATGAACTTGTATCAACGGCTGTCACAGTGCTCCAAATCATTGTGGCAGCCTGTATCATATAAAAAATATGGGACTCGAAGATGCCATTCCAGTAGACGGATACTTGACGACACAAATGAGTCGAGTCATCAATTGGGCTCGACGTTCAAGCGTTTGGCCAATGCCTTTTGCAACGGCTTGTTGTGGAATCGAGCTGATGGCGACGGCATCAAGCCGCTTCGATCTTGCTCGTTTTGGTGCAGAGGTTTTTCGATTCAGTCCAAGACAAGCAGATCTCATGATCGTAGCAGGCAGAGTTTCAGTGAAAATGATGCCAGTGCTGCAACGTGTTTACATCCAAATGACAGAGCCCAAGTGGGTGATTTCGATGGGCGCTTGCGCCTCGACCGGAGGCGTCTTCGATACGTACGCAGTTGTGCAGGGAATCGATCAGTTTCTGCCAGTCGACGTCTATGTGCCTGGGTGCCCACCAAGACCAGAAATGCTCATCGAAGGAGTGATGGCAATCCAGAAAATCATCGACGAGGACAACATCCCATACGACGGGGATGGAAAACGAATGCCCCTCGGAGTAGAACTTCTCTCGTCTTCTGCAACACCAACCGAGATGACGATAGACGCCACAAAAGCGTAAGACGTCTCGTTTACACGGCAAACAATTCAAAATCTGGTACAAATACTCGTACGATGGTGGCCGCATGACATATGCAGTGGCTCTAGAGCAGCAAGTACTTGTACTCAATAAAGGGTACAGCGCTGTGCGTGTCGTTCCAGCGCGCGATGCATTTACACTCCTTTGTAGGGAAGCTGCGGAAATAGTTACTGTCGAGGACGGCCAGTGGGCAACGTACAACTTGGCAAACTGGATTGACGTGGCTGCGATCCAAAAAGAGTTTGAACCCTCAGAGCACTCTTGGATACGATTGCCAAGTTTAGAGATTGCCATTCCGAAAATTATTCGTTTACTTGCTTTTGATAAAGTTATTAAGCCGCAGCTGCGGTTAACTCGCAGAAATTTGTACGCTAGGGATAAGAACAAATGTCAATATTGTGGCAAACGTTTTTCTTCTTCAGATTTAACTTTGGATCATGTGGTGCCACGTGTTCAAGGTGGCGGGAATTCATGGACGAATCTCGTTTGTGCTTGTTTGCGTTGCAATACAAAAAAAGGCGGGCGAACGCCAAGGCAAGCGAACATGGCTTTAATTACAAAACCATTTAAGCCTGCAAAGTGCGAGTCGCTTCGTCTACGCATCGGTCGCAGAGAATATCAATCATGGAAAACATTCTTGAACAATGCGTACTGGACGGTTGAGTTGAAGGAAGAGTAAAGTTCGCAGGTTCAATGCCTGAAACATCGCTCGCCTGTATGAAGCAGTGTGACAGATGCACTTTCACATACGTCAATGGTTTCTTGATCGCGGACGCTACCACCAGGTTGCACAATACATTTTATTCCAGCATCGATTAGTAATTGTGGACCATCGGGGAACGGGAAAAACGCATCCGAGGCAGCGACAGGGTTCTTGGCTTCAATAAGCGAAGTCCCAGCTCGTTGGATAGCTAAGTTTGCAGCAGAAACGCGATCTACTTGTCCCATTCCTCCGCCTATGAGCGAACTGTCTGAAACTATCGAGATTGAATTTGACTTAAGGTGTGCACATGCGATCCATGCTATCGCAGCGTCGTTGAGCATCGATTCATTAGGGATAGGACCTGCATGCTGTTTCCAATGTGTAACATCTGCAACAATCGGCTGAGCACTCTGTGTGAGAAAACCTCCTGCTACAGAACGAAGTTGTTGCCAATGATCAGGGCGTGTGTCATTGCCGACGGCAAGAAGTCGTACGTTTTTCCACCTGCCTGAGAGGACTCGTTTTGCTTCATCTGTAAAAGAAGGCGCAATAATCACTTCAAGGAATTTTTCGCCGTGGGCGATTTGGCGTGCGAGTTCTTCATCTACATTGCCACTGAGGGCAACGATGCCACCAAAGGCTGCAAGGGGGTCTCCTAACCATGCGCGTTGAAATGCTTCAGTAAGATCGGCACCAAAGGCAGCACCGCATGGATTCGTATGTTTGATGATGGCTACTGCTGGCTCAGTGGCGTAGGCATAGAGATCTTGTACAAGATCAAGTGCGGCAGCAGCATCAATGAGGTTGTTGTAGCTAAGTGGTTTACCGGCTACTACATCTGCTGAGACAACGTTTGGGCCTCTGGCCGTGGGGTCTTTGTAGAGATATGCTGTTTGATTTGGGTTCTCTCCATAGCGGAGTGTTTGTTCTAACTGGCCATTGATCCGAATGTGTGAAGAGGAAGCAGCATCTTCGCCCTGTAACCACGCACTGATAACGGTGTCATATTCTGCTGTTCGGGTAAACGCTGCAGTTGCTAAATCCCGCCTGAGTTCAGGTGTAATCTTTCCATTTGTCGCATCAAAATCTGCATGCACCAATGCGTACTGTGAAGGGTTAGTTACAACTGAAACAAAATCAAAATTTTTAGCCCCAGAACGAATCATTGCAGGACCACCGATGTCAATTTGTTCTATTGCTTCGGCTTCAGTGACTTGTGTCTTTGCAATTGTTTGTTCAAATGGGTAGAGATCTATGCAGATCAAATCTATTGGAGTAATGTCATATTGTTGCATTGCTTCAAGATGTGTTTTTTTGTCTCGTCTCCCAAGTAAGCCTCCATGTATGAGTGGGTGCAATGTCTTGACGCGCCCGTCGAGCATTTCGGGAAAACCCGTTACTTGATCTACAGGTGTCACAGGCAAGCCCGCTTCTTCGAGAACCTTAGCCGTTCCACCAGTTGAAATAAGTTCCGCGCCACGATCGTGCAACAATCTAGCGAAGTCAACTACGCCAGTTTTATCACTGACGGAGATCAACGCTCTATTGATCGGAAGAGAAGATGTCATTGAATTGTGTCCTGCTATTTATTTTGAAAGCCGAGGGATCAGTTTGATGATTGCATCATCGTCAGTAATCAGATAAAGACTTCCATTCTTTGGGCTATCTGCAAGGAGTTCTCTTACTGTTGGCAACGGCAGTGTTGCGGTGATCGAGCCAAGTTTTGTGTCAACTTCTTGGAGTACTCTGTTGTTTATGTCCCAACACAGGAGGCGGTTATTCGCTGTAGTTGTCACTACAACACCATGGACGTTTTCTGCAGTCCAGCGTTTTTCCCCAGTAATATCTGGTGCGAAAGCGGAGAAACAAGTCAGGCCAACAGTTGGCACTCGTTGGTATAGCGCATCACCGACAATGGTAGGAGAATCAGTGAGTTCTGCGGTAGTTAAGTATTTCCAGCGGGGTCTTCCGCTGTATAAATCTATCGCTCTTAAATACTGGTCTGTACCTGCAATGTAAACGGTGCCGTTGCTAATTGTAGGGGTTGCAATAACTGCATCGAGTAATTGGATGAGCCACAGTGCTCGGGCTCTTTTGAGATCAATTGCAGCGAGAGAACCGTTGCCACCTGTTGCAACTACAACGTTGCCGCTGAGTGCGGGGGGAGTATTCATGGTGTCTGCGATGGAATACGTTTGCGAAGAAAAACCAATACTGCAATCGTGCCAAACTAATTCGCCATTTCTTGATCCATAGAGAAGCGTGGTGTCTGAAATAATTGCAGGCGTGTTTGCAGACCAACTAAGTTTTTGGACTGCCTTATCAGTTGCGCCCTTGATTGGGTTCGCAGTGTGTGTTGGCAAGTTTCCAGTGTCAGCTTCAAAAGCAAAAATGACAGAGTCTGAATTAACAAAGACTTGTCTTGCATCTTCGTTGGTATTGATTCCAAGTAGTCTGTAAATGTGGTTGCCAACGGGTGATGACCATCGCCAAGAGCCAGAATCGAGCCCGTAGCAAACGAGATGGTCATACTCGTCTATCGCAAACAATGCGTCATCGGAAAGTGTAGTGAGCCGTAAGTCTTTCGCTGTTTGTTGGTTTACCCAATCGATACGAAATGATAGATCTCGCAATTCTGCGAGGTTGACTCCATGGGTTGAGCCTATTGTTGGGGTAGTATTCACCTTATCGTCAGATAAAGTAGAAAAACAGACAAGGCCAACAGTGGCGAAAAAGCAAAGTAAAGGTATCTTGCGCATCTAAAACTCCATTTCAGAATCTGCATTTTACAGTCTGAGATGGGCAGTATCGAAGAGTACGCGTAAAGAGTCAAGCCCAAGTGAAGGGATCATGCAATGTTTACTGGATTAGTTGAAAGAATTGGAACAATATCTGCCATTGAGGCGACTTCAGCAGGAAAACGGGTCGTGATGCGGTGTGCGAGGTGGGATGTTCCACCGAATTTGGGTGAGTCGATATGTGTCAGTGGCTGCTGCCTGACCGTCGTTGATCATTCACTTGAGGGCATTAATCTGTTGCTCTCCTTCGATGTTATTCCAGAATCGTTAGCACAGACTACTTTAGATTCTTATGAAGTTGGTTCTAAGGTAAATGTTGAAAGGGCGCTACGGGCCGATGGACTTCTTGGGGGGCATCAAGTGCAGGGGCATGTTGATGCGATCGAAGAAATTATTGGAGTAAGTGAGACAGGTGACGAAGAAACTCGAGTTCGATGTTCGATGCGAAATGTTGATAAAGATACAATTGTTCCAAAAGGGTCAATTACCATTGATGGCATATCTTTAACTATTGCCTCGGTTGATCATTCGTCATTTGATGTTGCGCTTGTTCCAACTACGTTACGTGAAACAACGCTTGGCAATGCCGAGGTTGGCAACTATGTCAATATTGAAACAGACATCATTGCAAGAACAGTCGTTCGTGTCGTCCGAAATATGCAAAAAGAGAATTAGTCTTCGAGGTAGAAGGGTTGCTTAAGCAGCGAACTTCGCAAGGTTTTTTGGAGCGTGTAAGCAAAGCATTGTTAGATCGTCGTGGTGAGTTGTTTTTCCATCAAGTAGTGTATTGATGGCTTCAACGATATTATCATTTTGACAACCAATGTTGTAGATAGCTTGAAGATGGGACGGCAGCCCGCTCTTGATGTTGGACTGTTCTAGCGCATCTTCGAAACCATCTGAGTAAAAAATAACTCGGTCATTTTCGCCAATAGTCACTGTGCTTTGTGGAAAGTCTGCGTCCTTGAATATTCCAAGCAGGGGTCCTTCTGATTCAATGATCTTTGTTGTTGAAGATCCTTGCATCCAAAGGGCGGCAGGGTGACCAGCGCCAGCGATTGTAAGTGTCCGCGTTTTACAGTTAATGACACCATACATCGCAGTTGCAAAACGAGCATTGTTTCCATTGCGATCAAGAATAGCTTGGTTGAGCGTTGCTAAAACTTCGCTAGGCGATGTGAACACGCCATTGATATCAGTTCTGCATCCTGTAAGCGCTTTTGATATTGCCATTGCAAGCATTGCCGCTGGCATGCCATGACCAATTGCATCAGCGATGAAAAATGAAATATGATCATCGTCGAGTTTTGAAACATCATACATATCTCCGCTTACAACACCGGTTGGTCGCCAAAGCGTGTTGAAGTAGATGGAGTGTACGGGATCAGTGTGCGAAGACATGAACTCTTGTTGGAGCAATGCAGCAGAATTGAGATCATCGTTCATTTGATCAATATCTTCTTGTAGTGAACTTCGCATTGATGCCATGAGTCCAACCTTGCTACGAAGAATGGAGACTTCGTCTTCTCTTTGGAGCATGCCAAATAGAATGCCCGAAGCAGTAGCGCCGTCGATTTGCGTACTTGCAACAATAATATCTAATTTAGAAGTTAATTCTTCAAGGAAATCTTGATGATCACAAAGCAGAAGTGCAGGTGTTTTTTCTGCGTGCAATTGAAGTAACGTTGGGAGCATTTCAAGCAATTCTTCCACTGTAGAGGCATGAAGAATGGCAGCATCTGGCGCATCGGCTATATTCTTGGTAAATTTTGGGGGGGTAGACCCAGCCCAACAGCGAGCGACATCAATCTGCGGTTTCAGGCGTGATTTGCACGTATCTTGGATGTATATTGTGGGTCGGTACATAACGTAATCTGTAAGGAGATAATCCTCCTAGCAGAGAGTTCTTTCTACTAACACGTCGGTATTTTTTTCTCAGAGCCAGATGAGAATGCACCCATGGTGGATGTAGAGGTCGGGTTATTCCGGTTGTCCTAGAATTTCAGTCTCGCAATGCTAGTTATCGGGCGATATTGCGTAAGTCCCGTAAATCCAGTGGGATGCGATCGTTCACTCGGAGGTGTAACCGCTGGATTGTGCCTTCTTGAAGTTCTATGGCGAATCTCGCTGGCCCATTTGAGTAATAATGCTTTAGCCGGCGTTCATAATCCCACTGCGACTCAGTTACTCCTTGGGGCTCTTCTATTTTCATCTCATGGGCGGCCGTGATGGTTCCACGTGAATCAAGAAAGAGCAGATCGATATTGATAAGGCAGTTTGCCATCCAAAATGAGCGTTCCGATGCGTCAGTAAATACAAAGAGCATCCCGCCGTGATCAGGAATAGAGGTCCGCTCCATGAGTCCGTGGATTCTTGAGGGGGTGTCTGTTGAGAGCTCGAGTGTAAATGTTTCACCTGCAATTGCAACTTCCACAGATGTTGGTTGTGTTGATCTTGTACATCCCATCACAAACGAGATAGATAGAATTGCTGCAATTAATCGAGTAGCCATTGTTTATCCTCTTTCGTAAAGATGATATCTTCAGTTGCGAGACTGTGTATGTCGAAATTTTGGCAAAATTCAGTGGCAGAGAGAGGTTCGCGTTTGGTTGTCATGTTGCACCATTTGGCAATGAGACCAACGATCCGTTCCGGTCTCATCCCGTTGTTGTAATACGTTAGTAATCTTGTGTCGCCGTGTCTTTTTGCTAATCGCAATCCATCTTCGCCTATAACAAGTGGCAAGTGCCACCAATTTGGTTCATCGAGATCCAAAGACGTATATATTTGTGACTGCCATGCGGCAGATTCAATGAGATCATGACCACGTACAACATCTGTGATTCCCTGCCTTGCGTCATCAACGACAACAGCGAGTTGATAAGCAGGCATATCATTTTTGGTCCATACTACAAAATCGTTGAGATGTTGAAAGTGCGTATTTCCTAGTAGTTCATCGTGCAGATCTTGCGTGCAATCGCGAACAATAAAACGCCAGTTCGTTGGTTCAGTATCCCACTTTGCATTATGCAACGTAACATCAGAAGGACGAATTTCATTTTTTCCGTAAGGATCGCCGGCATGAGGAGCGATTGAAGCTTGTTCAATTTCTTTTCTTGTAAGTTTGCAGTGGTACACTTTGGAGAGTTCGATAAGTCGTACGAGAGCTTTTTTATAAACTGCGAGATCCTCGCTTTGAAGAAGTGGCTCTCCATCCCATTCAATGCCGAGCCAAGTCAGAATTGCATGCGTGCTTTTGATACTCGAGAGGTCAATTCGCGGTCCAACGAGGTCTTCCATTCGTAGAATAAGTTCCCAGTTGTTTTTCCTCGCCATTGCCCAGTTGATTAAAAATGAGCAGGCATTTCCTAGATGGAGCGAGCCTGTAGGGGAAGGCGCCAAACGAGAACGCCGGACAGTCACGCTGCCAATTTCTCTTTGACGAGCTCGGCTCTTTTTTCTTGAAGTTGCACTGACGTTAGATTGTCTCCGTATCGCCACTGAACATGGGCGTCTTGGATATCAATGAAGAGTTGATTGATAGCATTGATGTCAATGTCAGTAATTCTCTCAAGCGAAACTCCAAGGCGCACTCTTCCCAAACAATCCATAGCTTCGTTAAGCGGGAGGAGCCTAGCGTTTTCTAAAATGCCTTGAGCACGAAAAACGCGGTCGTCTAGTTTTGCAGCATGTTGCTGAATGATTTTCATTCTAGCATTTCGTTCATTTTCGATTACTGTTGGTAGAAATTGATCTTCGAGCATTGCTCTTAGATCTTCTTCGGTGTATCCGAGAGTAACTTGATTGCTTAATTGATAAAGATCTGCGATGGTTTCAGATCCTTCGCCGTGATATCCGCGGATAGCGATCGACATGCTTTCACAAGAATTGTAGAGTTGTCTGAATTCTTTGGTGATTCGAAGCGCTGGTAAATGCATCATGACGCTGAAGCGTGCGCCAGTACCTACGTTTGTTGGGCACGCCGTTAAAAAACCGAGCTGGTCATCGAAGGCATACGCAACAAGATCTTCCATTCGCTGGTCCATTGCGATTACATCTTCGTGTGTGGCGAGAAGATCCAGCCCCGGTTTGATGGATTGAATTCTCAAATGATCTTCTTCGTTCACCATGACACTTCGTGCGAGTTCTGGTCCAACCATGACACCACGAGGATGCGTCGCACTTGCAAAATTTGTAGAGATCAGATGACGTTCGGCGCACATCGTTTTCTCAACAGGGGAAAGTTTGTGCAGATCTACCCATTCGAGTTGAAGATCATCTTCGCTTTTGCAAGCTGGGTTGAGAAGGATTTGTACTTCTTCACAATCACCTGTACTTGCTCTGTTCACAAATGGAAATCCTTCTAGGTTCCTTGCAAGTCTTGCGCGTGAACTTAAAACAACATCGCCATAAGCAGTAGTACCACTCGCGTAAGGGCAGTTAATATCTGGGTCAAACTGCATTGTCATCTTCTTTCTGATGGAGTTCGCGGAGCGTATCACGTATTTCTGCAGCTTCTTCGTACGCTTCTTGCGTTACTGCTCGTTCAAGATCCGAGAGTAATCGTCTGATGGAGATATGTCGGTCGATGTCTGCGTTTGCTCTGCGTGGGGAGCGTCCTACATGTTGCGTGTGTTTTTCATGAAGGTTTGCAATGACTGGTATCAGTTTTTCTTTAAAAGTCAGATAGCATTCTGGGCAGCCAAGAAGTGCTTTCTCTTTATAAACTGCAAGCGTCATGCCACAATCGGGGCAAGTGTTTAGTGTAGGCGAGAAAGTAAAGCCAATCATCTCTGGGTTCAATGAGATTGAAAAACCGTTTGGGCTCAAGTCGATGCCAGCTTCACTGGCGTGAACTTCGCAAAGATTCACTGTTTTTGTAACACCTTGTAACACTCTTGTGTCATGGTAAATTGCAGGTCTATCACAATGGTCGCACGTTGTCATGATGGAAGAGATCCACTAGAAGTTTTACTTAGTTGTGAGATCGCTGCACACGAATGAATCAGTTCCGCCATGTCATCGAGACGTTGCATGGTGCTTGCATCAGATGCAGCGTTTACTGGATCAGGATGACATTCAAGGAAGAGAGCAGGGACGCCTGCTGCAGTTGCTGCGCGTGCAAGGAGGGCAGCTCGGTCGGGTCTGCCAGCAGTTTGGGTGGTGCCAGCGCCAGGGAGTTGTGTAGAGTGTGTGACATCAAAGCAAACTGGTGGTCCAATTTCCATAAGATCGCCAAGGCCGATGAAGTCGTTGACGAGTCTGTTATATCCGAAGAATGTACCTCTTTCGGTGAGCATGACATCAGTGCAGTTTGATTCTCCAAGTTTGTGGACTACGTGTTTCATTTCATCTGGAGAGATAAATTGGCCTTTTTTGACATTGACTGGTTTGCCGGTTTCTGCGCAAGCAACAAGCAGATCTGTTTGCCTACATAAAAATGCTGGAACTTGGAGGATGTCTGCTACTTTGGCAACTTTTGAAGCTTGGAACCCTTCGTGTACATCAGTTGTAACTGGAAGACTGAGTTCCTCTTTTACATCATGAAGAATTTCCAGACCTGCCTCAATACCCAGGCCGCGATTGGAATGCAAACTTGTTCGATTTGCTTTATCGAAACTTCCTTTGAAAACAAAGCCGACTCCTGCGTCAATGCAAATAGATTGAAGTGTTGATGCAATGAGGAGGGCTTGTTCCTTTGATTCTAGAACGCATGGACCCGCGATGATCAGCAAGGGCGCATCATTCCCTACACCGACACCTTTAATTGATGTTAACTTTGACATGCGGTATAGCGTACCAAAGGATAGTGTTGGTCCGATAGTAACCGCCAAAAAACTTTCTTTTTTGTGTATATGGAGTTCCCTTCTTCAGACCGTATTGAATACACCCGATATTGGACAAGGGGACAACGATAGGACACCAAGAAATGACACACATGCCACGCGAACCTGAAGCCTTTAGTGAACAAGTCGTCCGAATTTTACGTCGCCATTTTCCAGATCGAGAGGTTCGACTCGCTGGTCCAATGGATTTGTATCTAGATGGTCGTCACCTTGGACTTGAGAATCTTTATCGCATGGTCCAAAGTGAGCCGCAACGTGGTGTAGATATCGTTGAGGATTTTCTTGATCGTTTACTAGAGGGCGATGAAATTTCGCACATGCCTCTCCCACTTTCGATGGCAAAAGGTCGCATTATGCCTCGAATCCAACCAGAATCTATTTTCGAACAATTGGATCGTGAGCAGGTTGCGTATCAGCCATTTGTCAATGAAACAGTGATTTTATATGTCATTGATCTTCCAAGAATGACAGTGAGTATCACCGTTGAACAGATGATGCGATGGGGTGTAACGGTCGATGATTTAGATGGGTTTGCCAGAGAAAATCTTGCTGCATACCAACCAAGGCTCAAGATTCAAGTTGTTGAATCTCCTGGTGGTGGCCGTGCTGCAATATTTAACATGCAAGATGGATATGATGCTTCCCGAATTTTGCTCTCTTCACTCTGGAGACGTCTTGCTCCTGAACTTAAAGGCAACTTTTATGTTGCTGCTCCTGCAAGGGATGTGTTCATGGCCTTTTCGTGTACTCCTGAACCACTTGTAGAGAAATTACAGGAACGAGTTGTGCAGGATTATAAGCGTCTTCCATACCCAATTTCTACGGATCTCTTCCTTGTGACACAGGATGGGGTTGCTGGAACTCGCGCCGCTTAATTCAAAGGCACTTGCTCGATTGCCCAAAGATCACTCGATGGCATTCCCTGCGCGTATACTGTGTGGATGCTTCTGATTGTCGATAATTACGATTCATTTACGTATAACTTGGTTCAACGGATTGGTGAAATAGGCCTAGAACAGGGTTCTGTTCCTGAAATGAAGGTCATCCGCAATGATGAAATGACTGTCTCAGAGGTCGAAGCCTTGGCCCCGGATCGGTTGTTGCTTTCGCCTGGGCCGTGCACGCCAGATAAAAGTGGAATCTGCCGAGAGTTGGTCAGTGTCTTTCGAGGCAACATTCCAATTCTAGGTGTCTGCCTAGGGCACCAAGCGATTGCTGATCTTCATGGGATGAACGTGAAACAGTATGACTTCCCTGTACACGGAAAGACATCAGAGATTCACCATGACAACAAGGGTGTATTTACAGGGCTTCCGCAACCATTTATGGCAACACGATATCACTCACTTGTAGTCGAGCCCGAATCAATTGCTAAGGAGTTTGTTCAGAGTGCATGGACAGATGATGGTGTCTGCATGGGGATACGGTGGACCGGAAATGGTTCCTCTTTAGAGGGTGTGCAATTTCACCCTGAAAGTTTTATGACAGATGCAGGTCCAGCACTGCTTGCTAATTTTCTCCAACAAGTGTGAGATCTTCTAAAAAAGAATTCCAAGTTTTTTTGTGTGCATTGATTTCTTGCGTAGGACCTAGCAATCGTAAGGAAATAGTTTCTTTATCGTTCTGAATAAGAGCTACGAGCATCGTGTAGTTGTGAAGATGATATGAAGCTCCTACACCCATATATTCGCCCGACAATTCAATGAGCGTCGTGGGCAAACTAGCAACAGTTGTTTTCGTGATTGTCGGTCTCAGCGATAAGCCGCCATCAGATCTAAATTGTTTTTTCAATCGATCAATCGTAATGTTTATATCTCCGCTGACAAATTGCGTAATGTCCAATTCTGCACTCTCTGACTCACCTGCACTTTGAAGTACATAATTTGCAATTCTCATGTTGCTTGTTGGAGCCGTCCATGTCCATGTAGAAGGTCTTGGCGATTTGAAATTACCGAAAATAATCCAATGTGGGTCTATCTCTTTTTTTGGTTGAAATTTTGCATCGTGATCAATTTTTTCTCGTTCACTATTCAAGAAAGATGAGCCTGTCTTGTTTGGTTCGTTCGGTGTAGAAATTTCAGCAGGTACCACAGGAATTGGGGTAGGTTCACCTTCCTTGTCGCAGCCTAGAAGGATATTGCCTGAAATTAAAACTAGGATGAAACTTTTGTTCCGTGGCATAGCATTTGGGCCCCTCTTCTGAGAGTATACGCACAGATTATCATTCGGTTTCTTTTAAGGGTAAACGTGAGCAGAACCACCCATTTACATTCAGGTATTATCATTCTCGACGCATCTCTTGAGAAATACGCCTCAACGATCACTTTTCATGATGGTGCGGTTATTGCAATTGATGGTAAACCGCCCAAAGGGGCACTTTTAGTTGATCTTCAAGGTCAAACATTAGTACCTGGCTTTGTTGATTCTCATATACATTTACTTCTTGGAAGTAGTGGTGCAGGTGATGTAAATCTTTCAGGGTGTGAAAATAAAAACGATTTTGAGCGAGAATTGCTACAAGGGTACAAGGGAGAGGATGATTCCCAGTGGCTTGTTGCTTCTGGTTGGTCAGAACAAACATTAGACGCCACTCCAACAATTGAATGGCTTGATTGCATCCAAGATATACCAGTCCTGTGTTGGAGAAGTGATTTTCATACAGCTGTTCTCAATACTGCTGCGTTGAATCAACTTAACCTTGCAGCATTAGAGAAGGTCACCGGAGGCGCCCAATGCAAACAAGGGATTGTAAGAGAGACCGCGCTCTGGGAGCATGTAGCGCCTTTTATTCCTTCGCCAAGTGCAGCACAAATAAGAACCCGTCTAAAAAAAGCAGTACAAAATTTGCATGCTGATGGAGTGACACTTGTAGGTGCAATGGAAGAATTAGATGACGTTGAAAATTATTTGTTCCCTTTACGCGAGGAATTGCAAGTGCGAATGCGGTTGATGCTTCTTGATCACCCCACACCTGAAAATTTTTCTCGTTGCTCGTCTTCTGAAAAAGATTCGCTTCTTCACGTTATTGGATTCAAAACATTTTTGGATGGGACGCTTGGCTCTCGAACTGCGAAGATGTACGAGCCATTCTGTGATGTAGATTCTTCCGGATTGTTTGTCGAGCATGCCTTGCAAGGTGATTTGGGTGAGTGGATTTCACGTGTAGTACAAGGTGGCTACGCACCTGTCATGCATGCCATTGGGGATGAGGCGGTAGGCACAGCTTTAAAGTCGATTGCCAATGTTCCCAAAACGCAACTTTGCCGTATTGAGCACGCGCAGTTTATCGCTGAACAAGATTCAAGCGCAATAGAAGGTCGTTGGTTTGGCGTGCAACCTTTACATAAGGAATCAGATGATTTAATTGCCTTAGATGCAGTAGGGGAAGAGCGGGCGAATCAATTACATGATTGGAGAGCAATGCTTGACCGTGGAGCAAAACTTAGTTTTGGTTCTGATTGGCCTATTGCGCCGCACAACCCGATCGGAGCTATGTCTGCTGCAATCAAGAACGGTGTAACCCCAAAAGAAGCACTTGTTGCAACAACAGCTGATGCTGCTGCCTCGCTGGGCGAACCTCGATCTGGAATTCTTAAAATTGGCTCTTTTGCTGATGCTACTCTTCTGAGTTGCAACCCCTTGGAATGTGATTGGAACTCCGTTACTCCTTCGATCACTATGACAATTGTAGGTGGCGTGATACAATTTCAAAGTGGAACAAACAGATGAATGAACAACTTTCACATATTGACCAACATGGACAAGCATCTATGGTTGATGTTTCTGCAAAGCCATCGATGCATAGAAAGGCAATTGCGATCGGTTTTTTTATCGCCAAGAAAGAAACGCTTGATGCTGTGATGGATGGCAACTTGCCCAAGGGAGAAGCGCTTGCAGTTGCAAGGATTGCAGGGATTCAAGCTGCTAAAAGTTGCGGATCTTTCATTCCTCTTTGTCATCCATTGCCAATCGAATGTGCAACTGTTGCATTTGAGAGGGTTGCTCCAGATCGCTTGCAGATTACTGCAACAGCTACTATTACTGCAAAAACAGGAATCGAGATGGAAGCGTTGACAGCAGTCTCAGTTGCTGCACTTACTCTTTGGGATATGACAAAGGCAATTGACAAAGATTTACGGATTGATGGCATTGTGCTTGTTGAAAAAACAAAAGTAAATATCTAGTGACTTTCGACGTCGTGTGTCAGGCATCTCGTGTTTGAATCACCGCTTCGATAAACTCGCACATAAGTGCTATATCTTTCACGCCACGACTAGATTCTATGCCACTACTTACGTCAACTGCTGAAGGATGAACCTTCTTAATTACTTCTGCAACATTAGTGGGCGTTAGCCCCCCAGCCACAATGATAGGTTTCTTCAAAGTGTCAATTATTTTTTCCAATGAATCAATATCAAACATTTCACCAAGTCCGCCAGTTGAGCCGTCAATGAGGATCGCTTCAATATGATCTGATGTGTCGAGCGATTTCACTTCATCCTTATTCCATTGGAGTGCTTTGATTACAGGGCAGGGGGCGGAGGAGATTATTTGCGCATCCTCTTCTCCACAAAGTTGAAGCCAGCCAGGCCAATCGGAAAAATCTTGAAGATCGTCATAATTTTGCACTACAGCAACAGGTAGTATTTCAGGGGGAAGTTGCAATATCAATCTAGCAGCGTGTGAACGATCAATGCAACGTGGAGAGTCTTTTGCAAAGACAAAACCAATCGCATCAGCTCCTGCTCCAACTGCGATGTCTACTTCCTCTTCTGATTTTAGTCCGCAGATTTTAATCGAGGGTTTTAATTGGCGTAAAAAAGAATACTTCATGCATTTGCCATTTCGGTTCTTAGGAGTTCAGCAAGTTTTCGATGTTCTTCAGAAAATTCGTTATAAAATTGATCGATAAGCGAATTGCTTCGCTTTGGTTCGTTCAAAATACGTGCATATTTAGCAGCGAGAAGCAACGCGACATCAGCTGCGTCATCAGGAAGTGGTTTTTCAGCGAGGTGTTGTTCGTACAATTTTGCAGCAGCAGAAATATTTTGCGAACGAAGAAGGGTGTTCGCAACGTCAACCCGTGTTTTGGGGTCTAGCGTAAAAGATGCATCACTAGAAAGCAATTGTAAGTACTCATTTGCAGCAGCTTGGTGTTGCCCTGATACAAGAGATTGCGCAATTGATGCACGTGCAATTTGCGCTGGGGAGAGAGGCTTCTGTTTGACTTTTTTTGGTGTGTTGGATTCTGAGACGACTGAACGGAATTGTCTTCTACGGTTTGCTTGTGTGATCACGCGAAAAAGATCATATTCCCCACGAGGAATGATTCCGGTGACGAGTAAAAGATACACAACACTAATTCCTGAAGCATACCCACCAAGGTGAACAACCCATGCGGTTGGACCACCATCAGCTCCCGCCATACTTCCGAGTAAATTAAGACCATCGAAAGCAATTTGGAAGATGACAAGTAAAAGCCCCGGTACTTCAATGATAGTTATGAGGAAGAAAATAAAAAGAATACGAATTTTAGATCGAGGTGCAAGTGTGGCGAATGCTGCCGTGATCGCGCAGACAGAACCGCTTGCGCCAACGACAGGGTTGTCGTAAAGCAAAACGTGCAAGCCCCCTCCGATTGCCCCGCAGCCAAGGTATAGAGCCAAGAAGCCTATGTGACCCAACCGATCTTCAACTACTTTGCCAAAAGGGAGCAGAAAGATCATATTCCCTATGACATGCCACCAAGTTGCATGCATAAATTGATACGTAAATAGTGACCAAATGTGGAAATGGGAACTTGAGAGTTCACTTTCGTGCAAAATTGATTGAATTTGCGTTATGACTACATTTGTGGAATGATCCCCAGATACACGGTTCATAGACCAAGAAACCGCAAAAAGAAGCATATTTAAGCCAATGAGGAGGTAAGTCACCGAGGGATAGTTGCGTAATCGCACATCTGTACCAATAGGAAGTAGCATTTTTTGTATTGTAGGCTTGGATTCCGAGGCAGGTTTTGCTAAAATAAGGTGTTCGATCAACGCATAGACCTCTGGTGGTCTGATTTGGGTGTGCGTTTTAGTATGTTAGGAGTTTAAAAATGAGCGCTGTAATGCAAGAAATGCAAACTGATATTGGTCTCGTCTCAACTGTAGTCGCAAGATCTTCCCTTTCCTTTATTGATGGCGAAAAGGGCGTCCTTGAGTATGTTGGATATGACATCGATGATCTAGCTCGGAACAGCACGTTTGAAGAAACGACATTTTTGCTCTGGCATCAGCGACTTCCAAGTCATAGCGAACTTGCAGATTTTACTGCTCGGGTACAAAGTAATTACGATTTGTCCGATGCAATGTGGGACATGATTGTTTCATTGCCAAGAGACGCAAGTCCAATGCATGCACTGCGAACATTGACTTCTGCACTTGCTTTAGAAGATCCGAATGCAGATGATCCTTCAGAAGAAGCAAATGAACGAAAGTCACTTGCAATGCTCGCAAAAATGCCCGCATTAATCGCAGGGTTTGATCGACATCGAAAAGGTTTAGATCTAGTTCGACCAGATACGTCCTCGTCTATTGCTGAAAGTTTTCTTTATATGCTTACTGGCGAAAAACCAACGCAGCGCATGGCAAGAGCAATGGATATTTGTTTGATCTTGCATGCTGATCATGGTTTCAATGCTTCAACATTCGCATCACTCGTCACAATTTCAACGTTAAGTGACATGTATTCTGCAGTCACAACAGCAATTGGAACTTTAAAAGGACCGTTGCACGGTGGCGCGAATCAAGGTGTGATGTTTATGTTGCAAGAAATTGACGGGATTGAGAATGCCGAATCATTTATCATGGATAAATTAACTCGTAAAGATAAAGTCATGGGATTTGGGCACCGAGTGTATAAATCTGTTGATCCACGTGCTACGTACTTAAAAACGTTTGCTGAAGGTATCGCGCAAGACACGGGTAATATTGATCTCTTTAACATTAGTAAACGAATTGAAGAAATCATGGATCGAGAAGTAGGTGCAAAAGGCATTTATCCTAATGTAGATTTTTATTCTGCAACAACGTACTTTTCACTTGGTCTCGATCTTGATCTGTTCACTCCACTCTTTGCTATGAGCCGAGTGTCAGGTTGGACAGCGCATTGTCTCGAATACCTAGAAGATAATCGGTTGATTAGACCACGATGTGATTATGTTGGACCACACGCCAAAGAGTATGTGGATATTTCTCAGCGATAACGAAATCGTTGTTAATTTTCTTGCGGGTAAATAAGTACACGGTCGTGCGCTAGTAGGACGATGTCATTTTCGCCATCACCTGTGAGGTCCGCGATAAATACTTGGCTAGGCTCATATTCACTTGGTTCACCGCTTGAAAAAATACGGGTTTCGAATATCTTAAATTCAGTTGCGTACAACATTTTACCCCCATCGGTAAAGGTGAATATCTCTAACATTTGTTCGCCAGCATCTAGTGCTACAAGGTCTGTAAAACCATCTGAATTAGCATCGCCAACAGCAAGCTCATGTTCAACCATGCGTTCCCTGTCACTTCGCCAAGACTGCACCTCTTGAAGGGAAATGCGTTCGCCTGCAAGTTGCACAACTGCGAAACCTGCATCACCGATAGCAAGCATATCAGAGATATCGTCGGCGGTAAAATCTGAAGCATAAATTGGTCCAAATTCAAAACCTCTGACAAACAAACTGTCGCCTTCGCTCCACTTTCCATTCTCGTCTTGTTCTATAAGTACAAGCCGTTCATTTTCACTATCTGCAACGACCACTCGTTTTTCTGAAACTGTAAGTGAAACAAGATTTGATTCTCCATCAAGCAAATTGACTTGCTCGACAACTTGCCAGCCTGGACTAATATTGGATGTTGTTTCGGGTTCATAGCGAACTGCGCGAATAAAATTATCATCAGCAATGAGAAGTTCGGGTTGGTTGTCTCCGTCGATATCAAGGATTTCAGTATTGTCAGATGAAGCTTCTCTTACCAAGCCAAACTGCCCCATATCTGTATCTTCGAGCAATGTAAAACCTTCGTCAGTTGCTTGAAGCATCATCATTGGCTTATCACGCGTAAGGAGCAGGAGGTCAACTTTGCCATCTTGGTCTGCATCAAAAGCCACAATCTCATTCGGGCCTCGCGATAGGGATCCGAGCCCAACAGTTTCTATATCTCCTGCTGCGTCAATGAGATCTAATGAGTACTCTCGTTTCTGTTTGGAAACAACTGCAACTTTCCATGTGTCACCAAGTTTCACTGCATCCAAAGAGACAGGTGTATTTCCAGTTGAAATTGGCATTGGTTTTGGGAAGGGGATGTTACTGACTGAGAGCGGGGAACGTCCAACAACACCTTCGTCTTCACTTAACACAAAGAGATCTTCGGTTCCATCCTGGTCGATATCACAAACAGCAATTCCATCTACACCTGAGAGTGTTGGAGAAGGGACGCCTGTGGACAATCCTTCAGAGGGTGTTTGAGGATACACGACGATCGTGTTGTCATCAGTGTTTGTGGCAATGACGTCAAGGAGCCCATCTCCATTTACATCTGCTACTGTTTGGTGTCGTTTTTCTTTGCCCTGAAATGGGAAAACTTCAATGGACGCCTCTCTGTCGCCGGTTGCTTCAATAGTTTCAATGGCAAGTTCATAGAGAACAATTCGTTTAGATGCACGCTCGATAATTGCCATCATCGCGTCATCTCTGTTTGGTAATTGAATTGCAGCAAAGTCACGCATTGTGGGCATTTCAAAACGTAATTGTGGTCCCATTCTCACGTCATCGCCATCGTTCTGTGCAAGCCACAGACGTACTGGCTCACTGCTGTCTCTTGCAATACCAGAGATGTCGTTTAGTCCATTGCCATCGTAATCTGCAAGAATAAACCAACCAATCTGGTCTTCTGTTGTGAATGTAATTGGTTTTCCTAATGCATCCCCCACAAGTGGGAGTACTTGTATATTGCCGTCAACTAATGTGATCAGTTCAGGTTCAGCATTTCCAATTATATTTGCAACCGTGAAACCGGATCTATTTGCATGTAATTTTCGCACTCTGTGTTGCCGTTCCTTTTCAAAAGAACCATCAGGTTGCTGCGCAAGAAAAATAATATTTGAAGGGTTTGAAGCATAGATAATATCTGTCAAGCCATCTTCATTAAAATCGTGCAACGTAAGCGCTGAAACTTTATGCGAAACCATCACGCGTTCTTTATTGAAACGCCAGTGGTCAGGTATTTTATTCACACGAGAAACTTCAACTTCGTCATCAGGAGAAGCATTACGTTTTTGTAGCAACAAGTCAATACGACTTTTGTGATTGTTAATGACAAGGAGGTCGAGCAAGCCGTCTCCGTTCACGTCTCCTTGATACATTGGGCCTGCATGGTCACCGATCTTAATTGAATCGACAGAGGTAAAACCAAAGTAATCGCCTAGCGGCGTAGGATCTGATTGGAGTGTTGCAGCAGTTAGAGTAAAAAGTATAGTAAATAGTGTCATGTTGGGTAATTCCTATCATTCAATGATCTTGTATGCTATCACTTGTTGGCAGAGTACATTACTTCATAGAGAGTTGATTATGAAAAAGAAAACTATATTATGTCTAGTCTTGGGTTTATTTTGTTTTGTAGTACAAGCAGATATTGTTCGCCTGCAAGGTGATACTGAGGTGCATGGCACTATTTTGAAACGAACGCAGCAACGCATTTGGATAGATATTGGCCCAGAGGTGATTGCTATTGATATGGAACAAATCACTGACGTTGTACAAGATTCTGTTGGTGAAGTTGAAGATACGCCTGGGACAGCGAGACTTTTTAGAACAAAAGTGAACCTCCCCGACCTTAGCCCTCGAGAGCAAGCAAAACGCGTTGGCGCGTCAGTCATTAAAGTTTCAACCCCTGGGGGATTGGGTTCGGGCGTGTTGCTTAATGAAGATGGCTTTGCCATTACAAACGCACATGTTATTCAAGGGGAAACGGTTTTGCGAGCGACAGTGTGGATACCACAATCTGATGGAACACTAAAGAGGACGACGATCGAAGATATCGAAATCATTGCTGTTAATAATCATCTTGATCTTGCACTCTTAAAAATAGAACATCCCGATGGAATACCTTTTGATTTTTCAGTTCTAGAAAAGGCTGAATCTATCGGTGTGGGGCAAACTGTTTTTGCAATTGGCAATCCGCTTGGGCTAGAACGATCAATGAGCCAAGGCGTTATTTCCACTAAGCAACGAAGCATGGATGGACTGACGTACATACAAACAGATACCGCGATTAATCCAGGCAATTCAGGTGGGCCGCTCTTTAATACCCAAGGAGAGGTTGTAGGTATTACGAATATGGGAATTCTCGCTGCGGAATCTCTTAATTTTGCTATTCCTACAAGATATGTCAAAGATTTCATTCGTAATCGCGAAGCCTTCGCGTATGATGAGAAAAATCCTAATTCGGGACATAAGTATTTGGTCCCCCCAAAACGTAAAAGTTTCGGTACTGCGCCGCAATTGAAAGAGGGAACTGCAGATTCCCAATAAGAGAACACGCGAAGTACTCTCGTGCTTCATTGAGAGAAAGCAAACATGTTTATTACAACAATTCTAGTCAGTTCATCTCTGATCGCCGCAGGCGATTTCAAAATCGAAGAGGTTTTGCCAACAGAAGCAATATTTTCTTGCTCCGTTGACGATTTGAAACACGTCTGTGACTCGTTTGTCACGAAGGAACAACGAGAGAAACTCCATGCTCTCATGAGCGAAGTATTTTCTGATGGTGAAGCAAGTGAAATGTGCACCGTTATTGAAATGCAATCTCAGGAAATTATTGCAAAAGCGGGTATTTCCGAAGATTGGCAACCAGAAACTCCAGCTGGCTATGCAGGCTTTGGTATTTACCCTGTTGCAGACTTTGAAGCAGGAACACTCGGCGTTGCCATGCTTGGCGTCATCGAGTTACAAGATCCAGAAGTAGCAAAAATAGCGGAATCAATGCTTGAGAATTTCACTGAAATGTCTGGCGTTGAACTCGAAATGGTTAATCTTGCTGGCGAAGATGTTTGGATGCTGGATTCGTTCATCGATCCACAATTTATTGAACAAGTGCCGATGGGGTTTGGTCAATCACTCGCCATGGATCGAATATACTTGGGTTCAGTCAATGGGTACATGATTTGTGGCACAGAGCCAGATGGTGTAAGTAGAGCAATAGCTGCAACATCAGGAGATATCGAAGATAGTTCTCTTGCAACGAATGAAACCTATATTGCGATGTCAGCACAAGTTGGGCAAGGGGACTTAGAAGCTGTTGTTATGTTTGATAATCTTGCTGATCTTATGATTCAAGTAGATCAATCTCTCACGGTTGGTATGTTTTTGCCAATGCTTAAAGCAGCGATTGGAGACGTTGATGGTTTTGCTGAATCTGTAACTTTTGCTCCAAGCAGTGATGTGTTTTTAGATACGAAATACTCCATATGGATGCCAAATGGTCGCGATGGTTTACTAGGTATTGCAAGTGCTGTTTCTTCCCCATCTGCAACGCCTGACTTTGTAGGTGATGACACAATCTCGTATTCGCAAATTAACGTCGACTTTGCAAAAATAGCGCCTTGGTTTAGAAGTGTTATGTGGATGAACCCGATGATGCCTATGCCTCCTCAACAGTTGGACGGTATGGAGCAAGCGATTGCTGCTGCAGTAGCGCCACTAGGTAATACAATGCACGTCGTTTCATCACTCTCTCTTCCATTAACTGAAGAGAGCATGGGGTTTTTACTTGCTGTCGAATGTGAAAATAGCGAAGCGATGGAAACATATTTGTCAGCAATGATGCCAATGATAGGTTCAGAACCTAGAGAATTTCTCGGGTATCGCATGTATCCAATCGAAGCGCCAAGCGCCGGCATGATGTCTGGTGGTATGGACATGTCTATGTCCATGGCAGTAGGCGGTGGTTGGACAATGTTAGGAATGACACATTCCGTAGAAAATTCTTTGCGACTCGCATCAAATTCTGATACTGCAAAGGACAGTGAAAATACAAATGCAGCTATGACTTTAATATCCACCGATAATGCAACAGGTTGGGGTTTTGCAGACATGGGAGAAAGTATCCTTGCAGGTAGTGAACTTTCAGAACTGCAAATGGCAAACATGATTGAAGAGATGGAAGCTTTTGACCCTGAGATGGCTGCTGAAATGAAGGAACAATTTGATTCTCAGATGAAATCAACAAAGGCAATGAATGAATTGGCGGCTTCTTTTCTAGGTGCTACTGCTTGGACGATGGAAGCTGGTGATCAAGGCTTCGTAGCCCATGCAGTACTAATGCGACCATGATTGTTTGTACGTAACCCGTAGTATCAGGTCCAGCCAAACTGGTAGAAGACCAACGTGAAGAGCATGTCGACAATAACTATTGTCAAAATTGTCTGAACAACAGTATCAGTTGTTGCTTTACCTACGCCAGCAGCGCCTCCGCTTACCTTTAACCCATTGTGGCAAGCAATCGCAGCGAGAATCATTCCAAAGACAGCCGCTTTCATGAGGCCTGTTGTAAAATCAGCGAGGACGACTTGTGAAAGGGTATTGTCCATGTAAACATCGTAGGGCACACCGAGAAATTGCACGGTCACAAAGCACGCAGCAATAATCGAAACGACATCGCCAATAATTGTTAAAAGTACTAAGCTCAGCACAGTCGCTAACAATCTAGGCATAACAAGAAATCGAATTGGGTTTAGTGCTTGAGAATGAAGTGCTTCTATTTCTTCTCCCACGACCATTGTGCCAAGTTCTGCTGCGATCGATGCGCCTGCAAAACCAGTCAATACAATTGCAGCAATTAAAGGGCCGAGTTCCCGAAGGACAGCAACGCCCACGATGTTTGCAATCTTGTCAGCTTGGCCAAATTCAGCAAGAGGGGGTTGCATTTGGATTGCGAGAATTAATCCAATACATCCACAAACAAGACAGACTATGCCAATTGAACGAACACCGATGCGAACAATTTGGGTGACAAATGCAGCTTTGCCAAAACGAACACGTCTCAAAACAAAAGCATCGACGACAAGCTTGCTGACTTCTCCAAGCATCCAAACAATTCCACCAAGAAATGAAAAAATACGGATCCAAAGAGAACCTAAGAGATCAAGAAGACGAAGAGGGAAATGTACTTTCGTGTTCTCAGGCAACGAGGGCTTCCTCTCGGTTCTTTGTGATGATAAAAATTGTATCGAGGCGGGCTAGCTCGATGATAGACCGTACTCCGTCTTGCAAACCGCAAATGACAAATTGTTTAGCGTGTAGTTTGCATATTTGTAGAGCCTCGATAAGCGTTGCAATCCCTGATGAATCCATGTATTTGACTTGAGTTAAATCAATCACAATCCTGGAGACGTCAGAGGCAAGGATAGGTTTGAGTTTTTCTCTTAATTTTGTAGATTCAATCGTGTCTACATCGCCAACTGGTGATACGACTGTAGATTGTTCAAAATTCTCTATTTCGATATTCAATGCAGGTTTCTTTCTATTTTTACATCGGTACTATTGTGAGAGTTGTCGCCGTGTTTTTCCATGATCAATCGCATCCCGCCTTCGTCTCGGTGGGACCATGTTGCTGTATCCATGATTGACTGTATGAGGTGTACTCCAAGTCCACCTGGGCGAATGTCATCTATCTCTCGCGACTTAATTTTTGTGAGTTCAATTTGGTCAGCTAGATCTTCGATGCAAATGCAGATTTTCCAAGGAGAACTGCTAGTAGCTCGGTAGCCGGTTATTTTAATTTCGATCATCTCATCGTGCGATCCATGGTAACCGTGGCGATGAATGTTGCTCACTGCCTCGTCAATGGCAAGTGAAATTGACCCAGCGCTTCGATCATCGACTCCGCAATTTCTACAAAGATGCGTAATAAGGTTGCGAATGGTGCCATACCAAGCGGGGGAGGCTGGTAGGGAGAGTGTTGCAGTTGCCGTGTACTCGGTGTTCTTGGGTTCCATCGCTATTCATGGTACCCTGTAACATTCTCATGAACACGAAAGATCACACAACTAATTCTCAATCTTCTGATATTTTGGATCCTGTGACCTCCGTTGGTGTTAATCCAGGTGAAACAGTACTCATACTTGACTTCGGGAGTCAATATGCACAGTTAATCGCACGCCGCGTGCGAGAAGCAGGAGCATTCAGCGTTCTTTTAGCACCTGATACTTCAATTGAAAAAATGGCCTCATATCAGCCTGCAGGCATTGTTTTGTCAGGTGGCCCATCGAGTGTAAGTGCGAAGGGGGCCCCTCGATGTGACGAACGTATTTTTGAGTTAGGTGTACCTGTCCTTGGTATTTGCTATGGAATGCAACTTGGGTGCGAACTTCTTGGAGGCAAAGTAAAAGCCGCACATGCGAGGGAGTACGGAAGATCTGTGCTCAAAGTATTAGATACCCAAGGGCTGTTTAGAGGCATGCCTTCTGATACAGCAGCTTGGATGAGCCATGGAGACCAAGTGGAGATAGTCGGGGAAGATTTTTCGGTTCTAGCCGAAACTTCTACGTGTCCACTTGCTGCAGTGTCACATAAATCTATACCATTTTATGGTGTGCAGTTCAATCCAGAAGTGACACATACACCCCACGGCGTTGAATTGCTCCGAAACTTCTTATATGAAATCTGCTCTATCAAAGGCACATGGCGAATGGCCGATTTCATGGAAGCACAATGCGAAAAGATTCGTGAGACTGTTGGTGATTCAAAAGTTTTATGTGGATTGAGCGGCGGTGTTGATTCCTCTGTTGTGGCAGCATTACTTCACCGAGCTATCGGGGAACAACTTGTTTGTGTTTTTGTTGACAATGGACTACTTCGCAAAAATGAACGAGAATTCGTTGATACTACTTTTCGAGACCATTTTCAGATTGATTTAAGAGTAGTTGATGCAACGAAAGAGTTTCTTGACGATCTTTCTGGGGTTACTGACCCCCAAGAAAAAAGAACTTTAATTGGACATCGATTTATTGATGTCTTTAAGGAAGCTGCAGCTGATATCGAATCACATGCCGATGAAACGGTTCGATTTTTAGCACAAGGGACGTTGTATCCAGATGTCATCGAATCTGGTCATGGGTATAGCGGCGCTGCTGCAAATATCAAATTACATCACAATGTTGGCGGTCTTCCAGAAGAACTCGGCTTTGAACTCATCGAACCATTACGTGATTTATTTAAAGACGAAGTGCGAAAACTTGGTGAAGTACTTGGCTTGCCTGATGGGATTATTTGGCGTCATCCTTTTCCAGGACCTGGTTTAGCGGTTCGGTGCCTTGGTGAAGTGGCTGAACCAAAACTAGCACTCCTGCGTGATTGTGATGAAATACTCCTCGAAGAAATAGTTGCTGCAAATCTTTATCGAAGTACAGATCAAGTCTTTGCAGTACTTCTTCCAATTCAATCCGTCGGGGTTATGGGTGATGGGCGAACGTATGAATCTGTTGTTGCAATTCGGGCAGTTGAAACGCAAGATTTTATGACTGCGGACTGGGCCCGTATTCCTTATGACATACTTGCATCGATCAGCAATCGAATTATCAATGAAGTGCGAGGCGTTAATCGAGTGGTGTATGACATTAGTTCCAAGCCACCAGCTACTATTGAATGGGAGTGATTTCTCGCTCCACCCCGCATTCAATCAGAGGGGCTCGCAAAAATCATTCTGCCCGCAGAAGTCTGAAGTGAATTATTCACTGTAATTCTGATTGTTGATCCAATATATTTTCCGGCTTCTTCAATGACAACCATTGTTCCGTCAGGCATATAACCAACGCCTTGGGAATCTGCTTCGCCATGTTTGACAATTTCTATTTCAAACTCAGCTCCTGGCACAACTTGGGTGCGAACTGCATGTGAAAGATTGTTGAGGTTGAGTACTTGTACACCTTCAATGAGTCCAACTTTTTCTAAGTTAGAATCTGTTGTCAATACTCGATACCCACTGGAGTCTGCTAGCGCGAGCAATGCACGATCAACGCCGTCATCACTTGGTTCAGTTGTTTCAATCGTTACATCGACATCTTTAGCCGCACGAAGATTTGCAAGGATGGAAAGACCGCGTTTGCCTCTTGCACGCTTAAGTTTGTCATGTGAATCAGAGAGAATGTGGAGTTCGTCAATGACGAATTGTGGAACAATGAGTGGCGCGTCAATAAAGCGAGAACTCGCTAGTTGTTCGATACGCCCGTCGATAATAATTGAAGTGTCAACAAGAAGCGGACGAACGCCACGTACTTGTCGAGAAAATTCTACATAAGGGAGCACAAGGCGTAAGTCGTCCTTTGTGGTAATCACAATGCTGATAGCGAGATAACACAATGTGATGCCAGTTGCTAGTTTTATGAGAGTTAGATATTGCAATGCAGTGTCACCACTTGAAAGCCCCCAAGAATCTGCAATAAGGTCAATAAGCAAACCCACTGCAAGTGCGGCAAAAAGTCCAGCAACCAAGCCTAGGTAAATGCCGAATACAGCAGAGAGCCTTTTTTTTGGTGTAAGGATATCGATGATCAGAATGATTCCAGCAAATGCCATTGTTGCAATGGCCGGGCCTAGGTGGTCAACAATGACAAGTTCGATTGGTTGCTGGGATCCACTTGCGGTTGCAACAAATGGTAGAACTGCTACGACGAACATGAAAGAGACAAAGAGCAAACGGACGATGAGCACGACAAGTCTACGAGATCTTGCTTCTCTTACTTGCTCAATTTGAAATGGTGCAAGTGTTTCTGCTGTGTTTTTTAGCAATTCTGACATGCTCACAGTGTACTCTGACATCGTTCGGTCGTGACTGCACGAGAGTGGTATCATGTGCAGTAAAGGTGGGGGAAAGGACGGTCGGCCTCATAGACGGGCAGCCTGCGAACCTGGTCAGGGCTTGACGGCAGCAGCCATAAGTGGCGTTGTTCGAGCTTTGGGTAACCGGCCGTCCTTCCCACCATTCGATTATTTGGAGTCCCGAATTGAGTTACACAGTACTAGCCCGAAGATACCGTTCAAAAACATTTGACGATGTTATTGGGCAAGAACCAATTGCCAAAACGCTCACCAATGCAATTGAAGCTGATAGGACCGCTCACGCATATTTATTTAGCGGAACTAGAGGTGTAGGTAAAACCTCGATGGCTAGAATTTTCGCAAGGGAATTGAATACTTCAACAGAATTGAAAGAGTGTGAGGCGATTGGCGAAGCTGTCCTTAGAGGCGACGATCTAGATGTCATAGAAATTGATGGTGCATCTAATAGGGGCGTGCAAGAAGCGAGAGATCTTATAGCTGCAGCAGGTTTAGCGCCTACTCGCTGTAGATATCGAATTTACATCATTGATGAAGTCCACATGCTCACAACACCTGCTTTCAATGCGTTGCTTAAGACAATGGAAGAACCTCCTTCTCATGTAAAGTTTATTTTATGTACAACTGAGCCACATAAAATTCCAGCTACGATTCAATCGAGATGCCAACGATTTGATTTTCGGACAATTCCAAGTCAAAAAATAGGCCAACACTTAACGAATATTTTGCAACAAGAAGACATCAAAGCAGATCCTGAAGTGATCGCACATGTTTCTCGTCTCGGTAATGGGTCAATGCGCGATGCCCTTTCCATTCTTGACAGGCTATTAGCTGGTGGGGCCAAGACTATTGCCAGTGATGAGATGGAAGAACTTTTAGGATTGCCTTCACAAACAGCCATCATTTCTATTTGTGATCATGTTGTTGAGTCGAATATATCAGGCGCACTCGAAAGTGCAGCATCTCTGTTAAGCGGCGGTGTCGCCATGGATAGGGCGCTTGAAGAACTTGCTTCTTGTTTTCGCCATACTTTAATTGCAAGAGTTTGTGGTGAAGATTCCACACTGCTCGAACTTTCTGATACCTCGAAGAAGGAAGCAGCAGAAAGAGGAGCAATGATTGACGAAAGTTCGTTGACACACATGATTGCGATTTGTGATGCTGCTTCAAGACAAGTGCGACGTGGTGGCAGTGGACGTGCTTTGTTTGATGCTACGATTGCGCGTTTGTGTTTGTCCAAGGAAATTGCTCAAGCTGGCGCTGCCTTAAAGCAGGGGAGTGGTTCTCGCTCAGTACAAACCAAAAAAAAAAGTAATTCACCCCAAGTAATTCGCGCCCCAAAGTCAGCGATGCTGACGCCAACAGTGACGATCCCTGAAAAAGTCGAATGGTCGGATATTCATGCTGCGATTTCTCAAACACCAGGACTTAAACGAATAGCTGCATATTTACAATGCAAAGTGATGTCAGAAGGCATGATGACACTCACTATCAATGAAGAGGGAAGAGAATCTTCAACGTACATCCTTGGAAGGCGTGCAGAGATCGAACGGGTGTGTGTTCAGGTGCTAGGAAAACCGTGCACTGTAAAAATAGAAGGTGATGCAGTCCAGTCTATGGTGAATGATACTGCTATCAATCCCGATGTTGCTTCGAGCGAGATTGTGAAAACCGCTTCCGAACTTTTTGATGGCACCTTACTTCGAGTTCGTGGTATCGAAGAAGACAAAGATTCTAATTCTTCAGAGTCTGGTGGTAACTAGCTATGTCTTTACGAGATTCAGCAGCAACGCCCTTGCCTGTGCGAGAATTACTCGATGCCTTGACTTCACTTCCCGGAATTGGGAAACGGAGTGCAGAGCGAATTGCGTTTCATTTAATCAAAGCAAGTGAAGAAGAAGCAATGGCGCTAAGCAATTCTATTGCAGAAGTTAAGCATAACGTGTCTTGTTGCTCTATTTGTAATAATCTTGCAGATGTATCTCCTTGTCTGATTTGCGATGACCATACAAGAGACGCCTCGGTTGTACTTGTTGTCGAACAGCCAAAAGATTTGATTAGCCTTGAAGCGACTGGTATGTTTAAGGGCGTCTACCATGTTCTGACAGGGCGAATCGAACCATTAGCAGGTTTAGAGGTAGGGGATATTGCAATCTCTGAATTGCTAGAAAGGGTAGACGATTCATCATTAAACGCTCAAGGCGCAACGATCAACGAAGTCATTTTGGGTTTAAACCCTAACTTGGAGGGCGATAGTACCGCGTTGTACCTCGCTCAAGAACTTGAAGCAAGGTCTGTCAAAGTGACTCGATTAGCACGCGGTTTGCCGAGTGGTTCACAAATCGAATATGCAAATTCACAAGTTCTTGCAGATGCAATTCAAGGCCGCCGTGGTATGCATCAAGAGTAAAGAGATGCGTTTTGAAACCCAACAACATCTTTCCGCTTCGCAAAGAATGCAATTGTCTCCAAGGATTATCCAGTCAATGGAGATTCTTCAACTGTCACTTCCTGCTTTACTCGAGAGAATTGAACAAGAACTCGAATCTAATGTAGCGCTTGAACTTGTAGAACCAGAAGCAGAATCTTCCCAAGAGGAGGAAGTTGCAGGCGACACAGATTTTGAACGGCTAGCTGAATTTGAAGCAACTACAGGTGCTGAATTGAGTGATCGTCCTCCTTCCTCTTCCTACAAATCAACGAGTGATCGGGACGGCAAGATGGATGCGATGGCAAGCATTCGAGCTAGAGGAAAAAGTCTTGCTGAGGAATTAGCAGATCAATGGAGTTTTGCTGAGGTAGAACCAGAAGTTTCCGATTGTGGAGACAAACTTTTGTCTTTTCTCGATGCGGATGGTTTCCTTACGATGCCAGATCACGAAATGCTCGAACAACTTGCACTTGACGGCGAAACTAAACCGTCTCCACAATTACTTACGGAAACAATACATCAATTACAGAAGTGGCTTGATCCGCCAGGAATAGCTGCTCGCGGTGTCCAAGAGTCTCTCCTCATACAAATAGATGATTTGATCCAGAAGGGTCAGGAAAATTGGGAAACTGTGCGGCTGTTGATTGATTCATACTACGATGAGGTCTTGGAAAACCGATTGCCTCGAATTGCAACAAAAACAAAATTGACAATGGATGAGATCAACACCGCCATTGAAAAAATGCACTTGCTGGTCTTAAGCCCTGGCAGGCTCCTTAACACTGAAACTGTACTGCCGGTTATCCCAGATGCGTTTATTGATTTTGATGAAGGACAGGATCGTTTCTTAGCCGGAGTTCGTGATGGCAATCTTCCACCCCTTCGTTTGTCTGCTCAATATGACGAGATGCTCAAAGAACAGGGAGTTGATGAAACTGCGAAAAAGTTTCTACAACAAAATGTTAATTCAGCCCGTTGGATCATTGAAGCAATAGGCCAACGAAGAACGACGCTATTACGTGTTGTTGAAATAGTTGCCGATCGGCAGCGTGATTTTCTCGAACAAGGCGATGCATTTCTCCGCCCGCTACCGATGACCGAAGTTGCTGATATGCTCGGTATTCATGTGGCTACTGTAAGCAGGGCGGTTTCAGATAAGTGGGTGCAAACTCCACGTGGCTTATTCCCATTACGTAGGTTTTTTTCTGGTGGAACGCAAAGTGATCAAGACGGGCAGATGAGTTGGGAAGCTGTAAAGGCAAGGTTGCAAGAGATCGTCAATCAAGAAGATAAAAAGAAGCCGTTTAGTGATGAAATGCTCGCAACACAGTTAAGAGAGCAAGGTATTGAAATTGCCCGTAGGACAGTTGTAAAGTATCGCCAACAGATGGGGATTCCTGCTGCGAGATTACGGCGAGAGTTTTAGATCGTTTGAATTTCTTTAGTTTTGGCCTTGCATAGTTCATCAATTTTCGCTGTGTGTTTCTTTGTCAACGAATCGATTTTCTCTTTGCCATGCTTGCCATCATCTTCTGATTCATCATTAGATTTGTCTTTAACTTGTGAGTCGACATGCTTTATTGCATCGCGGCGTTCATTTCTTATTGCAATTTTACTCTCTTCGCCCATTTTCTTAACTTGCGTCGCGAGTTGTTGACGGCGTTCAGATGATGGCGCTGGAATTGAAATGCGTATCGTGTCGCCATCTGCTTGAGGGTTCAAGCCTAAGTCAGCTGTTTCAAGTGCTTTGATAATTTCATTTTTTGAACCGGGATCGTATGGTTTTACAATGAGTTGTGTTGCATCTCCAACACTAACAGCAGCGATGTCGCGAAGATCTGTGCTAGAGCCGTAGTAGTCAACTTTTACATATTCAATCAATGCAGTAGTTGCTCGCCCTGTGCGTACACCTTTGAGTTCGCGTTCGTAATACTCGATGGTCTTGTCCATCTTTTTACTGCAATCCTTAATTATTTCTTTAATAAGCATCAGTTTCTTTCATGTATCAATGTGCATTTGCTAATTCTGGTTCAGCATTCGTAACGAGTGTGCCAATTGCTTCACCAGCAATCACACGACAAATGTTGCCATGGGTTTTGAAATTAAAAACAACAACAGGTAGGTCGTGTTCCATGCACATCGAGAGGGCAGTAAGGTCCATGACGCCAAGTTTCTTATTGATCGCTTCAGAAAAAGTGAGGCGGTCAAAACGGGTTGCATTTTTATGTACAAGCGGATCTTCGTTGTACACGCCATCTACTTTTGTAGCTTTGAGCAGGATGTCAGCTCCTAGTTCAATTGCTCGTAACGATGCGCATGTGTCAGTTGTGAAGAACGGGTTGCCAGTACCTGCAGCAAGAATAAGGACTCGTCCTTTTTCAAAATGTCGCAACGCTCTTGCTCGAATAAAAGGTTCGGCAACTGACTCTATGTCTAGTGCTGACATGACTCGGGCGGGTCGACCGTGTTTTTCAATTGCCTCTTTAAGAGCTAAAGCGTTGATGACAGTTCCAAGCATGCCCATGTAGTCAGCAGTTGCTTGGGGAATTCCAACTCTGCTTGAGAGTTCAGCGCCGCGGATCATGTTTCCGCCACCTACAACAACCGCAAGTTGTGTGCCACCAATTACCGCTTCAGCGATCTGACTAGCGATGATGTTCAGTTCATCTGGGTCAATCCCAAGGATCCCTTGGGTGGAGAAACTTTCGCCACTAATTTTGAGGATGGCTCTCGTGTAGGTAGGATTTTTCATGGTCGCTCTCAGGATATCGGCCTTGGGGTTTTGGAGAATTAAATCAGATCAAGAGTTCAACTGTACTAGGCGTAGAATAACAAACTTATGGTACTCTAAACATCATAGAGGCATACTATAGATACAATGACAAGAGGACAAGTAGATCAGAGGCACGATCAACCATCTGGCCAACAGTCAGAACAAGATGGTTTTGTAGCTACAGTTTGGAATTTACGCTGTGATTTGCAACATCGCTGGAAGCGTAGTGTCCTAGTCCTGCTCATTATTGGCGTTTTTCTATCTCTCTTCATTCATATCATCATTGGCTTAGTATTAGATTTATATGGGCGAAATGGTGGTTTTGGAGAAGGGAAACCTGAAGCAGCACCTATTGCGTTTGCTGTGTTTGACTCTGAAACTTTTACTGAGTCACCTGAGGCGACTTCCCTAGAAGAATCTGATTCGGCTCCTTCGGCGTTGGAAAGTCCACTTACCTCTGGTATGGAGTTAGAGGCGACTTCCTCCTCTGTTTCTGAATTGCTTGCAGATCAATCAGCTGTTCCTACGCTCGGCGGTGCTGGTGGGGGTGATCTTGGTGCGGGGATGGGCGGGTCTGGTGGAGCTGGTGCAGGAACATCGTTTTTTGGCATCGCATCTAAGGGTGGACGTTTTTGTTACATCATGGATATTTCTGCATCGATGTTACAAGGCAGTCGTTTGGATGCTGCAATTACTGAGCTTATTTCTTCCTTAAGAAAATTGCCGAATTTCTCCCAATATTACATTTTGTTTTACTCATCAAATGTAACAGAACCGCCATCGCAATTAGGTTGGAATACCGCAAGACGTTCGACCTTGAATCGCA
>PVBE012735452.1_pt1 | contig 43277 bp, 40 predicted proteins | sample 1631181 | NCBI WGS metagenome assembly PVBE01 (sample SAMN08397723, study PRJNA350692) | Marine metagenome, whole genome shotgun sequencing project. | isolation source: water | place: Pacific Ocean | collected 2012-04
CCAGGCAGCCCATCCCGTCCATGCTGCACATGCCGCCCATGCAGCCCATACGACCCATGCAACCCATGCAGCCCATGCCACCCATGCAGCCCATGCAGCCCATGCCGCCCATGCCGCCCATGCCGCCCATTCCGCCCATTCCACCCATGTCGCCCATTCCTTCCATCCCATCGCCTCCGGGCATGGGTTGGGCGGGTTCGGGCAGGGTGGCGATCAGGGCGTCCGTGCTGAGCAGCAGTCCGGCGACGCTGACGGCGTTGGTGAGGGCCGCACGCGTGACCTTGGTCGGGTCGACGATGCCCATTTCGAACAGGTCACCGTACTCGTCGGTCAGCGCGTTGTAGCCGTGGGACTTGCTCTTCTCGCGCAGGACGCGGTGGGAGATCACCGCTCCGTCCTGGCCGGCATTGTTGGCGATCTGCTCGATGGGGCGCCCGAGGGCGTCGAACAGGATGTCGATGCCCATGTCGTAGTCCTCGTCCTTGGTTGTGCGGAGTCCGTCGAGCACCGTGCGAGCGCGCAGCAGCGCGACGCCACCGCCGGGCAGGATGCCTTCCTCGACCGCGGCGCGCGTGGCGTGCAAGGCGTCCTCGATGAGGGCCTTGCGCTCCTTGACCTCCGTGTCCGTCGCGCCGCCCACGTTGATCTGGGCGATGCCGCCCGTCAGCTTGGCGAGGCGTTCCTGGAGCTTCTCGCGGTCGTAGTCCGAGGTCGTGCCGGCGATCTGCGCGCGAATCTGGGTGACGCGGGCCTGCACGTCCTCGCGGTCGCCCTTGCCGCTGACGATGGTGGTGTTGTCGTTGTCGATCACGATGCGGCGCGCGGAGCCGAGATCGGCCAGGGTCACCTCGTCAACCTCGCGGCCGAGGTCCTTCATGACCGCCGTGGCGCCCGTCAGGGCGGCCAGGTCCTCAAGCATCGCCTTGCGCCGCTCGCCGTAGCCGGGCGCCTTGATGGCGACGCACTGGACGATGCCGCGCAGCTTGTTGACCACAAGGGTCGCGAGGGCTTCCGATTCGACGTCCTCGGCGATGATGACCAGGGGGCGCTTGGATTCCTTGATCATCTCGAGCAGCGGGAGGAGCTTCTGGATCGACGAGAGCTTGGCCTCGTGGATGAGCACCAGGGGCTTCTCGAAGACCGTCTCCATGGTCGCCGGGTCGGTGACGAAGTGGGGCGAGAGGTAGCCGCGGTCGAACTGCATGCCCTCGACGACGTCCACCTCGGTCTCGAGGGTCTTGCCGTCTTCGACGGTGATCACGCCGTCCTTGCCGACCTTGTCCATCGCGTCGCTGATGATCTTGCCGATCGCCGGGTTGTTGTTGGCCGAGATGGTGGCGACCTGGCGGATGTCGGAGGAGTCGTTGACGGGCCGCGAGGAGTCCTGGAGGGCATCGGCCACGGCCGCCGCGCCGTCGCGGAGGGCTGCCAGCAGGCGCGCGGGAGCGGCGCCGGCGGTCACGGCCCGCAGGCCGCGGCTGAAGAGGGCCTCGGTCAGCACCGTGGCCGTCGTCGTGCCGTCTCCTGCGACATCACTGGTCTTGCTGGCGACCTCCTTGACGAGCTGGGCGCCCATCTGCTCGTAGGGGTCGGTGAGCTGAACCTCCTCGGCCACGGTCACCCCGTCCTTGGTGACGGTCGGAGCGCCCCAGCCCTTGTCGAGGACCGCGTTGCGGCCGCGGGGTCCGAGGGTCGTGGCGACCGCCTTGGAGAGCTTCTGGACGCCGTTCAGGATGGCCTGACGGGCGTCGGCTTCGAAAACCATTTGCTTGGCCATGGGAGCTCGGTTCGCTTTCGGGGGCTGCGAGGGAGGGTCGGACGGGGAGGGTCGGAGTGGGGAGGAATGGACTGGCCGCGCGGATGAGGGCCGGGCAGGACACGACGGGTCCGCCTCGACCTGCGCGGGGTCCGGTCGAAAGCAAGAACGGTGCCGTTCCAGCGGGAGACGCTGCGAAGGGCTTCCAGGGGGCTGGACGGCCGGGACAGGGCCTCCAGAGCGCTGCCAGGTTGGCAGGCAGTTCTGCAACGTGCTCCCCTGCCTGCCATCCTGACAGCATCCGTTGCGTTCCCCTGGCCGCACCCTGTGAGGAGGGGAGCGAGCGCCCGCCGCGGGCCGTAGGATGCGCCCGATGGCTCCGACGGCGCTCCTCCTCACCCTCGTCCCAGCGCTCTTTGGCGCGGCTCCCCAGGATCAGGCCGCCCCGCCCCCGGTGGTCTTGCTGGAGGCCGTCGACGGCGGGGTCCGGCGCGTGGACCTGGCTGACCTCGAGGACCTCGACATCACCCGCGAGGGTGGGGTGCTCGTGCGCTTCGAGGGATTGCTGCCCAGCGCGCCGCCGGCGACCGATCCCGCGCGCGGACTGTTCCGCCTGGTGGATGGCGGGCGCGTCGGTGGCCGGGTCGTGGGGGGCAGGGGCGAGGTGCTGCGCCTGGCCCTGATGGGCGGCAACCAGCTCGAGCTCTCGGTCGATGAGATCGAGAGCGCCGTGTTCGCTGGACGTATCCCTCCCGACTGGGCCGGGACCTTGGCCGGCGCCGCCGAGGGAGACGTGCTCTATCGTTGGCGCGGTGACGGTCTCGACCCGGTGGGCGGCACGATCCTGTCCTTCGATGGCGAGGGCGTGGAGTTCGAGGGGGAGGAGCTCGGCGCCCGAGTCTTCCCCTGGCACGAGGTCGCGGCGTTCTTCGTCGAGACGCTCGAACCGACGAGCCTGCGGAACAGTGCCGCCCCGACGGTCGTCGTCGACCTGCTCGACGGCTCGCGCCTGCGCGGACCGCTGGTGCGCCTCTCCGGGGCTGGCTGCCAGATGCGCACGGCGGGGGGCCGACCCTTGCGCCTTGCGCTCGAGACCGTTTCCGAGATCCTGGTCGAGGACGACCGACTGCGTTTCCTCTCGGACCTGCGACCGATTGAGGCCCTGGCGGCCTCGCCTTTCGGGGACGAGCTGGGCATGCGCTGGCCGCACCGGATCGACGCCTCGGTCAGCGGCGGGCCCATGCGGGCGGGAGGGCGCACCTACACGCGCGGGATCGGCGTCCACGCGCCGAGCGCCTTGACCTGGGCCCTGGAGGGGGAGTGGAGCGAGCTGCGGGGGGCGGTGGCCGTCGATGACGAGGTGCTGCGCCTGGCGGCGCATGGCTCCGTGCGTTTCGTGCTGCGCACCGATGGTGACCTGCGCTGGAGGAGTGAAGTCGTGCGCGGTGGCGACGCGCCGCTCCCCCTCCCGCCTTTCAGTCTGGCGGGTGTGGAGACTCTGACCCTGGAGGTCGAGATGGCCGATGACTTGCACATCGCCGACCGGGCCGACTGGCTGCGCATGATCCTCGTGCGCTGACGGTCAGCAGCTTCACGAGCTAAGCCCGTCATGAGGAGCAGCCCTTCTCGTCGCTGCGAGGAGCGGAAAACCTAACAGGCTGACGGCATGCCCCCTCCGGCGCGGGGGCTGGTGGCGGACCCGGTCTACAGCAGGCAGCGGTAGTAGACGCCGATGTTGCCACCCGATCGCTTCGCGTGCCGCAGGGCGATCTCGGAGTGCTGGCGCAGGGTCTCGACCGAGTCCAGGTCGGAGCCGTCGAAGGTTTCGAACCCGAGGCTGGCACCGACGATCACCTCGCGCTCCCCGCGGCCGATGTGTCCCGATAGGGCCTCGATCGATCTGCGCAGGCGCGAGACGACCTTGGCCGCGTCCACCTGATCGGTGTACGGCAAGAGGACCGCGAACTCGTCCCCGCCCAGGCGGCCGCCGATGTCCTCCGCCCGCAGGGAGTGCTTGATGACGTCCCCGACGCGCGAGATGACCAGGTCGCCGACCGTGTGGTCGAACTCCTTGTTGATGCGGCCGAAATCGTCGAGGTCGAGGATCACCAGGGCCAGCTGCAGTTCGTGGCGCTGGGCCGCCGAGAAGTGCTCCGTTAGGCGCGCCTGGAACACCCGCGGACGCAGGAGCTCCGTGCGGTCATCGTGGGACGCCCGATAGCGCAGGTCGTCCACTTCCTCGAGGGCATTGACCCTGATCAGGAGGTGCTCGATGCGCACGAGGAACTCCGTGGGCTCTGCATCGCGATGGATGAGATCCCAGGTGGGTTCGTTCAGAGTACGGGCCGCTTCCATGGCCGGGACCGGGTCCCCGCTGTCGATCACCAGTAGGATCGGAACGACATCCCGTTCACCTCGCAGGCGGTCGACCTCCTCCAGCTCGACCTGGCCTCCGGCGGAGAGGGGATCGATGACGATCAGGTCCGGCAGGCGCGCGGTCAGGATCTCGCGCGTCTGGCGCGGGGAGCGGGAGATCTCGATCTCCAGCTCGGCTTCTTGGGCGATGGCGGAGAGGGTCTGCTGCAGTCCTTCGCCGCGGTGGTCACAGATGAGGATCATGGTGCAATGGGGCCCGGAGGCCTCCGGGAGGCGCCTGTGGGCGTTCCCACGGGGCGCGGCGTGCCCCATTCGGAGTATATCCCGCCTCGGCTCCTGAGGCGGGGCGGGCAAGGACCCGGGGACACGAGGGCCTGTGGGGGGCTTGGACATGCGCCCCTCCCGCCGGTAGACTCCGTCCTCGGAGGAACCCCGTGCCAGTAGCGCGGGGTTTCGTTGTGGACGAACGCCCCGGCCTCCGCTGGTGTGATTTTGTTCGTGTACTTTTCGTTCTACATCTCCCCCTTCAACCCGCTTCTCCCCCTCGAGCAGTCGCTCGATCCCCGGGGTCCCCGCGTTCCTATTCATTAACCGTCCATGGAGACTGCAAGCGTAACCAGCCTGATCGAGGCAGGTGTGCACTTCGGATGCCGCGTGTCGCGGTGGAATCCGAGGATGGCGCCGTTCATTTACGGCCGGCGCAACCTGATCCACATCATCGACCTGCGCCAGACCCTACGGGGTATCGTTCGAGCGCAGAACATCCTCTACCACCTCGCCGCTGAGGGCTCGAGCGTCCTCTGGGTCGGCACCAAGCGCCAGGTCCGAGGTGTGATCGCCGAGACCGGCGAGCGCACCGGAATGCCTACTGTCACCGAGCGCTGGATCGGTGGGACCCTGACGAACTTCTCCGTCATCCGCAGCCGCCTGCGGCGCCTCGAGGAACTCGAGCGCATGGAGGAGGACGGGGCCATCGACCAGTACTCCAAGAAGATGATCGCGAGCCTGCGGCGTGAGCGCAGGAAGATCACCCGCAACCTGGGGGGCATCCGTGAGATGACCTCCATCCCCGGTGCGATGGTGGTCGTCGATCCAGCGCGCGAGTACAACTCCGTGCGCGAGGCGCGCAAGATGGGCCTGGTGGTCATCGGACTGCTCGACACCGACTGCGATCCGAGCCAGGTCGACATCGTCATCCCGGGCAACGACGACGCGCTGAAAGCGGTGCGCCTGCTGGTCGAGCAGCTCGCCGAGGCCGTCGAGGAGGGCTGCGCGAACCACCGCGAGCGCATGGCCGCCGCCGGCTCCGCCGAGAGGCACGAGGACGACGACACCGCTACCGGCGAGGGCGGCGAGCCGCGGCCCACCCGACCGATCCGCGAGATCCCCCCCCTGGTTCGCCTCCAGAGTGATGATCAGGAGACTGCGGAGACTGCGGCGGCGGAGACTGCGGCGGCGGAGACTACGGCGGCGGAGTCCTCGCCCGTGGAGGCATCCGCGGTGGTCGCCCCGGAAGGGGCAGGGGATGCCGCTGTCGAGGTTGAGAGCTCGACCAACGTCGAGGAAGAAACGAGCTGAGCGCGGTTCGGACCGCCCCCCGACGCCCACCCCGGGCGCGGAGGGCTCCGTTCCTCTCCGCGCCGGCGCTCCCGGGCTCCGACGACGTCGGGGCCCGGGACAACATCGCGTACAGAACAGACCCCAGAGATCGAGACGAGAACCATGAGTATCACGGCATCCGATGTAATGAGCCTCCGCGACCGAACGGGCGCGGGCATGATGGACTGCAAGAAGGCCCTGCAAGAGTCCGGTGGCGATGTGGAGAAGGCCGAAGACCTGCTGCGCATCAAGGGCATGAAGTCGGCCGATAAGAAGGCCGGTCGCGAGACCGGCGAGGGACGGGTCCTGACGGTCCTCGCCGACGATGGACGCTCTGGAGCCATGGTCGCCGTGCGCTGCGAGACCGACTTTGCCGCCGGCACGGAGGATTTCCAGGGCCTGCTCAACGCGCTCTGCGACCACGTCGCGAGCCAGAAGCCGAACTCGGTGGAAGACATGCTCGAGCAACCCTGGCAAGGCTCGGGCGTGAGCGTCGACCGCGCCATCAAGGAGGCCACGGGCAAGCTAGGCGAGAACATGCAGCTGGCGGGGATCGCCTACCTGGAGACCGGCGAGGGCCAGGTGGGGACCTACATCCACCACAACCGCAAGGTGGGCGTTCTGGTCTCCGTGACGACGCCCGCCTCCCAGGGGGACGCCGCCGAGCATCTCAAGTCCCTCGGGATGCACATTGCCTTCACCAACCCCCCGGCCCTGACTCGCGACGAGGTCGCCGCGGACGAGGTCGAGCGCGAGGTCGGGATCTACCGCGAGGAGATCAAGGACAAGCCCGAGGAGATCCAGGAGAAGATCATCCAGGGCAAGCTCGATAAGTTCTATTCGACCCAGGCCCTGGTTGAGCAGCCCTGGGTCAAGGACGACACCCTGAGCGTCGCCCAGGCGATGGAAGCGCTCCTGGGCGAGGGCTCGCAGGTAGCCGCCTTCGCGCGCTTCGCCATCGGCGAGTAGAGAGCGGAGTGGCGGGGGAGTTCCAGGCGGGCGGCCTGGGTCCTCGGCACGGACGGCGGGATTGCGTATCCTCTCGCCAGATGACCTATCGCCGTATCTTGCTCAAGGTCTCCGGAGAGGCGCTGGGAAGCGTCGAGACGGGCCGAGGCCTCGATCCCAATGCCATCGGACTGCTCTCCAGACAAGTGGCCGAGGTCGTGCGCACGGGGTGCGGCGTGGCCATCGTCTGCGGCGGCGGGAACATCCTGCGCGGCTCGGAACTCGGTGGAGCCGGAGCCCAGCGCGCCAGCGCCGACTACATGGGCATGCTGGCGACGATCATCAACGGCCTGGCCCTCTCCGACGGCCTGGAGATCGAGGGTCTCGACACGCGCGTGTTGACCGCGATCGAGATCCACCAGGTGGCCGAGCCCTTCGTGCGCCGGCGCGCCCTGGCGCACCTCGAACGGGGCCGAGTCGTGATCCTGGCGGGCGGCCTGGGCGTTCCCCTGTTCACGACCGACACGGCCGCGGCCCAGCGCGCCGTCGAGCTGAACTGCGACGTGTTGCTCAAGGCCACCAAGGTCTCGGGCGTTTACAGCGCGGACCCCGTCCGCAATCCCGACGCCGAACTGTACGACGAGCTCTCCTACATGGACGTGCTCAACCGGCATCTGGGGGTCATGGACGGCACGGCGATCACGCTCTGCCGGGAGAACAACCTGCCGGTGATCGTCTTCGACCTGTTCGAGGAAGGGAACCTGCAACGAGTGGTCGCTGGAGAACACCTCGGCACGAAGATCCGGAGCTGAACATGAGCTTTGCTGAAATCCAGAAAGACGCCCGCTCACGGATGGAGAAGGCCGTCGGCCACCTGCAGGAGGTGCTGCGCACGGTGCGGACTTCCCAGGCTTCCCCGGCGCTGGTCGAGAACATCCGCGTCGACTACTACGGGGCGCCCACGCCCATTTCACAGCTGGGTTCGATCTCGGTCCCCGAGCCGCGCCAGATCGCCATCAAGCCCTTCGACCCGTCGATCCTGCAGGATGTCCAGAAGGCAATACTCAAGTCCGACCTGGGCATCAATCCCCAGAGCGACGGCAAGGTGCTGCGCCTGAGCCTGCCCCAGCTCTCCGGTGAGCAGCGCACGAAGTACGCGGCGCGCGTCAAGGAGATGTGCGAGGAGGGGCGGATCGCCATGCGAAACATCCGCCGCGAACTGAACAAGATGGCCGATCAGGCGTGCAAGGACTCCGACCTCACCGAGGACGAGAACAAGAAGCTGCACGAGGAGATCCAGAAGCTCCTGAAGAGCTTCGAACAGCAGGTGGACGGAGTGCAGGAGAAGAAGGTGACCGAGATCATGGCGGTCTGAGGCCTCCCAGGCCTCTGGGGCGCTCATACCCGCGCACCGCGGCCGTACAGGTTCAGCGAATGCTCGCTCAGATTGAGGCTTCCGCGGAGGACAGTCGATGGCCCGTCCCCGGAAGTGACCTGCCGGTGGTGAATCGTCGGCCGGGACGAACTGCAGTGACTTACCGCCAGTGACTCAGCGGCAGTAACTCAGCGGCAGTGACTCGCCGACAATTACTTGCGAGCAGTGATTTGGTGGCAATGCCCTTCCCCGTGCGGTCCGGTTTTGTATGCTCCCCGCCGATGGGGCGCGTAGCTCAGTTGGCAGAGCAACTGGCTTTTAACCAGTAGGTCCCAGGTTCGAAACCTGGCGCGCTCACCATCACGCGCTGCTCGCGGAAGTCCCAGGCACCTCATTCGCCAGGCCCGGCACGCCATCCGCCGGAGTCAAGCCGCCCAGGGCGGCGTAGGTCCGGGCCCAGTATCCGGCGCGCGTCACGCCCACGAACCCCGAGAGGCACAGGGAGAGCACCCAGCCCAGGGTCGAGGCGCCCAGGGCCGAGCAAGCCTGGTCGATGGCGAAGGCCAGGGCTCCCACGACGAGCACCAGCAGCCCATCCAGTGTCAGGCTGCGCACCGTGGCCCAGGGATCCTCGCGGACCAGGCTCCAGGCGTGAGCGAGGGCGGAGGCCACCCCGCGCCGGTTGTGGACCAGGCTCTGGAGCGCGAGCTGCTGGATCACGGAGACGACCGTGGCGTAGGCGGCGAGGAGCAGGATCGGCGGCGCCAGGAGCACGCCGATGGCGAGCGAGCCAGGAACGCCTAGCTCGGAGATCACCCAGCGCGTCAGTTCCTGGGCTGGCACCACGAGCAGCAAGCTGGCACCGATCAGCATCGAGGCCAGGAGCGCCCACATGCCCGCCGTGGCGATCGAGAGGCCCTTGCCCGCCGCCCAGACTGCACGCAGTCGAGGACTCCTACCCGAGGGCGCCGCTCGCTCCCACTCGCGGGGCGTGGCGATGCACGCCAGGCCCACGATCAGTCGCGTGAAGATCAGGAGCAGCGGCAGGGCCGGGAGGCTCAAGCAGACGCCGGTCAGTCCGACGGAGGCGGGGAGAAGTCCGACCACGCCGGGCAGGGCGCCCGGGCCTTCCCAGGAGAGCTGGACGGAGTCGGAAGCCGAACTCGCGAGGGCGCCACCCAGCCAGCCCACGCCAGGGAAGAGGCTCAGGGCGGGGTAGAAGACGCCGGCCAGCCAGATCCAGCCCGGGCGTCCCGCCGCGCGCGCCGCATCCGAGAGGGCGTCGACGGCGCGCGCCAGGGACCAGGGCTCGTCCACTCGTCCTCGGAAGCTGGACATCAGTTACGAGTGCGCCGTTTCGTCGCGGACATTTTCTCTCCACCGATCGCGGTCTGCCGCACGCTCAGGAGCTGATCGCGTCCAGGCTGCGCCCTGCGCAGGCCGCCTCGATCTCCTCGACGGTCTTGGGGATGGCCGCCGTCAGGACCTCGTAGCCGTCGGCGGTCACGAGCACATCGTCCTCGATCCGCACCCCTATCCCGCGCCAGCGCGCCTCGACCGTCTCGTCGTCGAGCGCCACATAGATCCCCGGCTCGACCGTCGTGACCATCCCCGGCGCGAGGGTGCGCGAGCCCCCCTCGTCGGTGTAGGCCCCGCAATCGTGGACGTCTAGCCCGAGCCAGTGGCCCGTGCGGTGCATGTAGAAGCGCTGGTAGGTTCCCTCGGAGATGATCGTCTCGGCATCGCCCTTCAAAAGGCCCAGGCGCAGCATGCCGGCCACCAGGCGTTCGGTCGCGACCTCGTGGGCGCGGTCGAAGCGCACGCCGGGCCGCACCTCTTCGATGGCCGCCAGCTGGGCGTCGAGGACCACCTCGTAGAGGGCGCGCTGGTCATCCGAGAAGACGCCGTTGACGGGAAAGGTGCGCGTGACGTCCGCGGCGTAGAACTCGTGCTCGGCGCCGGCGTCGATCAGGAGCAGGGCGCCGTCGGCCAGGGGCTGGTCGTTCTCGACGTAGTGCAGGATGCAGGCGTTGTCTCCGCCCGCCACGATGTTCGTGTAGGCCATTCCCGTGCATCCCCGACGGCGGACGGTGTACTCGATCAGGGCGTCGATCTCCTGCTCGCCCACGCCGGGTGCCGCGCTCGCCATGGCAGCCAGGTGGGCCTCCTCGGTGACGCTCGCAGCGCGCCGCATGCACTCGAGCTCGGCCTCGTTCTTGAACAGGCGCAGCTCGTGCACGACGGTCGTCGGGTCCACGAGCTCCGCCAGGGGCGGCGTGCCCGTGCGCGAGCGCTGGCGCAGGCGGTCGATGACCTTCAGCATGGAGCGATCGCGCTCCTCGTCGATCCCGGTGCGGTAGAGCACGCGGCCGTAGCCGGCCAGGAGGTTGGGCAGGGTCTCCCACAGCTCGTCCACGTTCCGCGCCTCGTCCACCCCCAGGGCGGCGGGCGCCGCTTCGGTCCCCAGGCGCCGTCCGTTCCAGGTCTCCTGCAGCGGGTCGCGCTCGCGCAGGAAGAGGATCGTGCGCGGGGATCGGTGCGCCTCGTCCTCGGCGTCGGGTAGTCCAGGCAGCAGGACCAGGGTCGCCCCCGGTTCTGCGAATCCCGTCAGGTACCAGAAGTCGCTGTCCGGGCGGAAGCGGAAGGTGCAGTCGTGGTTGCGGACCTTGAGGGTGGCGGTGGGCAGGACGGCCGCGACGCCCTCGCGGGCGAGTTCGCGAAGCATGCGTGCGCGGTGCTCTCGGTACATGGCTGGATGGGGTTCGAAGTGGGGATCATGGGCGGGCGGGCGGGGATCAGCGTAGCGCTTGCGGCGCGTCTTGCAGCACATGGGCCTCGGCGGCCGACGCGATGGCCGCCAGGACGGCATCCGCGCCTTCGGGATCCGCGAGGCGCAGGACCGTGCCGCTCCAGGCGCCCGCCGGCGGGGGATCGAGGGGGTCGCGCAGGCCCGTAGGGATGGCGAGCAGAACGCCCAGGGCAGCCGCCGCGGCTCGAGCCCGGGGGCGAATGGCCTCGCAGTTCGCGCCGAGTTCGATCCACAGGCCGCCGCCGGTGAGCTGGCTGGGGAGGCGTCCGATGGGCGAGGCGGGGAGGGTGTGGTCGGTGGGGACGAAGCGTCCGAAGAGCACCACCGGCTCGCTCTGCGGCGCGAGCTCGACGGCCAGGGGTTCGCCGACGGTGTCCTGCCGGAACCAGTTGTTGTATTCGATCCCGATGCGCTGTCCGGCCGGTTGGGGCAGGCGTACGGCGAGGCGCGCCGCGGCTCCGCCGACGTGGGTGAGGGTCACCTCGACTCCCGCGGGCTCGACGAGCACGGCCATGTCCACCCACGCCGCGCCGATCTGCAGGCCGTGCACGGTGGCGCGCCGGGTCTGGACGCGGCCTCCTTCCCTGCGCGCCGCCGGCGGCGGGGCGGGTTGCAGGACGACGCCGTCGGGCAGGGGAGCCGAGTGCCCGCCGGCCAGGGCCTCGCTCCCGGCGGGGGCGCCCGGCAGGAGGCGCGGCATCAGGCCGGCCGCGTGGCCGGGGTGGGCGGCGAGGTGCGCCAGGTGTCGCCAGGCGTCGTCCCAGCGGTGTTGTTCGAGTGCGATCAGAGCCAGGCCCGCGCGGCGTTCGGGGTCGGCCTGCTCGGCGGCGGCCTCCTCGCCCAGCCAGCGCGCCCAGGCCAGCCAGCGGACCTCGAGAGGGTCGTCCGCGCCGCCGGCGGCCCGCGTCGTGCGCTCGGCCAGCCAGGAGCCGCCGAGGGGAGCGGGCGCGGTCTCCTGGCCCACTCCGGCCCAGGCGACGGCGGCGGGGCCGTCGGGCAGCTCGACGGCCGGCGCGTCGGGCTCGGCCGTGGCGAGGGCGCAGGCCAGGAGTGGGAGGGTCGCGATCACGCCCGAGAGGGTAACCGCTTGAGGGTCCGGGGGGGCCGGGTGCAGAATGGACAAGCACGTTCCACTCCCGATCCTCCCTTCCATTCCATGATCGACAAGAAGCTGCTCGAGATCCTGGCCTGTCCCAAGACGCACCAGCCCCTGCGCGTTGCCGACGGTGAGGAGCTCGATGCCCTCAACGAGGCAGTGGCCGCCTCGAAGGCGCGCACGGTGGGAGGCGAGAAGGTCACCGAGCCCATCGAGGCCGGCCTGGTCCGGGAGGACGGCAAGCTGCTCTACCCGATCCGCGACGGTATCCCGGTCCTGCTGGTGGACGAGGGTATCCGCCTCTAGCGCGCCCCCTCTGACAGCGTGCAGTGGTCCCACCCTGACCTCCCTGGCCGACGGGTGCGCTTGGCGTACTGTCTGAATCTGCACGCTGCCGACGACCTCGAGCAGACCCTGGCGGGGGTGCGCGCGATCACCTTGCCCTTGCGTGATCGCCTGGCGGACGGTCGGCCTTTCGGCGTGGGGGTGTACTTGCCCGCGGCCGTCGCCTTGTCTCTCGCCGATCCCGCCGAGCAGCGCGCGCTCGACGACCTGGCGGGTTTCTTCGCGAGCGAGGGCCTCGATCCCTTCACCTTCAACGCCTTTCCTCACGGGCGCTTTCACGAGCCCGGCCTGAAGCGCGGTGTGTTCCATCCGGCGTGGAGTGAGCCCGAGCGTGAGGCCTTCACGCGCGCGGTGGTGCGCGTGGCGGCGCATCTGGCCTGCGCAGGGGAGGGCGGGCACGTCTCGATCAGCACCCACACTGGCCAGTTCGGCCCCTTGGGGGACGAGCAGGCCTCTCGATGCGCCGAGGCCTTCGCTCGTTGCGCGACGGAGCTGGCGCGCATTGAGGCCGATGGCGGTCCGCGGGTGGTCCTCTCCCTGGAGGCCGAGCCGCGCGCCAATGCGGGGGACACGAGCGCCCTCGCCGCCTGGCTGGAGCGCTTGCGGGTTGTGTCGGGGGAGGCGGGTGCGCGTCACCTTGGCGTCTGTCTCGACGCCTGTCATTCGGCGGTGGAGTTCGAGTCGGCCGCGGAGGCCTGGGCCCTCGCGACCCGTCCGCGGACTCCTCTGGGCAAGCTGCAGTTCTCCAGTGCGTTGTCCCTGGATCGACCCGCTGCGCACCCCGAGGCTTGCGCTGCGCTCCTGGCCATGGACGAGGCGGTCTACCTGCACCAGGTCACGGGCCGTGGTGCGGCCGGGGAGATGCGCGTCGACGACCTGTCCGAGCTGGCCGCGGCCCTGTCCTCCCCCCGGGCTGGTGAATGGCTCGCGTGTGACCAGTGGCGCTGCCACTTCCACGTCCCGGTGGACGCCGACGAGCTGGGCGGGGACCTGAGGACGACGCGCGCCCACGCCGACGCGCTCCTGTCGTGCGCGCTGTCGGATCCCGGGGGTTGGGGCTCGCGGGAGCTGCACGTGGAGATCGAGACCTACACCTGGGGCGTCCTGCCGGGTCCGCCCCTCACTCCCGGCGCTCTGGTAGACGGTCTAGAGCGCGAGTACGCCCACGTGATGGCCCTCCTCACGAGCCACGGCTGGGCGCGGGAGCGTTGAGTCACCCGGCCCGGCCCGATTGGGTCGCCGGCCGTTGACACTCCCCTCCGTCGCCATTACCTTCCTCGCCATCGACGCGCTGCGGACGCGGCCCGTCGACCCGGTGGCCCCGTCGTCTAGTCTGGCCTAGGACACCAGGTTTTCATCCTGGCGACAGGGGTTCAAATCCCCTCGGGGTCACCATCCTCGCCCGTTGGTGAACGAAGCCCGGCCGCCGGCAAGCGCTGCTGCTTCGCCCGCGCCACCCTGCTCGAAAGGGCGAACCCGAATACGCGTCGCGCTGGTTCGAGGGCTCGGCGCGCTGGGCTAGCGTCCCATGGGCCAGGTGTCTCCGACCCGATACCCCGTCGGCCAGGGATCGGTCGGATCCAGGGTGTGCTCGTGGGTGCCCGTGATCCACGCGCGGCCGCTGATGGTCGGGACGATGGCCGGCAGGCCACCCACGGTCGTGTCCGCCAGCACGCTGCCCAGGAAGGTCGAGTCGATCACAGAGCGCATCTCCAGCTGATCGCCGACCTGCATCAGACCGCGAGCGCGCAGCACGGCCATGCGCGCCGATAGCCCCGTGCCGGTGGGGGAGCGGTCGAGCTTGCCCGGATCGATGACCACGGTGTTGCGCATCGAGAGACCTGCGGCCCCTCGCTCGAGCGGGCCGGCCAGCTGGCAGAAGGAGAGGTGCCGCCAGTCCGGGTTCTGCGGGTGCTCGAATCCCAGCTGTTCGTTGGCGGCGCGCGTGATACACCTGCCGACCCTGACCAGTTCGACCGCTTCGTCGGGAGTGATCGCGAACCCCAGCGCGGCCGCGTCGACCAGCACGAAGCTGTCGCCGCCGTAGGCCGTGTCCACTTGCAGCGTTCCCAGGCCCTCGACCTCGAGCTGCGCGTCCAGCAGGGACGCGAAGGAGGGCACGTTGGTGACCGTGATGCGTTCGGCCTTCCCGTCATGGCAGTGAGCCTCGACCTGAACCAGGCCACCGGGGGCTTCGAGCGTCAAGCGCGTCATCGGCTCCACCATCGGGACGCGCCCCGTGTCGAGCAGCACGGTCGCGACGCAGATCGAGTTCGAGCCTGACATGGGGGGCGTGTGCTCCGGCTCCATGATGATGAAGCCGTGGCTGGCGCGCGGGTCGCACGGCGGCACCAGCAGGTTGACGTGCCGAAACACGCCGCCGCGGGGCTCGTTGAGCATGAAGTCGCGCAGGGTCCGGTCGCGCGCGATGAAGCGCGACTGCTCCCACAGGGTGTCTCCGGGCGGAGGCTCGACTCCGCCCACGATCACGTCGCCCACCTCACCCTCGGCGTGGCAGCTGACCACCTGGATCTTGCGCACGGTTCGCATGTCGCGGCGGTCATCCTAGCTGGAACCCGTGGCGGTCCAGGTCTCGGCCTGGTACGCATGTCCTCGCACGGCACGAGGGAGTTCGTACGGGCACCTCTTCGTCCACGCTCGGCGAGCTCACGAACGCACGACTCTACTGCTCAGTGGTCAGTCAGTCGCAGTAGCTGACCACGAGGCCGTCGGAGAGACCCACGCCGGTGCCGTCCGTGTGGGCGGGGTCGGCGTACCAGAGCTGGAAGTACTCGCTGGAGCCGACCACGGCTGGATCGATGTGGATCGGGACCGAGGTGGCCCCCGTCGAGTCGAGGATCAGGATCTCCTCGCGCACGAAGGGCCCGCGCACCAGGCGCGCGCCGCCGAAGAACGGCACGCTGTCAGGGGTCCAGCCTGAGAAGAGCACCGCCAGGACATCGGGCACGGCGTCCTCCACCGTCACCACGAAGTCGTCGCTGACAAGACTCGGTGTGCCGCTCCAGCCCAGGCGCGCCTCGCGGTCCAGGGAGTTGGTCTTGGACGAACCGTAGGTCGCCGGCGGCAGACAGCCCGCACCCGGAGCCAGGTAGAGCACCTGCAGGTCGTCGAGAGTCCAGCCACCGAAGTTCTGCAGGAACTCGCTCTGGATCGACCACTCGACCTGCACCGCGCTCTGGCCGTCCGCCAGGGCGGAGATGTCCAGGTCGAACCAGGTCCAGCCCGTGTCTTCGGTGTTCGGCTCGATCGAGTTGATGTAGATCTGCGTGCCGTTGACCGCCATCCGGGCCTGGTCCGTCCAGGCACCTTCCACGTTCAACCAGCGCTGGAAACGAAGGCGCGTCCCCTCTGCGGATGTGCAGTCGAAGACCGGCGTCCGCAACCAGTTGTGCTGGTTGCCCTGATAGCGGCCGTTCAGGTTCGAGCCTCCCAGATTGTTGCCGATCACGAAGGATCCGCTGAAGGCCGCCGCCGGATCACCGGCCTTCCCGTAGGGCACCCCCTGCTGGAAATCGTCGTGGTCGTTCGAGGTGTCACCGAACGACCCGTGGGTCCAACCCGCCGGGCCGCCCTCGAAGTCGTCGGCCAGCAACTCGAACAGGCCCACGTGAAAGTACAACACCGCATCCGGCGCCGCGGGCGGGAAGCTCGTTGCAGCTCCCGCACCATCGACGGCCAGGACGTGGTACTCGACCAGGGCGACCGAACTCTGACCGGAAATCTCCGCCCGATAGAGGTCGGAGCCCGGGGAGATCATGGGCGTCTGAGTCCACGCGCCGCCGTTGACGCGCCAGGCGAGCTCCACCGAGGCCAGGGGCGGGTTGGCCGTCGCGATCACCGTGGCCTCGACCGCGTAGGGCCCCACCTCGTCGGTCGTGTCCGGAAGGTCGGTCACGGCCGTGATCGAGATCGGAGCCACCGCGAGACCCGGAAATCCCTGTTCGCGGAATGCACCGTCGATGTCCACGAAGTGCGGCGTTCCGTTGTCGATGTTGCCGTCGTCGTCATCCAGGGTCAGCCACTGGGCCTCGATCACCGAGTGCAACTCGACCTGGTCGTAGGCGTTCATCCAGCCCAGGAAGAGACCGTTCGCGATCGCGTCGCCCAGGACGTCCCCGTGCGTCTGGTTCAGACGGTCGCGGATCTTCCAGGTCGCGCCCATCCACACCTCGCCGTTGTTGTGGACGCTGCCATGGCACATTGGGCAGCAGTCACCGCAGAACTGTCTGGTGTTCAATCCGCTGCGCAGCCCCGAACCGAGGCCGAGGAAATCCTCGCCGACCGTGGGCGTGTCGTAGCAGTACATCGCCCAGGTGTCGGCGTTGCCCTCGCCCATCCCGTCCGCCGCGTTCCCCGTCGAGTAGAGGTGGTTCAACCAGTGCCCCATCTCGTGGGCGACCACCGTCGTGTAGGCCGTGTTAGGGCAGAGCAGATCGAAGGACTCGCCCGCCAGATAGAAGACCACCGAATCCCCGTCCCAGAAGGCGTTGCAGTGACCGTTGAAGTTCACCTCCGCCAGGGCCATGAAGTCCGCCGTGTCGTCCGTGGGGTCCACGGAGCGGATCCAGTCGCGCAGAAAACCGATCTGCAGGAACGCGTTGGCCTGAGAGGTCGTGCGCTCCACTCCGCCAGCATTCATGAGCAGGGTGTTGCCCGTGCCGGCGATCGTCTGGCTCAAGGCAATGTCCGCGCCGGCGAGGTTCGTGACCCGGGCGAAGGGGCCCATGTAGCGCACGACGACGTCGAGCGGGCCGTTCACACCGGGATAGTTGAAGTTCCCGAACTCGTCGGTGTGCACGACGCCGGCAGCGCTCTGCACCCGGGCGTATGGCACGGGGACCACGAGCGGCAGGTTGTCGCGATGGTCGGGCTGCAGGCCCGTCGAGGCCTCGCTCGTGACCATGCCCCCCACGTCGGCGTGGTGCACGCTGGAGCGCATCGCCAGCAGGGAGCCGTCGTGGGCGTCGAGCCACAGGATGCGTCCCTCGGGGTCGAAGCCCGACGCCCGCCACTGAACGTCCACTTCCCAGACCAGGCGTCCCACGTGCCGGCCGTCGATCTCCACACCGCCGATCACCAGCTGCGGCTCACCGCGCACGACACCGGGCAGGCCCAGGCGTCGGGCGAAGGCCCTCAGAGCCAGCCGGCTTGCCGCGCCGCCGTCCAGGGAGGGAGAGGTCGGCAGGTCGGCCACGCGGTCGAGGGCCGTGGTCTGCAGAGAGAGCATGCGGCCTTCCAGATCGAACAGCACATTCAACGAGCCGCCGCGCACCTGCACGCCATTCACCGTCTGGGCCAGGCGCACGCTCACCTTGTCGGTCGTTCCCGCCAGGCCGAGGGGCAGAAAGTGGAACTCGCCTGCTCCCAGGGTGGCGGGTTCGACGCCCGTCATGCCGGCCGTGTCCTCCGCCGCCAGGTGCGCCAGGAGCAGGAAGTCGTCGTCGCTCACGGGCTGGAACGCAGGGCGCGCGGCACCCCCGTGCAGGTACTCGACCAGGCCCGTGTCGGGACGCCGCCAGGCGCGCCAGGTCGAATGCCCGCTCCAAGCGGCGATGCGCTCGCTGACCAGGGCAGGGTCGAGAGGCTCGCTGGTCTGGAGGGCGGAGGCGGATGGGGCTACGACTGCCAGGAGGGCGATCGACAGCAGAGATGAGTGCATGGGGAGCTACTTTCCGTGAAGGGCCAACTCGCAGGATAGTACGGATCGCGCTTTCGCGCTCGGAAAGCAGCTCGCGTTCCCGGGCGATCCCTCCCGGCCGCTCTTACTGCGCTCGCGGGTGCGCCCGCTCGTAGACTTCGCGCAGGCGCTCGATGGAGACGTGGGTGTAGATCTGGGTCGTGACCAGGTGCGCGTGGCCCAGCAGCTCCTGCACTGCCCGCAGGTCGCAGCCCGCGTCGAGCAGGTGCGTGGCGAAGCTGTGGCGCAGGGTGTGTGGGGTCGCGTGGCGGCGGATACCCGCCGCGAGGACGTGGCGTGAGACGATGCGGCCCACCGAGCGCGTCGTCAGGCGCCCGCCGCGCGGGTTGAGGAAGACGGCCTGCTGCGCACCGCGCGCGGGGCGCGGACGGGCGGCGTCGGTCATGTAGGTGCCCAGGGCCTCGATCGCGAAGGTGCCCAGGGGAGCTAGGCGCTCCTTCTTGCCCTTCCCTCGCACGCGCGCCACCCCGCGCGTGAGGTCCAGATCGCCGCGGTCCAGGCCGACGGTCTCGGCCGCGCGCGTGCCCGCCGAGTACATCACCTCCAGGAGTGCGCTGTCGCGCCGGCCGGTGGGTGTGGTCGCGTCCGGGGCGGCCAGCAGGCGCTCGATCTCGCCGGTCTCCAGGGCGCCCGGAAGCCGCTGCGACGAGCGCCGCTTGCGAAGGCCCAGGGCCGGATGGTGCTCGATCACGCCTCGCTTCTGAAGATGACGGAACAGGGCGCGCACGGCGGACAGCTTGCGCTGGATCGTGCTGTCGGCCAGCTCGCGCTGGTCGAGGCGCGCGAGGAATCGTCGCAGGGTGCGCGGCGTCACGTCCGCTGGGCCCGCGAACTCGAGTTCGACGAGGAACTCGTCCAGTTCGGCCAGATCGCGCCCGTAGGCGCGCAGGGTGTGCGGCGAGGCACCGCGCGTGGTTTTCATCCCGCGCAGGAAGTCGTCGATCGCCCCCGACAGGACCGTCACTCCATGCTCTGCGGCTCCCACGCCGCTCACTCTAGCCCGCGTTCGCCGGAGGAACGATAGCCTAGGGCCTGCGGGCCTCGCGCGGCGGGGGCGCGCCCGGCACGCCCTCGCCCTGGGCCGCGAGGCGCCGGCGCCAGCCGCCAAGCAGGATCTCGCGTGAGGTGTAGTTGATGCCTTTGGTGAAACCCGCCCCCTCGGCGGCGTCCAGGGTGGCCGCCATGGCGGAGGCGGCGGCGGCCTGGCCCCGGGCCCAGGCGGCGGTCTGCTCGGTGAGGGCCGTCGACGAGGCGACCTCGGCCGTGAGGGCCTCGATGGCCGCGCGCGCGGCCGTCAACTCGGTCTCCAGGGCGCCGACGCGTCCGGCCAGGGTGTCGTCCTGGTCCTGGACCTGACTGGCCAGAGAGAGCATGGCGGCGCCTGCGAGCAAGACGTGACAGATCGTGGGTTGCATGGTCATTCACCTATCGGCCGTCGGAGGCCGTCGGCTACAGTCGAGTCGTGCGAGACCTGGGGCCAGTCCTCTAGGGGCCGATTTCCCTGGTCAGCGCGCGGGGGTGGAGTGCAGGCTCTCCAGCGCGTGCAACCTCGCTCCTACCGCTGCTCACCGCGCCTCTTCGCCCTGCCCGATCCTCCGCCCGTCGCGGGCCTGCTGGGCCGGCTGCGTGCGCGTCCGGGGCTGATCGCCCTCGACAGCGCCACGGGCCGACCGCGACGCATGAGCCTGGTGGCCGCGGACCCCCTGCGCGAGGACGACGGGAGCCCCGTCCGCCCCGGCCCGGCCGCCGCCGACGTGCGCGCCCTGCTCGCGCGCCTGGAGCTTGATGGCAGCGCGGAGTGCAGCGAACCCTTCAGCGGCGGTTTCCTGGGCGCCCTCTCCTACGACCTCGGCGTCGCGGGCGAGGACCAGGACCTGCCCGCCGATCCCTGGGCCGCCCCGAAAGTGGTGGGCGGGCTCTACACCGACTTCGTCCTGATCGACCACCAGCGCGGGAGCGCGACCCTCGTCCTCGGCGACCAGCCCGGCGATGACCGGCCAGCCCTCACCGAGCGCCGCGCGCGTTGGATGGCCGCCATCGAGGGAGCCGCCGCGGCGAACGCGTCGGGCGACGGCGCCGGCGCGCGCGGTCCCCTGCGGCGCCGCGTGCCGGCCGACGAGCATCGCGCACGCATCGAGCGCGCGCGCGAGTGGATCGCCGCGGGCGAGTTCTACCAGGCGAACCTCGCCCATCCCTTCGAGCGCGCCGTCCACGGCCACCCGGTCGAGCTCTACCAGCGCCTGCGCCGAGCGAATCCCGCACCCTACATGGCCTACCTGGCCTGGGACACGGGCGCTCTGCTCTCGGCCTCACCCGAACTGCTGCTCGAGATCGAGGGGCGTGCGGCGCGCACGCGCCCCATCAAGGGCACGATCCGCCGCGCCACCGATCTGGAAGAGGACGCGCGCCTGCGAGGCGAGCTGCTGGAGAGCGTCAAGGACAACGCCGAGCTGGCGATGATCGTCGACCTCGAGCGCAACGACCTCGGACGAGTCGCCGTCGCGGGCAGCGTGCGCGTCGAGGACTTTCCGAGCCTGCGCTCCTACGCCGGCCTGCACCACCTGACCGCCGATGTGCACGCGACCCTGCGCCCGGACGTCGACGCCCTCGACGCACTGCAGGCCCTCTTTCCCGGGGGCTCGATCACCGGCGCCCCGAAGCTACGCAGCATGCGCGCCATTGCCGAGCTGGAGGGCGAGGGGCGCGGCTTCTTCACCGGCTCGGCGGGCTTCATTGATCTCCGGGGCAACGCCCGCTTCAACATCCTCATCCGCACCCTCTGTTGGCGCCCGACGGCCGCGGCGGGGGAGGGCGAGGTGCGCTACCACGTGGGCGGCGGGATCACCTGGAGTTCGGACGCGAAGAGCGAGGACGAGGAGACCCTGCTCAAGGGCGAGCGCCTGGCGGCTGCCCTCGAACCCGAGCCGTCCACCACCACCATCCTCAGCGACACGGGCCATGGCCGCGCCTGAACTCCCGGCCTGGGTCGACGGCCGCCTCGTGCCTCACGGCGAGCCGGCCCTGCGTGCCGACGATCAGGGATTCACCCTCGGGCTGGCGGTCTTCGAGACCCTGCTCGCCGAGGACGGCTGCCGCTACTTCGAGGCCGAGCACCTCGACCGCCTGCGGCGCGGCGCGGCCGCTCTCGACATTCTCTGGCCCGCGCGCGATCCCGCGCGCGAGATGGCACTCTTCGCTGCCGAGCTCGACCTCACCGCACCCCTGGCCCTGCGCCTGACCCTCAGTCGCGGGGCGCCCGACGCCGGGTCCTCGCTCGTGATCTCCGCTCGCGCCGTCGACCCGCTCCCCGCCCAGGGCATCGTCGTGACCGTCGCCGGAGCCAAGCTGGCGGCCGGACGAATGGAAAGCATCAAGACCACCGGCCGGGCGCGCAACGTTCTAGAACGCGAGGCCGCAGAGCGCGACGGTGCCTGGGAGGCACTCCTGTGCACGGAGGAAGGCGACCTCAGCGAGGGCACCGTTTCGAACCTCTTCTGCGTGCGCGACGGCGTCGTGTACACCCCGCCTCTGACGCGCGGCTGCCTGCCGGGCATCGTGCGCGCGCGCCTTTCAGCCCTACTGCGCGCCGAGGGCCCGGAGCTGGTCGAGGAGCGCCTGTTCCCCGCGGACCTCGGGCGCGCCGACGAGGTGTTCCTGACCAACAGCACTGCCCGCCTGGCCCCCGTCGTCGAGGTGCGCGGCATCGCCTCCGACCTGCCGGGCGCCGAGGGGCCGGTGCTCGCTGACCTCTGGAGCCGCTGGCGGCGGATGGAAGAGCGATACCGCACGCAGGTGTGCGCTGGGTGAGCCCCCAGGGCCCGGAATGGCACGGGGAGCGCTCCCGCGCCCGGGCACGCTTTTCGCTGAGTTGCGGTCCCTGAGCCGGCGTGGGCTTTCACCCTGCGCGCTCCGTCGAGGTACAGTACCTTCCCGTTCGAGGCGTCGAAGTGATGGGCCACTGTTGGTCCAAGCGCGGCGCGCAGCATGAGTGCGAGGTGAACATGATGATCGCGAGCCTGATCCTGACCCTCTCCATTCCCACCTTGGCCCTGCCCGCGCGGGGGGTGTCTGCGCCGCGCGCGAGTGCCCCGTCTGCGCAGCGCCAGGACCCCGAGCCCGACCCGAAGGAGAACCCCGACAAGCGCCCGGAGGTGAAGGAGATGGTCGATGGGCTGAAGAAGCTCGTCGGCCAGCGCGGCGACCAGGACAAGCAGGCGATCGAGATGATCGATCGCATGCTGGCCGAGTACCCCAAGAGCGGCGTCAAGGATCGGGCGGCCATGTGCAAGGCGCTCTCGAAGATCTTCGAGGCGCGGCGCAAGGACCTCGAGCCGGGCGTGCCCGACAACAGCCTCTACCTGGCCACCGGCACGGCCCTGGGCCTGATGGGGCCGGAGAGCGCCGCTATCCTCACCAAGTGGATCGGCCATAAGAAGCACCGCAAGGACCTCGCCCTGCAGCGCGTCCTGGTCCTCTCTCTCGGCAAGACCCGCGACGAGAAGAGCGTGCGCGTTCTCGTCGGCCTGCTGCAGGACAAGGACGCCATCATCGTCGGCGCCGCAGCGGAAGCCCTGGGCGAGTACGCGGGCAAGCCTCTCAAATTACGGAAGGATTCCTTCGAGTCGATGCTGAAGGTGCTCATGTCCGCCAGGGGCGCCGTGGACTCCGACCTCAACGACACCGTGGCCCGCGAGCGCTACGACGTCATCGCGGCTCCCCTGATCACCAGCATGCAGGTCCTCAGCGGCCACGACGAGCGCAAGCCGAACGGCTGGCAGCACTGGTGGAACAAGAACAAGAAGAAGAACTGGGACAGGGAAGACTGACGGATCTGGCGCGTCTGTGGGCTGGCGGTTCCGTCCGGCGCGCGCGTAGACGGAGAGACCCGGACGCATATCCATGGATGGTCAGCAACGAGTGCACCACGGCTTTAGGCGGCGGGCGGCGAGCGCCGGCCCCGGCCCGATTGTCCTGCTCCTGCCGCTGATGGTGCTGGCACTGGCTCTGCTCCACATCCAGGAGCGTCGCCCGGGTCTCGGCCGGCGGGCGCAACCGCCTGCCGCCGCCGAGGGGGGGCCGGTCGGAGCCTGGGTGGGCTCGGCCGACGCGCCGTCCGGTGGTCGCCTTCAAGTCAGCTTGACACGCCTGCACTCCGATCCGGACCGCCAGCGCTTCGAGACGACGAGTCTCGGGCGGCGCTTGCAATTGGGCGAGGGCGAGCCCTGGCGGCTGGCCCTGCGCCACGTCGGTGACGAGGGCGCGGACCTCGACCTCGCGCGCATGGTCGTCGAGGATGCGGCCGGCGGGCGCCTGCGCCCCTTGCCCGCGCCCGTGACAGGGGAAGGCGTCGCCGATCCCCTGGCCGTGCTTCTGGCCGCTCCCGCGCACCTGGACGCCGGGAGTGCACTCACCCTGGTCCTGTGGGGCCCCGCGCCCGGTGACGCGCCGCGCCTCTGCGGCCTGCCGGGCTCCGTTGCCCCGATCGTTTCCCTCGCGCCGAGTTCGGTCGAACGTTCCGAACTGGACGGCACATTGGCGAGCATCGAGCGCTTCGCACGCGTCCAGCACGCCCTAGCGGGAGAGTGAGGGAGTCGCGCGTGATCTGCCGTCGCCTGCCCGCGCTCTTCCTGCTCCTGGCCCTCTTGCCCGGGGCCTGGCTCGACGATCCACGCCTGGAACTGGAGCGCCTCGAGCGGACCCTGGAGAGCGAGCGCGCCGAGTGGGCGCTCAAGGAACAGGACTACCGCCGGCGCATTGCTCGCCTCGAGAAGCAGCTCGGGGAGGTGACCGCCCAGGGCGTGCTGCGCGAGCAGGAACACCTCGACTTCACGCGCCTCCTGGTGGCCATCGCACCCGATCTCCTGGACGAGCAGGCATTGCAGCGCCTGGGGGGAGCGGGGGGCGCCGCAACCGAGCCCGCGCCGGGGGAGGCTCCCGCGGGCGCCGATCCGGGTCCGGAGGCCGCCGCCGCCGCGGCCATCGAGACGGCGCAAGCGGGCCGCGAACGCCAGCGCGAAAGGGAGGTTGCCATGATCCTCGGATCGCTCCTCGTCGTGGAGCGCGTGGAGGGCCTGCAGCTGCTCGAGAGCGGCCACCTCGGCGCGGGCTGGACCGGCCCGGTGGTCTTTCGTGTGATCGACGAGCGCGGCCGAGGGGTGGGGACCCTGGCGGCCGACCGCTTGCGCCTCGAAGGCAGCCGCACGGGCCGCAGCCTGACTCTCGTCTTCGAGGCCGGCTACGAGCGCCGCGGCGGCGCGCGCGTGCCCTTCGCGGGGACGCCCGAGGGCGTCGAACGCGGCGGCGAACGGCGCATCACCCTCACGCGCGTCGACCCCCGGCCCTGGATTGAGGCCCTGCCCGAGCTCTTCTCCTCCGCGGCCCTTGAGCGGCTCATGGACGACGGCCGCTGGAACCTCGTCCTCGTGCAGCGCGCCCTCAACCGCCTGCTGGCGCTCGAGAGTTCGTCGGGATTCTACCGTCTGAACGCTTTCGAGGGCATCGTGGAGGGCGTGCTGCGCGAGGTGAACATCGAGGAGCTCGATGGCGACGGCCGGGCCCTGCGGGTTTTGACCGCGGACCGACTCTCGATCACCGGCAGCGAGTCGACCGTGCTCCTGACCCTCGAGGATGGCGTGCAGCTGCGCAGCGGGCGCAAGCTGCCCTTCCTCGAGGGCCGCTACCGTATCTTCCTGCCAAGGGTGGACCTTGGCGAGTGGACCCGCGCCGGCCTGCCGGGTCTGGTGCTCGCCGGCGACTCGCCCCTCGCCCGCACCCTCGAGCGGGGCGGCGGGCGCTGATGGGTGCGGACGAGGCAAGGCTCGATTTCGACGCCGCGGCGGGGGAACGCGTCTTCACCGTCGGCGAGTTGACGCAGCAGATCGCTCGGCATCTGGAGGACATCGGTCGAGTGTGCGTCGAGGGCGAGGTGAGCGGACTGTCGCGGCCTGCCTCCGGCCACCTCTACTTCGAGCTGACCGATAGCTCGCGCGGGGTGAAGTCCACGATTCGCTGCGTGATCTGGAAGAGCCGCGTGGCGCAGGCTTCGCGAACGCCCCTGGCGAACGGCGATCGCGTCGTCGCCCACGGGCGCCTGGACGTCTACGCGCCGCGCGGTTCCTACAGCCTGATCACCGACCGCATCGAGGCGCGCGGTCTCGGCTCGCTGCTCGCGCGACTCGAAGAGCTCAAGCGCGAGCTCGGCGACCTGGGCTGGTTCGACCGCGCCCGCCCTCTTCCCACCCTGCCGCGCAGGATCGGCGTGGCCACCAGCAAGAGTGGCGCAGCCCTGCATGACGTGCTGCGCACGCGCAGTTTGCGTTGGTCGCTCTTTCCCATGCGCATCACCCACTGCGCCGTGCAGGGTGCGGGGGCGGCGGAGGAGATCGCGCGCGCCATCGAGCGCCTCGATCGGAGCGGCGTGGACGTGATCATCGTCTGTCGCGGCGGCGGCTCGCTAGAGGACCTGTGGTGTTTCAACGAGCGCGCGGTGGCCCAAGCCGTTCGAGCTTCCTCGGTGCCCGTCGTGAGCGGAGTGGGCCACGAGACCGACCTGACCCTCTGCGATATGGTGGCCGACCACCGGGCTCACACGCCGACCGACGCCGCTCAGAGGGTGATCCCCGTGCGGAGCGAGCTGGAAGAGCGCATGGAGCGCGGCCGTGGCTTCCTGGTCGACGCGATGGCGGCCCAGCTCTCCCTGCGCGAGGAGCGCCTGGGGCGCGCGGCACGCTCGCGTGTCCTGCGCGAGCCGAGCTGGATTTTGGGCGACCGCGGGCTCGACCTGGCGGCCGCCGGCCGCCGACTCTCGCGTCTGGCGCATGCGCGGGCCGAGCGTGCCGCGGCGCACCTCGGACGCTGCTCGGCGAGCCTGGCAGCCCAGAGCCCCGCCGCACGCCTCGCTCGCCTGGGCGCGCGCCTCGACGCCCTCTCCCTGCGCATGGGCCTGCCCGTGCGAGAGCTCGGCGCCAGCCTGCGCTCGCGCGTGGCCGTGGCCGGGCGCGCCCTGGAGGCGACCTCGCCCCTGGCGGTGCTCGCTCGCGGCTACTCGATCACGCGCCGCGCCGGCGACGGTCGGCCACTCCTCGGTGTGGACGAGCTGCCCGCCGGAGAGCTGCTCGAGACCCTGCTGGCCGAGGGGCGGATCCTCTCGCGCGTCGAGAGTACCGAGGACGAGGCGGAGGGCGAGGAGTGACCGGCGACGACCTGCGGGTCCACGCCGTGGTCGTCAACTGGAACGGCGGCGAGGCCAACCTGGCCTGCCTGACCAGCATCGAGGCCCAGGGTCTGGCGAGCGAGCGCGTCGTGTTCGTGGACAACGGCTCTAGCGACGGTTCCCTGGAGCGGGTGCGCGCCGCCCATCCGGCCGTGAATCTGATCGAGAACGGCGAGAACCTCGGATTCGGCGCGGCCGCGAACCTCGGAGCGCGGGCGGCCCTCGAGCGCGGCGCGCGGGCCGTGTTCTTCGTCAACAACGACGTCGTCCTGCCGGAGGGAGTCTTGCCGCGGCTCGAAGAGGCCCTCGCCGAGCGCCCGCGCCGGGCGGTGGTCGGTCCGCTCATTCTGCTCGGGGATCGACCTGAGCTCGTGTGGAGCGCCGGCGGGACCCTGACCTGGCGCCAAAACCTCTCGACCCTGCGGGGCTTCGAGCGCCGCGACGGACCGCGCTGGCGTGAGTCGATGGACGTGGACTACATCGTGGGCTGCGCCATGCTCGTGCGCGGGGAGGCCCTCGAGGAACTGGGCTTCTTCGCCGTGGAGTACTTCGCCTACATGGAGGACGTCGACCTGTGTCTGCGCGCGCGGCGTGCGGGCTGGGAGGTCCACCATGTGGGAGACGTTTCGGCCCTCCACACTCCCTCGAGCGCCACGGGCGGCGGCTACAGTCCGCGGCGCAAGTACATGAACGCCGTCAACTCGGTCGCCTTCCTGCGGCGCCACGGGCGGGCCGTGCACTGGTTGCGATTCTGGTTCTTCGACGTGGCGAGCCTGCCGTTGGTGTGGGCGGTCGCTGTCTTCCGCGGGCGCGGCAAGGCCGTGCTGGCCAAGGGCTGGGGGCTCATCGATGGCCTGCGGGGCCGAGCGGTGACCGCGGCGCGGGTGCAGGACGGCGCCTCCTGGCTGTGGTAGGCCTGCCGACGGCCTCGGTTGACCGTCGCGCTGGGAGTCAGGCCCCGTCACTTCGCAAGGCGTCGGCCCGTTCGCGGACGGCCTCGTGCAGGCGCTCGCACAGCTCCTCGCGGCGCTCGAAGAGCCGGTAGCCCGCCCGCTCCCGCAAGTAGCCGCGCGCCTCGGGGTGCTCCTCCGCCAGGGCGTCGAGGCCCACCTCCTCGGCGCGCCGCTCGAGGCGCGCGCGCTTCTCGAGCAGGGCGCGGGTCACGATCGGCATCAGCATCGAGTAGTCGCCGGGGACGCTCTCGCAGGTGCGCGTGTGGTGCGCCGGGTCCACCTTGCCCCAGGTGACGGCCTCGGCCGGCGGACAGGACGAGAGCGAACCGTCCGTGACCGGTGCGGTGGTGATCTGGATGTCGTAGAGGAACCCGGAGATGTCCTCGAGGCCCAGGATCTGCGACAGGGCCGGCTCGGGCTGGAGGTTGAAGTTCTTCGGGACGCCGCCGCCCAGGATGAGGGTGCCGAGGGCGCGCGTGTCGCTCTCCCGCAGACCCCACAGGTGGTAGGCGCAGCTCTCGAAGACCTCGCCGTGCAGGTCGAGGTCGAAGGCGTACTCGTCGCCGCAGGCCTCGCGCAGGGCCCACAGCTTGACGGAGTTCAAGAACACCGATCCGTCCGCTGGGGCGCCGACGAAGACCGGGATCGCCTTGCGCGCGCAGAGCGCCAGCAGCCCCTCGCGCACATCGTGGGTGCGCTCGAGTCGTGCGTAGTGCTGCCCGAGCAGGTGGCGCATCTCGGTGCCAGTCATGCGCCGCTGAAACTCCTCGCCGCGCAGGCAGGCTGTGAGGAAGCGGTCCTGGGAGAGCAGCACCTGCTCGTCGAAGCCGATGTCGGTGATGCGGATGACCTCCTCCTCGTGCAAGCGACTGTCGGCGCCGGCGATCGGGACCTCGAAGAAGGGGTGCTCGCGTGCGTCTTCGAGGGAGCGGTGCCCGTCGTGGTAGCAGGCGGCGTCGGTGGTCGAGACGAGCATGAACCAGCCCGTGTCGAGCAGCGGGCAGAGCCAGGTGTGGTGTTGGCCGGAGGCCGTCACCGGGCCGGCGACCGCCAGGGTCATGGGCACGCCCTCGCCGATGGCGGCGTCGAGCAGCAGCCACAGGCGCCGCAGGTAGGCGCCGCCGAAGGCGGGCAGGCAGTCCTCGAGCAGCTCGTCGAGGCCGTCGACCTCGGTGACGGGCTTGCTGGGCAGGGTCCGCCCTCGGTCGAGGCCGGAGCCGGAGCCGAGGCCGGTGGCGCGCTGGTCCTTGCGGGTGGGGCTCACGGACCGCGAGTCTACTCCCCGGCACCCCCGCGAGGGGAGGCTTGCGGTGGCCCTTCGGGTGGGGGATGCTCTCAGCTTCCTTCAACGCCGCGGATCACGAACACATGGTCGAGTTCAACACAGAAGCCCGGGCCCGATACCAGAAGCAGGACTACAGCTCTTCGGAACCCATCGAGGGCGTCGAAATCGTGGAGCTGCGGCGCTTCAACGACGACGGCGGTTCGATGACCGAGCTGGCTCGCCTGAACGCCGGCATCCACGCCGATCTTCCGGGTTTCGAGGCGCGCCAGATGAACTTCAGCGTCCTCGAGCCCCTGGCCACCAAGGCCTTCCACCTGCACCAGCGCCAGACGGACGTCTGGTTCGTGCCGCCCTCGGACAAGATCCTGCTGGTGCTGGCGGACGTGCGCGTGGGCTCACCGACGGAGGGCAAGCTGATGCGCTTCCCCCTAGGCGACGGCAACTCGCGCCTGGTGCGCATTCCTCCCGGCGTCGCCCACGGTTGCCGCAACCTGCGGCCCTCCACGCCGGGGTCGATCATCTACTTCGTCGACGTGCAGTTCTCCGTCGGCGACGACTGCGACGAGGGCCGCCTGCCCTGGGATCACTTCGGTGCGGAGGTCTGGGAAGTGGAGCGTGCATGAGACGAGTGCCTGGAGGACAACCATGAAGTTCGTCGGCATCGGTATTACCGCTGCTCTGTTCGTCATCGGTCTCTACTACTCCATCGCCCTCGCAGTCTCCACGGACGGTTGGATGTTCGGCTACGCCCCCCCGACGCGCTGGAACATCGAGTGGGTGTCTCGCTACGCCTTGCTGGTCTCCGCGAGTTGGTGTCTGTGCGCCGCGGCCCTGCGCGCGCTCTGGGACCGGCCCGCCCGCGAACTGATTCTCGTGGGCGCCGCCTGCTTCCTTGCCGGTCAGGGACTCGAGCACCCGAGCTGGTCGGGGGCCCTGGGGCTGGCAGTCCTGGGGGTCGCGGCCGTCCTGCACTGGACGCGTCCCAGCGCTTCAGAGGCGACCGAGGACTAGTCCCCGACGACCTCGATCATGCGCTCGAGGGCGATGCGCGCGAGGCGCGCGATCTCCGAGCGTTCGTCCGGCTTCAGGCGTTCGCGAGTTCCGGAGGTCTCGTCCACCGCGTCGCCGGCCAGCACCCGGTTGGCGTCCGGCGGTGTCCCGCGGCGCAGCAAGTCGAGCATACCGGCCAGGTGCGGAGGGTCGTTGCGGCTCATGGTGGCGCAGCCGCAGCCGGCGCTGGAGAAATCCGCTTCGGGCACGTCCGCGAGGTGCATGATCTCGACTCCGCGCTGGCGACCGAGCTCGCGCGCATTGCGCACGAAGTGCCCCTCGGTGCCGATGACGATCCGCGAGCCCGCCGGAGCGTTCTGGACGGCGTTCCAGAGGTAGGCCGTGCTGCCGGCGCCGTCGGCCGCCTCGACCACCTCGAGGGTCGACTCTGGATGGACCAGCACGCGCCAGTCGCGTTCCTGCCACCACGCCACGTGGCGTTCGGTGAAGACGGTGTGGACCCCACAGTGGGAGCCCCAGAGGATCATCTCGGCGCGGTCGAGGGCTGCCAGGCCGCCCTCCACGTGGGCGTCGTCGAGGGGGAACGCGCCGCGCGTCTGTTCGGCCGACGCCAGGCGCACGACCCGCGAGAGGTCCAGCCCCAGGCGCGCGGCGGTGTTTCGCCCCAGGTGCTCGTCGGGGACGAAGAGGATCTTCTGCCCCTGGCGGCGGGCCCACTCGACGACCTTGTGGGCGTTGCTGCTGGTGCAGACCGCGCCGCCGGTACGGCCCGCGAGGGCCTTCAGGCGCCCAGAGGTGTTCATGTAGGCGACGCACACCAGCTCGTCGCCGTAGCGCTCGATCAGCTGCTCGGCGACCGGCAGGACCATGTAGTCCTTGGCGAGCATCTCCATCGTGCAGCCGGCCTTGGGGTTGGTGATCCAGACCTCCTGGTCCGGGCTCGCCAGGATCGCGATCGACTCGGCCATGAAGTGCACGGCGGACTCGACGATGACGCGCTTGTGAGGGTTGCGCACCGCCTGCAGGGCGAGGGCGTAACTGTCGGCGACCGCACCCCCATAGCGCTCCACGAGCTTGACGATCTCGCCGCCCATGTAGAAGTGGGCCAGCAGCAACAGGGAGTCGCCGAAGTGATCCAGGGCCGGGCGCGCGTAGGCGTCGAGCCAGGGCAGGATCGTCTCCGGATTGCGGTCGGGCAGGGCCAGGTACTCCTCGGCGTAGGGCCGAAACTCCTCCTGGTACCAGTCCAGGGGCAGGTCGGTCTGGCACAGGGGAATGCCCGGCACGAGGGGGAAGGAACCGGTCGGGGGCTCGGTGCGCAGCATCTCTCGGGAGGGTTCCACGGGCGCGTTGGATGGGGCCGCGTCGGCAGCGCTCAGTTCCCCTCGAGGAACGGGTAGCGCCAGTCCCGCGGCGGAACGAAGGTCTCCTTGATCGTGCGCTGGGAGGACCAGCGCAACAGGTTGAGGATCGAGCCCGCCTTGTCGTTGGTGCCCGATGCGCGCGAGCCGCCGAAGGGCTGCTGGCCGACCACGGCTCCGGTGGGCTTGTCGTTGACGTAGAAGTTGCCGGCGGCGAAGCGCAGGCGTTCGGTGGCGTGTGCCACCGCCTCGCGGTCATCGGCGAAGACGGCACCGGTCAGGCCGTACTCCGAGCCCGTGGCGCACAGCTCGAGGGTGTCCTCGAGGTCCGCGTCGTCATAGACATGGACGGCGACGAGCGGTCCGAAGTACTCGGTGCGCATCAGCTCGTGGCGCGGATCGTCGACCCGCACGACGGTCGGCTGGATGAACCAGCCCGTCGAGTCGTCGCACTCGCCCCCGGCGATGATCTCGCAGCCCGCGTCCTTGCGCGCGAGGTCGATCCCGCCCTTGATCTTGGCGAAGGCCGAGGCGTCGATCACCGCACCCATGAAGTTCCCGAAGTCGCACACGTCGCCCATGCGCACCTGGGCGTGCTCCGTGCGCAGGCGCTCGGCAAGGTCGCCCCACAGGCTGGCGGGCACGTAGGCGCGGCTGGCGGCGGAGCACTTCTGGCCCTGGAACTCGAAGGCGCCGCGGATTACGGCGGTGCACAGGGCAGCGACGTCGGCCGAGGGGTGGGCGAAGATGAAGTTCTTGCCGCCGGTCTCGCCCACCAGGCGCGGGTACTGGCCGTAGGAGCGGATGTTGGCCCCCACGCGCCCCCAGATGCCCTGGAAGACCTCGGTCGAGCCGGTGAAGTGGATGCCGGCCAGGCGCGAGTCCTCGATCACCGGATCGCCGACCTGGGCGCCCGAGCCCGGGATGAAGTTGATCACGCCCGGCGGCAGACCGGCCTCCTCGAGCATCTTCATCAGCAGGTAGTTGGAGAGCACCGAGGTGGAGGCGGGCTTCCACAGGACGGTGTTGCCCAGCATCGCCGGCGCCGTGGGTAGGTTTCCGGCGATGGAGGTGAAGTTGAAGGGCGTGATGGCGAAGACGAAGCCGTCCAGGCAGCGGTGCTCGACGCGGTTCCAGCAACCCGGCGAGGATTCGGGCTGGCTCTGGTAGAGCTGGCGCAGGAAGTGGACGTTGAAGCGGAAGAAGTCGATCAGCTCGCAGGCGGCGTCGATCTCGGCCTGGTGCACCGTCTTCGACTGGTTGAGCATGGTCGCGGCGTTGATTCGATCGCGCCAGGGGCCGGCAAGCAGCTCGCCGGCTCGCAGGAAGACTGCGGCGCGCTCTTCCCAGGGCAGACCGGACCAGGCGGCGCGCGCGCCCTCCGCGGCCTCGATGGCGGCGGCGACTTCCTGGGCGCCGGCCTTGTGGTAGGTGCCCAGGACGCGCCCGTGGTCGTGCGGCATCACCATCGCGCCCGTATCGCCCGTGCGCACCTCCCGGCCGCCGATGATGAGCGGAATCTCCGCCTCGCTCCCGGCGCACTCGGCGAGGGCGACCTCGATGGAGGCCCGCTCGGGGCTCCCGGGGCGATACTCGCGCACCGGCTCGTTCGTGGGCGTGGGGGTCTGAAAGGCACCGTGGGTCATGGCAAGGCTCGCCGGGGTGACGGGGGAGGGTCCATCGGCAGTATCGCCTCGCGGCCGACGGCGAGCCACACCTTTTGGCCTGCGCGTTCGGTCGCCGCGGGGGAGGTGAGTACCTACAATCCTCCCGACCCGTCGCCACACCGGCGGCCGGCGAACGGAGCAGCGGCATGATGAATGGAAAGCTCTCGTGCGGGGTCTTGATGTCCCTCGCCTGCATGACCCTCGGGCAGGGCCTGTCTTCCTGCGTCTTCTCGGTCCGCGGGCACACGACGGAGGGGAACGACCGGCACCGTGACGGCGGGGAGAGCGCCGAGGACCCCAAGCAGGCACGTCGGATGCGGAAGGTCGAGGAGGCCGAGCTCAAGCTGGCCCTCGCCCGGCGCGCAGCCGACGACGGTCTGGTCGAGGCCAGGCAGGACCTGGTCGAGGCCCGCCACGCCTGGGAGGAGGCGCGCCTGGCGCTGGAGCACTTCCAGTATCGGGCGAAGCCCCAGCGCATCGCGGGCCGGCAACTCGGCGTGGACCGGGCTCGCTTCGAAGTGGCGAATGATCGCCTGGAGTTGCAACAGCTCGAGGCGGATTACGAGCGCTACGGGAAGGAGCACTACGCGAAGCTCACCCAGGAGATCGTCGTCTCGCGGGCGAAGGCGAAGCTGGGCTTCACCGAGCGCAGGCTTGTCATGGAGGAGGGCGAGCTGGCCTCGACCCAAGAGCACGTCCTGCCCGCGCAGCGCCGCGCTCTGGAGCGGGCCGTGGCGGCGGCGCGCGTGGGGCTCGAGCGCGCCGAAGGCGCCCTGGAGCGCGCCGAGCTGGCTACCGAGCTGGAGGTCCACCGGGCCCGGAGTGCCCTCGACGAGGCGCGGCTCGCCCTCGATGAGGGCGACGACTGCGACTGCGACGACTGCTCGGAGGAGGGCAACGACGGCGAGCGCGACGACGAGGAGAACGAGGATTGAGGGTCTTCTCCGGCCACGCCTCGGGCGCTGTCCTGACGGTCTTCGCCCTCCTCGCGCCCGGCGCCCGTTCGCAGGAGACCGCCGATGACGCACCCGTGATCGCCTCCCCGACGGCCAGCGTCGAGGAGGCCCGCCGCGGTCTCGATCGCTCTCTGGCCTGGCTGCTGGCGGCGCAGAACGAGGACGGCTCCTGGGGCCACCGCTTCCCCGACCACCACGGCGACTTCGGCTTCGCCTGGGACACCTACTACGCCTGGCAGATGTCCGCCCACGGTCTGGCGTGCATGGCGCTCGTCGCGGCTCCCCCGACCCCCGAGCGCTCGGGGGCCCTGGGGCGGGCTCTGGAGTGGCTCTCTACCGCCGACCTGCCGGTACGCGGCTCCGACTGGGACGTGGACTCCACCTGGGCCTCGCTCTATGGCTTTGTGGCCTGCGTCGAGGCCTCCGGGGACGCGCGGCTGGCGGACAGCGAGCTAGCTCTGGCCGTGCGTGAGCGCGGACTGGAGTTCTACGCCGACCTCGAGCGGCGCCAGACTCCCGACGGAGGATGGGCCTACTACGACGACCCGCCCTTCACCGCGCGGCCCACGTGGGCCACGAGCTTTTGCACCGCGCTGGTGATTCCCGCGCTGGTGAGGGCCCGCGGTGAGCTCGTGTGGCCAGTGGATTCCTCGCGCATCGAGCACGCCGTTGAAGCCGTGCGCCGCGCCGCGCGCCCCAACGGCGCCTTCGCCTACGACGTCTCGACCGTGCCGCGCTCCTGGACGGGGACGAACATCGACGGCGTGAAGGGCAGCCTGGGTCGGATCCAGGTCTGCAACTGGGCCCTGCGCAGTGCTGGTGTGGGCTGGGCCAACGACGACCGCCTGCGCGAGGGGCTCACGAGCTTCTTCGAGCACCACCGCTTCCTCGATCTCGTCCGCCTGCGGCCCATCCCACACGAAGGGCACTACGCCAACGCGGGCTACTTCTACTTCTTCGGTCACCACTACGCTGCGCGCGTCATCGGCCTCCTGCCCGATGCCGAACGCGAGGCCTGGTACGCGCCCCTGCGCCATCATGTCCTCAAGACCCTCGCCGACGATGGCTCCACGAGTGACTTCTTGACAGCGAGCTACATGGTCACCGCCAGCACGAGTTATGTGATCCTGATCCTCTCCGCGAGCCTGCCGGACGCAGGGGGAGATCGATGAGCGGCCCGGGCGAAGTGCTCGAAGAGCTGCTCGCAGCCCGGCTCGAAGCGCCCGCCAGGGAGTGGTTCGAGCGCGCCCGGCGTGAGGTCGCCGAGGGCCCGACGGCCGACCGCTTCGCCGCATTGCTCTCCCTCGCCAGCCGTCATTCGCCCCGCGGCGCGCTCGCCCCCGGTGCCGACGCGTGCCGCCTGGCCGGGGAGGTGGTTGAGGGCTGGAATCCGGAGCGCTGGACCACCCTCGACGCCGTGCGCGTGGGCCTCTTGCTCGGGAGAGGGGACCTTGGGTCCGAATCGGGCGCTGCCGCCGTCGAGGACGCTTTCCGTCACGCGGACGTGGGCGAGGCCTGCGCCCTCTACCGCGCCCTGGGGTTGCTGCCCGGTCCCGAGCGCTTCGCCTGGCGCGCCGGGGAGGGTTGCCGCAGCAACATAACCGCCCTCTTCGAGGCCGTGGCCTGTGATTCTCCCTTCCCCGCACGCGTCCTCGACGACGTCGCCTGGCGCCAGCTCTGCATCAAGGCGGTGTTCATCGGTGCGCCCCTGTGGCGCGTTCACGGTCTCGACGGGCGGCTCGACGCCGAGCTGGCGCGCATGGCCCTCGACCTGGCCGAGGAGCGGCGCAGCGCGGGGCGCGGGGTCCAGCCCGAGCTGTGGTTGTGCCTCGGCGCCCACGGCGGAGAGCGGGCCGTCGCCTCCCTGGAGTGCGAGTGGGCCGGCTCCGATGTCCTCGGCCGGCGCGCCGCCGCCTACGCCCTGGCGCGCGCGGGGTGCGTCGAGCGTCTGCGCGAGCTGGCCGACGGCGAGTCGGACCCCGCCGTCGCGGCCTCGGCCCGTGACGCCTTGGCGGGAAACACCGCCCAGGCGACCTTTCGCGCTCTGGATCCGTCCTCCGAGGGCTAGAGTGGGGCGATGCGATTCTTCGACCCCCACATCCACCTCACCAGTCGCACGACCGACGATCTCGAAGCCATGGCAGCCCACGGCGTGCGAGCTGTGATCGAGCCGGCCTTCTGGATCGGTCAGCCGCGCACCACCGCCGGCAGCTTCGTCGACTACTTCGCCAGCCTGATCGGCTGGGAGCGCTTCCGGGCGTCGCAGTTCGGCATCCAGCACTACTGCGCGATCGGATTGAATTCGAAGGAGGCCAACAACGAGGCCCTGGCGGAAGAGGTCCTCGACTTGCTCCCGCGCTTCGCCCTCAAGGAGGGTGTCGTTGCCGTGGGGGAGATCGGTTTTGACGAGATCACCGAGGCGGAGGAGCGCGCCTACCGACACCAGGTCCAGTTCGCGATCGATGCAGACATGGTCGTGATGGTGCACTCACCGCACCGCGACAAGAAGCGCGGCATCGACCTGTCGCTGGAGATCGCGAAGGAGATGGGACTGGCGATGGAGAAGCTGATCATCGACCACAACAACGAGGAGACGGTCGAGCACACCCTGGACTCCGGTGCCTGGGCCGCATTCACCATCTATCCGCATACCAAGATGGACTCCCAGCGCATGGTGGAGATCGTGCGCACCTACGGTAGTGAGCGGATCATCGTTGACAGCTCCGCCGATTGGGGCGTGAGCGATCCGCTCTCGGTGCCCAAGACCGCGCGGCTGATGATCGAGAGCGGCATCGATGAGGCGACGGTCGAGGCCGTCACCTGGCAGAACGCGCTCGACGCCTACGCCCAGTCGGGCCAGATCGACGTGGAGGCCCTGCTAGAGCAGCCGTCGGTGGACCAGTCGCAGCTCTTCTGCGACAACTCGGTGCTGCGCGGCCAGGAGCCGCGCGTGAGCGAGCCGATCCCCTAGCCCTCCCGGCAGCTCCGCCAGAGCGACCGCAGGCGGGCCTTCAGGCCCAAGACGTGGAAGGGGCGGCCGCGCACGGCGTAGAGATCGAGGCCGCCCTTGACCGGGTCTCGAGCCTCGGCCTGGCGCAGGATGCGTGCCGGATCCATCGTGTAGGGGGCGGCGGTGGCCTTGCCGAGCACGAATCCCTGTCCGGCGAGCAGGGCGAGCAGCTCCGCCGGCTCGCAGCCGCGCAGGGCGTAGGGCCAGAACTCCATCAAGAGAGCCAGGCGCGGGCTGTCGAGCAGCAGCTGCTCGGCTCCTCGCAAGGCGAGCCACTCAGAACCCTGGGTGTCGATCTTCAAGACGTCCATCGGGCCCCGGACGTGGTCGTCCACGCGCTCGATCCGGATCTCAATCTCCTCGATCTCACCCATGTCCGCAGGTCGCTCGGCGCCCGCGTCGAGGACGCGGTTGTCTCCATGGTTCTTGCTCGCCAGGGCGATGCGCGCCGTCCCGGGCTGCTCGCCGGCCGCGAAGCGGTGCAGCCGACCGTGGCCGGGGCCGCGCTCCGCTGCGCGAGCGATGTTGCGCTCCGCCAGGTCGGCGATGGCCGGCACGGGCTCGAAGGCGTCCACCTCGGCCCCGGCCAGGATGGCCTGGACGGCGAACCAGCCCACGTTCGCACCCAGGTCGAGCACCCGCGCACCCGGCGAGAGGTGGGCGCAGAAGAGCGCCGTCTCGTGGTCTTCCCAGGCGCCGCGCTCGATGGCCGGCCCGACGACGCTGTCGTCAGTCAGGATCTCGAACTCGACTCCCAGGCCGGGGACCTGGATCAGGCGCGTCGTTGCGTCCATGGCCGGGAGCGTACGCCGCCGGCGGGGCGGGTGGAAGGCTCCGTGGACCGCACGCGGGAAGCCGGATAGGCTGCGGGGCGTGGAAAGCTGGTCGATCGAGATCCAGAAGGAGTACTTCAAGTTCTCCGCGGCACACTTCCTGATCTTTCCTGACGGGAGCGCGGAGCGCCTGCACGGGCACAACTACCGGGTCTTCGTGGAGATCGACGGCTCACTCTCCGACTGCGGCCTGGTGATCGATTTCAAGACCATCAAGCCCGTCGTGCGCGAGCTGCTCGACGGCCTCGACGAGCACTTCCTGGTCCCCGGCGAGCACTCCAGCTTGACCTGGAAGGAACAGGCTGACGGGAACGTGGAGGTTCGCTACTTGGATCGTCGCTACTCGATGCCCGCCGGCGACGTGATCGTGCTTCCCATCAACAACACCAGTTCGGAGAACCTGGCTACCTTCGTGGGTCGCGAGCTACGCAAACGATTGGAAGAGAACTTTGGAGAGGTCTGGGTGCGCGCCCTGCGCGTGTCCGTCGAAGAGACCCCGGGTCAGCGCGGCGTCTATTCCTACAAGGATGAGGAACAGAGCATCTGATCCCCTGCAGCTGGCGTCGCCGGGAGCCTGCCGACGACCGTCGAGGCGTGCGCATGATCGGCCGATGGGAGTGACGTGATGGGGAGCTGGGAGTTCGTGATGATCTTCATGCTGGTCCTGATCGGGGCTGGCGTGACCAACATCCTCCACGGCGTCGGGCGACTCCTGCTGGAGAGGGAGCGCGTGCGTTTCTCGTGGGTGCACGGGGTCTGGCTGACCGTGCTCGCCTTCACCTACATCTCGGTGTGGTTCAGCTTCTACAGCGAGCAGGGCATGGCCTACAACTTCTGGGAGTTCATCGGGTTCTTTCTGTCCTTCGGGCTCCTCCATCTCCTGACGGTGCTCTCGTTCCCCGACTTCGCGGTCGCCGGGCGGCTCGATCTGAGAGAGCACTTCATGAGGCACCATCGACCCTACTTCGGCGTCTAGACGCTCGTCTGGCTCAGTGGCCTCGCGAGCACCGTGGTCACCGGGAATGGGTTGGCGTGGAGCGCCGAGGCTATATGGCCCTGCGTCTACTCGATCCTGTCCGTCTCGGGCGTTCTGTGGAGGTCCGAGCGGGTGCACGCCCGCCTCGCCCTGGCGATCGTCGCCGCGATCCTGCTGCAGATCGTCGGTCCGTAGCGTCGGGCGCAGAGGCTGGGTTGCGCGAGGGGAGGCGAGAGGCCATTCTGCACCGATGAGGCTCTCGGGACAGATCTCCATCGCAGCCGTGCTCGGAACGGTGCCGGCCTTCACATTCTGCGAGGCTTCCCGGGCCAGCGCCGATCATTCGACAGCCCTGGCTCAGTTCCAGCGCTTCGTCGCCCTGGAAGGGGACTGGCGAATCGTCGGCGGTGACCGTGCCCAGGGGGCGACCCACAACGATCGCACCATCGCCGGCGGGAACGCTGAAATCGAGACGGACTTCTCCGGCCAACCGCACGAGATGGTGACCATCTATCACTTCGAAGGCATGGAGATGGAGTTCTCGCGGATCTCGAATTGAATGCTGAGTCCCCAGGAGATTTCACCCGCGGAGGCCCGGGAGCGCCTGGAGCAGGGGAATCGTCGTGCTGTCGCCGGCGAGGCGCGGAAACGCGACCTGCCCGCGCGGGTTGCCGCGCTCCGTGACGGCCAGCGGCCGCTCGCAGCCGTTCTGGGCTGCATGGATTCCCGCGTCGCTCCAGAGCTCGTCTTCGACCAGGACCTGGGTGACCTGATGAGCGTGCGCGTGGCCGGCAACGTCGTGGGCGACCACGTCCTCGCCAGCCTGGAGTTTGCTGGCCAGGGGGTCGGGGTCAGCCTGGTGGTGGTGCTCGGCCACACGCGCTGCGCCGCGGTCGGGGCGAGCCTGGAAGGTGAGGAACCCGGCGTCCTCTCGGACCTCGTGCAGTGCATCCGGCTGGCCGCGGAGGGCGTCTCCGAGTCGGCCGGTCCGACCTCGCGCACCTCTCGTGAAGAGGCGTTCACGACGGCCGTCGCGATACGGAATGTGGAGTTGGGGGTCGAGGCCCTGCGTGAGCGGAGCGCGGTCCTGCGCGCTCTCGAGGAGCGCGGAGCGCTCGCTCTCGTGGGCGCGCTCTACGACGTCACCACAGGTGAGGTGGAGTTCCTGGACTGAGGACCGCCCTCGACGGCTCCGCAACCCCGAGCCGCCCTCAGTCTCCCGAGCCCTCCGGTTCCGTCGCGGGCTTGAGGTGACTGTACTGGGTGATTTTCCAGCTGCTGAAGGGAAGCGGGCGCGAGATTTCGAGGTGCACCTCACCTTCGTGACCGGGCTTCACGGACCTGTAGGTAGCGTGTGCCCTCCCCGAGAGGATCCGCGTCGAGTAACCCCCCTCGAGCAGTTCGAGATCCCCGTCCTGCCAGCCAAAAGACTCCAGCAGGCGTTCTGTCTGCAGCAGGGGCTTGCGTACCCGCGCGCTCATCTGGTTCAGGGTGACCGACACGAGCAGCGCGCCGCCGAGGAGGAGCCAGGTGGTGCGGGTGGGGCGACTCATGGCAGGGTCCAGTGGGGGTCGGGGAGGAGGAGGGAGATGAGCGCAACCGCAGGCTCGTCCATGATACGTGACGGACGGTGGGTCGTTCACGCGCTCGCTCGCTGCGCGCCATCGGGATCGCGGCCCGCTCTCGGACCGCGCCGCCGGCGGTCCGAATCTGGCCCCGCGGGAAGGGCGATCCCGTGCTTGGGGTCGCCATGACGGCCGTTATGATCTGTGACGCCGGGATGCGGATACGCAATGTGCTCTCGGCCTCCCTGTCCCCGAACCTCCTCCTCGAGATTTCCCAATGAGCAACTTCATCGGCCAGGCTGCGCCCGCCTTCACGGCGTCGGCGGCGATGCCGGACGGTAGTACGCAGGACGTGAGCCTCTCGGATTACTCCGGCCAGTACGTGCTGCTGTTCTTCTATCCCAAGGACTTCACCTTCGTCTGACCTTCCGAGCTCATCGCTTTCGACCACCGCCTCGGTGAGTTCGAGAAGCGAGGCGTCCAGGTTCTGGGCGTTTCCATGGATGACACGGAGACTCACGCGCGCTGGCGGAACACCGCTCTCAACGAGGGTGGCATCGGCCCCGTCGGCTATCCCCTGCTGGAGGATGTGAGCAAGAAGATGTCCGAGGACTACGACGTGGTCCACGCCGAGAGCGGTCTCCCGGCCCGCGGCACCTTCCTGATCGACCCCGACGGAAATTGCTGGCATGCGCTCGTGAACAACCTGCCCCTCGGCCGCGATATGGACGAGGTCCTGCGCGCGATCGACGGAGTGCAGTTCTTCAAGGAGCACGGCCAGGTCTGCCCCGCGGGCTGGGCGACCGGCAAGGCGGGCATGACCCCCGATGACGACGGGGTCAAGTCGTACCTCAGCGAGCACGGCGACAGCCTGTAGCGCGACTTCCGACTCGGCCGCGCTCTCTTGCTGTGGAGTCAGCGACCGCCCAGGAAGGCGCGCAGGGTCTCGGACTGGGTTGCACGTAAACCGACCAGCTCGTCGAGCGCGGCGAGCTGGTCGTTGCTTAGCAGGGTGAGCGCCTGGACAAGCACGGCGTCGTCCACGGCCTCCAGGGCCTCGACCAGGCGCTCGGGCTGCCCTCCGGCGCGAGCGATCCGCTGCTTGGCGGTCGCTCGCGGGCTCTGATAGCCGGGCTCTGCGTCCCGATCTACCCAGACGGGATTCGTGGCTCCCAGGGTGTAGAGGTTCTCGACGTTCCACCAGGGCAGGCGCTGCTCGGCGCCGAGGGCGACCACGCTGATCCACACGTCGTGATCCTCGGGAAGCGCTATCTGGAACAGGTGCTGCAGGTCCACCGGGCCCTGCTCGGGGTCGAGCTCCACCCGTTCGCGAGCCACGCCGTTGACGAAGACGGTGATCGACTCGGGCCGCGCCCAGGCCGGGCTGGCGACGCGCACGACGAAGGCGAGCCCGTCAGCACCGGTGCGCACCGTCTCGCCCATCAGGGAGGAGCTCCGCTCGTCCGCCGAGAGCATGTCGCAGAAGATGCCGTGGCTGACCGACGCTTGACCGGCGTTGATGGCGGCGCAGGCCGCCGCCACGTCGATGCGTGCCGGATCGTCCGTGCGGCTTCGGATATAGGTGCGACCGCCGCCCACCGTGTCGCTGACCGTGTGGGAATCGGAGGCGCCGACGGCCATGATCCGCTCGCCGTGGTTGAGCAAGCCGAACCAGTCCCGGAACAGGAGCATCGGATCGCTCTCTCCGGTTTCGGAGTTCACGAGCTCCATGGCGTTGAACGGGAAGGCGCTGCCGTCGCCACGCTCTCCGCTCGGCGGATCGAGGCGTGCGTTCTCGAAGGGGCTCTTCCCTCCCGGCCAGCGCGGGTGGTTGAGGATCACCGTGCGCGCACCGCGGGAGCGGATGTCGTCGACGAGCTTGACCCAGTCGAGCTGCGTGTGATCGGGGACTGCGTCCTCTGGATCGAGGGGGAAGGCATTGAAGTGGCCGTTCGCGGTCGTGACCTCGTTGCCCGTCACGGAGGTGAAGTGACGCTGCAGCCCCAGCTCGCGCTGGGTGGGCCGGTAGTCGGTGTTGTGGTTGTGGTCCGTGGCGACCGCCAGCTCGACTCCCTCGCCGGCGAGGGTCACGACGCGCTCGAGCACGCTGGCGTCTCCGTGACCCGAGAACTCAAGCGTGTGGATGTGCGTGTCGCAGGCGATGTAACCTGTCGTGTCCACCTCGCGCGCGATGCGCAAGGTCAGCTCGGTTGGAGCGTCGTTCCAATCGAGCGGCGCCTGGTCCACACCCCACTCGCCTCCCCGTGAGGCGTAGAGCGTGACCGGCCCAGGCTCCAGCTCGAATTCCAGCCGACCGTCGAGGGTGTAGACCACGCCGTCTCGCACGGCGCTCGAAGCCGGTTCGGCGTAGAAAATCCGCGCGGGCTGTCCGTCGTCGCGCACGAGGGTGACGCGCGCGGGGATCGGACCCTCGCTCCGGGAATCGAGGACGGTGACCTTCACCGGTCGCAGGTCCAGCACCTCGCGCAGTGTCCCTTCGGCCAGGCGGAAGTTCCCGAGGACGACGTCGTCGGCGGGCACTTCGGGGGTGATCTCGAGCACGTTCTCGCCGTTGACCAGGGTGCCCGGAGGGATCGTGTACCAGTGGTCCGCGGGGCCCGCTCCGCGCTTGAGCAGGGCCACTCGCTCGCCGTTCAGGTTGAGATGCCAGGCGTTGTCCACGCTGCGCTGGCGAATCCACAGGATGGATTCAGCCGCGCGCTTGCGGCCCTCGAACTCCAGGCGCAGGCGTTTCCCCTCGGGGTTCGCGGAGGCCTCGGGCCACTCGGGGGTGACGTCGTCGCCGAGGTGGTGATGGGTCGCGTCGAGGACGTGCACTGGCCGGTCCTGCTCGATCAGGGTCGCCGTGAGGGCGAGGCCTGCGCACAGAGCTGCGGGGCGTAGGAGGCTCATGGGAGACGTTGGAGTTCGATACCAGAAAAACCGATGCCCCGGACCGTCGCGCCGGGGGTCGAGTCGAGGATCGTGACCTCGATCGTACGTACGCGCAGGGCCCTGCCCAGATCCACGCGCACTTGCTGCAGAGGGTCGGGACCCATATCGACCTCGATCGGGTCGGACTGGTTGATGCTCAGGGAGAGACGGTGGATGGCGCCGTGGCGCCCGCGCATGGCGAGGGTGCTGTCGGCCTGGGAGAGCAGGACGCTGTTCGCCCGTACGCTGCGGGTCAGTTCGAAGCGGATCCAGGGCTGCTCGTCTTCGGGGGCGGCGACCCAGCGCGTGGCGTGGGATGCATCGCAGGCCAGGGCCGGTCCGCACCCATCGATCTCGCTCGACGCTCTCGCGACCGGGTGGGCGGGCTCCAGCAGGTCTTCCGCTGCGAGGGCGAGGTTGGCCGCCATCCAGTCCTCGGGCGAGTCGCGCGTGACGATCTCCAGCAGCGCCGACTCGAGCACCTCGATGGG
>PVBE011504314.1_pt1 | contig 43274 bp, 38 predicted proteins | sample 1631181 | NCBI WGS metagenome assembly PVBE01 (sample SAMN08397723, study PRJNA350692) | Marine metagenome, whole genome shotgun sequencing project. | isolation source: water | place: Pacific Ocean | collected 2012-04
CGCCGCCGCTGGCCGGGGCGAAACCCCGGCACGAAGCGGCCCACCAAATGGAACGCAAAAGCAGGCTTCTCTTCCCCGCAGTGGGGACACTTCCACCATTCCTGCTCGGTCATCCAGAGGCCTCCCACTGATAGCCAATGGTGTTCATTATGCAATCTTAAGGCACATCTCATCAAGCGCTGACGCACCACAATTCACCCGTTCGAGTATGTAGTGCGAAGTAGGCATTGCCCGATGCAGCAGGTCAAATCCAGCAATTGAGCGTACTCCCAGATAGAATCGCCGCCGAATTGGACGATCAGTCCGCCGTCGGCGACTCCCCCATCTCAGGATCGAGATAGACAGGAATCGCGGGGGACGTACCCCGAAGCAATGCCGGCGGGATCGCCAATGCCGCGATCGCCGCCGCGACAACCAGCGCCAACCGGACCCCACTCACCAGTGCCTTCGCCGCCGCTTCCGGATCATCCAGCCCCAACGGGGAGCCCCGGGACGTCACGGCCGCCATCTCGGACGTGAGGATGGCCCCCGCGACCGCAATACCGATCGCGTTGCCGATCGTGCGCGCGGTCGTCTGGGAAGCGGACGCTGTGCCCAGCCGATCCGCAGGCACCGCACTCATGATCGCCGAGGTATTCGGAGACGAGAAAATAGCGGCCCCCGTACCAACGATGAACAGCCGCACGACGATCCCGACGATCGATGTCTCCACCGTTAGCGTCGAGCTGAAAATGAGGCCGCCGGTCACCACCAGCAGTCCCACGGTCGTCAAAATCGGCGCCGAGACCCGGTCCGCGAGAAGCCCAGAGATTGGGGATACGACGAGCATCGCGATGGGAAACGCCGCCATGATCCCGCCAGCCTCCAAGGTGCTGAACCCCCGTGCCTCCACCAGATAGAAGGGCATCAAGATGATCACCGCGGACAACCCGAAGAATTGGAAGATGGCCGAGACGATCCCGCCCGAAAAGGCCCGCTTCCGGAAGAGCCCCAGATCCACCACCGGACCGGCCGACCGACGCTCGATCCAGACGAAAACCACCGCCAGTACTACAGCCGTTGCGAACAACCCCACGACCCTCGCGCTGTCCCAGCCCCAGGCGTCACCACGATTTACCGCCAACACCGCGCCCGACAGCATCAAGAACAACGCGAGCGAACCGGGTAGATCGAGGCCCCGCGGGCGCTGGTCGGGCGGCGTGTCCAGCAAGAACCGCGCCACCAATATGGATCCCACGACTCCAAACGGGATCCGCACCCAGAAGATCGCCCGCCAGTCCAGGACATCCACCAGGACGCCACCCAGAACCGGGCCCGTCGCCACGCCGGCGCCCACGGTCGCCACCATGATCCCCAGTCCCATCCCGCGTTGGGAGGCGGGAAAGGTGGCGGTAATAATTGCCGCGCCATTCGCCAAGACCATGGATGCGCCAATGGCCTGAATCACCCGCGCCGCGAGCAGCTCGGGCAACGATCCGGCGATCGCCGCGAACCCCGCCGCGGCAGTGAACAAGGCGAATCCCACGATGTAGAGCTGCTTGCGTCCGTACAGATCGCCGAGCCGCCCCATCACCAACCCCAGCCCCGTGCTGACGAGGATGAAGATCAGCGACACCCAGATGACGTCCCCGCTGGAGACATCGAACTCCGCGGCCAATGTCGGCAGCGCAATGTTGATGATCGAGGTGTCGAGGGTCCCCAGGAAGATGCCCAAACAGACGATCGCCAGGGCCACAAAGCGATACGGGATCCCCGCCACGGGCGGCGCGATCAGCTGTGGTTGGTCCGCGGAGCCAGTGTCAACCAAGGAAACTCCCATCGCCCTTGCTGCGCGGACGACCGAACGCAGAGTATCGCCCCTCGCTGGCGCGGATGGCATCGTCGTCCGCAGCCACGAGGATGCCGCCAGTCCGCCGCAGGCCCCGCAACAGGGACACGGCACCCACCCAGAGGCCTGATAACGCTGTCGGAAAGGAGTAGATCAAAGGCAGCGTTCCAATATCGAGGAGGCTCCCGTGACAACTTTCGACACTGTGATCAAAAACGGCACCATCATCGATGGGTTGCGCACGCCCCGCTATCGAGCCGACATCGGTATCAAAGACGGCCACATCGCCTACATCGGCCACATCGAGTTCCCCGACGATGCGGAAGTGCTGGATGCCGAGGGCTTGATCGTGGCCCCCGGCTTCGTCGACCTCCACACACACTATGACTCCCAGATCTACTGGGATCCCTGGTGCACGATCTCGGGGTGGCATGGCGTTACCTCGGTCGTGATCGGGAACTGCGGCTTCGGCTTCGCACCCGTGCGCGAGGATGAGCAGGAACGCGCCATGCTCTCCATGTCCCGCAATGAGGCCGTGCCTCTGGAGTCGATGCAAGAAGGCATGCCCTGGGACTGGGAGACCTATCCCGAGTTCCTGGACAGCATCGAACGGACGCCGAAGGGCGTGAACGTGCTCTCGTACGTGGGATTGAACCCGCTGATGGCCTATGTGATGGGCTTGGAAGCGGCCAAGAGCCGACCGGCCACCGTCGATGAGCGCGAAGAGATGTGCCGCCTCTTGGAAGAGGCGCTCGACGCCAGGGCCTGCGATTTCTCGGCGCAGATGCTGGGCGAGGCGTCCGTCCAGCGGGACTACGACGGCACGCCCATGATCACGGACACGATGTCCAAGGATGACCTCTTCGCCTTCGCCGGCGTGCTCAATAAGGTGCAACGGGGCTTCGTCCAGGTCGCCGGCACGGGCCCCAAGCTCACCGAACAGATCGCCGAGGTCAGCGGTCGGCCCGTCGTCTGGAACCTCATCGCTGCCTCGACCGACCAACACGGCGCGCCTGCGGAATCGCACAAGAAATCGATCGCCTGGCTCGACGATGCCAATGCCCGCGGGCTCCGCATCTTCGGGCAGGCCGTAACCTGCAATATCGGCTTCGAGTTCACCCTGGAAGACTGGAATCTCTTCGACTCCAGCCCGGAGTGGCGCGAAATGACCCTCGGCCCCCCTGATGCGCGACTGGCCAAGATGCAGGACCCAGAGATTCGGGCCGCATTGCGCGAGGCCTACGATGCCGGCCGAGGGCCCATCGCCGGCGGGGGCGTCGAGGCGGACGGCGTTGTGGTGGGAAGCGGCATCGCCGCGCTCGTCTTGGAATGGACCGAATCGGACGACCCAGAGCTGAAACAGTACGAAGGCTTCACGGTGGGTGAGATCGCCGAACAGCGGGGAGTCCATCCCATCGACGCCATGCTCGATGTCGTCGTGGCGGATGACCTCAAGGCGGGCTTCGGGACACCACCGCGCGAGACGGACGTTGAGGTGATGTCCGAAATCGCCAACTCCGCCTTCGCGATCCCCGGCGTCTCCGACGGCGGAGCGCACACGAAGTTCATCACACTGGGCGCCTATCCCACCGAGTTCCTCGCGCATTGGGTCCGTGACAAGGGGATCATGGATCTGGAGCAGGCCCACTGGCGGCTCAGCGCCTATCCCGCCCAAGCTGCGGGCTTCAAGGACCGTGGCTGGATCAAAGAAGGCGCCCCCGCGGACATCGTCATCTATGACTACGACAACCTCTCCCTCGGGGAGTCGTCCCGAGCCAGCGACTTTCCGGCCGGAGCCTGGCGCCTAATCCGCAAGCCGGAGGGGTACCGCTGGATCATGGTGAACGGCGAGGTCACGTTCAGCGACGGCGACGGCAGCGGCGCGACGCCGGGCCAGCTTCTCCGCCACGGACAGTCTGTTTAGCGGTCTATCGGCCCGTACGCGCCCAGCGCACACTGGCCGGCCACGGTGGCGTGTTCGACCCGAGCGACCGATCTCAACGATCGGGCCGCCGCGTCCTCAGCCCCGCGTACGTCCAATGAATGGCGTCACCGCGCCCGTATCCTGGTCGAACTTGAAGCGCCACTGCTTGAGCAGGTCCAAGCCGTAGAGATGAATGGCCACCGTCTTGCCCTCGGGGATCTCCACCGCATGGATGTCCGCGGGCGGGTCGGCCAGATACGTCGTCTCGCCCGCACCGACACGAGTCGGCTGTCGTTCCTCAAGCTCCGCGAACCACGGTTTCGATCCATCGTCAGTGCGTGTGTAGTTGCGGTTGAACTCCACCCCAGAGATGACGCCCTCCATCGCCCACCGTGATGATCGTGGATGGGCGCGCCACCACCTTCCGGCCAAAGGACCGCTAACGCCGTCAGCGTCTTGGATCGGTGAATGAGGAACCCCTTCTCCGGGCTCGGATCGTCATTGCCGGCGAAGTCCGTCAAGCAATCAGGACGCGCGATGATGCGCTCCAACGGCCCCGCGAGCGCCGCAACGGCGGCCTCCGTCTCCAGGCGCCGGGCGGCGATTTCCTGTGCATCGATGACAAACTGGTCGAGCGTGTACAGCGAGGTCGTCATATCGTCCTCCGTCGAAGCGCTTTGCAGAGGGCGCAGTCTAAGGCAGATCCTCGGGACCCTGCCTACCGAGCCTCTAGGACCAACAACGACTCAATGTGCGGCGTGTTGGGAAAGAAGTCGTAGCCCGCGAGGTAGGTCGGTCGATAGACGGTGCGCAGCTGCGCATAGTCTCGGGCCTGTGTGGTGGGATTGCAGGACAGGTAGAGAATTCGCGGAGGGCGGGCTTTCGCCAGCCGCCGCACGACCTTCGGCGCCAGCCCCTCCCGCGGCGGATCCAGGACCAGCGCCCCCGGCGCCGACAATGTGTCGGCGTGGATCTGCTGCGCGGAGAGAGCAAACGCCTCGTAGTTGTCGACCTCATTGCTCCGCGCGTTGTCACGTGCGCAAGCGACCGCCGGCACATTCAACTCAAAACCCAGAACCCGCTCCGCCCGCGCACTGAGTTGCAAGCCGATCGCGCCTACGCCCGAGTAGAGCTCCAGGATCGACCCGGTCGGTTGAATGTGTGCGGCGATATCGCGCACGGCTCGCTCAAAGACCGGGACGTTGATCTGGAAGAATCCGTCGTGTGCGTAGCGGAGCTTGAGCCCAGCGACCTCCTCCGTCAGATCCAAATTCCCGCTGGTCTCCAAGATTCGCGTCACGACCGATGCCGGAGTATTGGGGCGCGAAAAGATCACCAGCGAACCGCGCGTCCCAGGTACGTTCGTCAACACCTCCGCGGGGAAGTCTTCGCCGCGCACATAGAGAGCCACGACGATCTGGCCGGTCCCTTTTGCCTCCCGAATCACGACGCTCTTCAGCTCACGGGCGGCGATCCCCGCCGTACGCAGTCGCTCAACCACGTTCAAGGCCACGACATTAGCGGCCTCCCCCGCCAGGCCACAGCCGAGGGGGAGGGGCTCCATGTCGTAGCGGCGTCCACGCTTGTGGAAGGCCAGCCGCAGCGGCTCGTCGCCGGACGCCCCATTCGTGAAGCTAAACTCCATCTTCGTCCGATAGCCCAGTTGTGACGGTGAGGCGCGAAAGTCATCTACCAGCCCTGGGGCGTCGGGGAAACCGGCCTCCACGCTCTCGTAGAGGGACACAAGTCGCTCCTGCTTGCGTACAAGCTGCGCGTCGTAGGGCACGTCTTGCCAGGGGCTGCAGATTTCGAAGTGCGCCTCGCAACGGGCATCGCCCGCCACTGACGGCTGCATCGCTTCGACAAGATTCGTCATGTCTCCACCGTACTGCGATGGTGTCATCGGAGCCGTCTTCTAGAGCACGGCATCATTCACCCGACGGTCAATGATTGACCAATTGGACAACACTCCTGTGTACCCTGGTTGGGGTGATTCCCGGAGGGTCGATGCGGCGCGCCTTGATCTTGTTCCTGCTTGTCTTCGCCGGTGTCCTCGTGGCATGCACCGGATCGACTGGCAGCACCACCCAACCAGATCTTGACGCGATTCCGACGGAACCGGAGCCGGACACACCGGCAACGGACACCGCGATCGACGAGCCAAACGAGACTCCTCCTGCGAACGACGCTCCCGAGCAAGGCACCACGTCCGTCGAGCCAGGCCCCGCCCCCACTCCGAGCGCCGACGAAGAGCCCGGGCCAGAGCAGGAATCTAACGCGGTCCCCGCCCTGGAGCCCGCCTTTGCTGGCCTCGTTTTCGACGCCCCAATTGAGCTGCTCCCGTTCGATGACGCGCGCGTCGTCGTCGGCGACCAGTCGGGCGTGATCGTGCTGCTAGATGCGGACGGCTATCAGTCCCTGATCCTCGACCTGCGAGGCCGTGTCAGCCGCGAAGGGGGCGAGGAAGGCCTTCTGAGCCTCGCACTTGATCCCAGCTTCGCCAGCAACGGCCATCTCTGGGCGTACTACTCCGCCGTCGGTACGCCACGAACGCGTCTATCGCGGTTCACCATCGTCGACGAGGTCGCAGCGCAAGAGTCGGAGCTCATCGTGCTTGAAGTCCCGCAGCCGTTTCGCAATCACAACGGCGGCGCAGTCCGCTTCGGCCCTGACGGATTCCTCTATCTGGGTCTAGGCGATGGTGGTCTGGGCAGCGACCCTCGGGGAAACGGGCAAGACCTCGGCACCCTGCTCGGCAGCATTCTGCGCCTCGACGTGCGCAATGCGTCACCCGACCAGCCCTACGCAATCCCGGGCACCAACCCCTTCGTGGGATTCCGCGGCGTTCGCGGGGAGATCTGGGCCTGGGGGCTGCGAAACCCCTGGCGCATGTCGTTCGATCTCGAGACGGGAAACCTCTGGGTCGGAGACGTCGGGCAAGACTCTTTCGAGGAGATCAACATCGTCAAGCGCGGGAACAATCTCGGTTGGAACATCGTCGAAGGGGATGCCTGCTTCGACGGTCCTTGCGACCCGGGCAGCTTCACGGCCCCGCTCACCTCCTACGATCACCAACTCGGCTGCTCCGTCACCGGCGGCATGGTCGTGCGACGCTCGGGACTCCCCTTCCTCGATGGCGCCTACCTGTACGGCGACTTCTGCACCGGGCGAATCTGGGTCTTGGACGCCGATCTTCCCGGGCAGCCCACCGCGCTCTTGCAGGCGCCCGGCAACATCGCCTCCTTCGGTGAGGATGCACAAGGCAATGTCTACGCGCTCCTCTTCGGCGCGCCGATCATGCGGTTTGTCGCGGGCGAGGCAGCGGACCCCTAGGCGCGCTGCCAGTCCAATTCGCTAGCCCGTGCGCCAGCCCGCGGAAGGAACGATCATGGCCAACCATCTGTACTACTCCTGTGACTCCCACGTCGTCGAAGGGCCCGAGGTCTACGCCGGGCTCGTCGATCAGTTCGGGGAGCGGGCGCCGCGTGTAGTGCAAGATCCGCCGGGTCGAGAGGGCCAATACCTCGTCTGGCCGCAGCAAGACCTGCCACTGCCGATCGGCCGCTTTGGGATCGCGGGAGCCAATCTGGACTTGCCGGAAACCAAGGAACGGATCAAGCACGGCTGGGACCAGATCAACCCCGGGGTTAAGGATCCCGTGGCTCGATTGAAGGAACAGGATCAGGACGGGATCGTGGGGGAGATCATGTACCCCTCGATCAACATGTTCACCTTCTCCATTCCCGATCGCGATGTCGTCCATGAGGTTTTCCACCGACACAACGACTGGATCATTGACTACGCATCCCACTCCCCGGAACGCCTCATCGGCGTCGGTTGCTTACCGCTTCCCGATATCGAGGAGTCCATCTCAGAATTGGAGCGCACGCTGAAGCGGGGGGCGCGAGGCATGGCGATCCCCTGCACGGCCCCGCCTGAGCTGCCCTACAGCGACCCCATCTACGAACCGTTCTGGGCGGCGGCGGAAGAGGCCGACATCCCACTCTCAATGCATATCTTCTGCGGCGCCTCATGGGGGATGAGCTTGCCGTCTTACTGGAACGGCGTCAGTTCCTACGCCCTGGGGCTCACCGCAATCGCCTGGACGGTCGAGACTCTGATCACGTCGGGCGTCGTCGCGCGACATCCCAACCTGCAGTTCATCTGCGCCGAATGGGAAACCGGCTGGATGGCGCACTGGCTCGAGCGCCTCGACCACGCGGCCTACCGCGTCCCCCACGAGATCTCACCCGACATGAAGGACAAGCCCAGCGAGTACTTCCGTCGCAACTTCTACGTGACCTTCGAGGACGACGAATTTGGTATTGCCACCCGGCACGGCATCGGCGTCGATCGGATGATGTGGGGAAACGACTACCCCACCACGATTCGATCTGGCCGAACTCCCATCAGGTACTCGATCGAATCATGCGTGACGTCCCGGAGCACGAAGCGAAAGCCATGACCTGGGATAACGTGATCAATCTCTACAACCTGGACGAGGCGAAGATCCGCAAAGAAGCAGGATTGGCCTAGGACCTAGCGGGCCGGACCGCGCATGAGAACGCCGCCATCAACGGGCAAAACCACGCCCGTGATGTAGCGGGCCTCATCCGAGGCCAGGAACAACGCCGCGTAGCCGATGTCCCAGCCCGTCCCCTCGATCTCCAGGAGCGAGGCGCGTCGACGGCGCTCGCGGAGGTCCTCCGGCATGGCGCCGCCCTGCCCCACCATCGGTGTGTAGACCGGTCCCGGCGCGATGCAATTGACGCGAATGCCCTGCGGCGCGTGGTCCACGGCCATTGCCTGTGTCAGCGCAATGACCGCGCCCTTCGAAGTCGAGTAGGCCGTCAGTCCCCGCGCACGCATGGCCGCGATGGAGGAGATGTTGATGATCGCGCCGCCGCCGGAATCGGCGATCGCCGGAACGGCGTACTTCCCCGCCAGCATCATGCCCGTCACATTCACATTGAGAACGCGGTTCCAGTCTTCCAGGTCGGTCTCCACGATCGATCCCCGACCACCAATTCCCACGTTGTTGTGCAGGATGTCGAGCCGCCCCCAACGATCGAGTGCGGCGCCCACCATGGCTTGGCAATCTTCCGGAGCCGTCACATCCGCTTGGTGCACCGCGGCATCGCCACCTTCGTCCTGAATCATGGTCAGCGTGTCGTTCGCGGCTTCGATGTCGCGATCGACCAACAGGACACGCGCACCTTCGCGGGCGAACAACACCGCCGCCGCGCGCCCGTTGCCGACCCCCGGTCCCCTCGACCCGCCTCCAGTCACGAGTGCCACTTTGCCTGCCAATCGGCCCTTGCGTTCAGGATCGATGTGGTCGGCGGGGATCATCTCTGCCATGACAGCTCCAATTGATGTGCCGGCCCGCAGGGTAACGGCTCACAGCGAAGGAGATTGGCTTCACCACGGTTTCCGATAGGATGGCGCTCAAGCAGCGAAGGAGCCCGCAATGACCTCAGCCCCGCCCGTCTACGGAGAACACCCGGCCCCGCCCATTCCCGACCATCTCGAATGGCTCAACGCGGGTCGCTCGCTCTCCATGGACGACTTCAAAGGTCGCCTTACGATCCTCCATTTCTGGACCTTCGCTTGAATTAACTGCCTCCATGTACTTCCGCAGTTGCGGAAGCTCGAACGTCGCTACCCCGGCCAGTTGCAGGTCGTCTCGGTGCACTCCCCCAAGTTCCCCACCGAGCGGGAGACGGACGCGCTGCGTGCAGCCGTCCTCCGCCTCCGCATCGATCACCCCGTCCTCAACGATGCCGACTTCCAGGTCTGGCAGACCTATCAGAACCGTGCCTGGCCCACGCTGCTCTTCATCGACCCCAAGGGAAACGTGCTGGGCAAACACGAAGGCGAGATCGATGCCGAAGGCATCGGCGGCATCTTGACCAGCTGGCTGGGTGAGTACGCAAAGAACGGCGACCTCGTCGATGTCCCGCTCGACCTCACACCGGAGAATGCAGCGGGATCCGATCTGCTGTTTCCGGGCAAGGTGGAGTACGACGACGCCTCAGGGCGACTCTTCGTCGCCGACTCCAACCATGACCGAATCATCGTGGCCAATCTGCAAGGCGAGGTGGAGCAGGTCATCGGCGGTTCGGTCATCGGCCGCAACGACGGCGCGCCCGACGTGGCCTCATTCAACCAACCGCAAGGGCTCGCCCTCGGCGCCGGTGCGCTCTGGGTCGCCGACCTGGAGAACCATTCCATCCGCCGCATCGACCTAGACACGTGGGAGACCACGACGATGGCCGGAACCGGACAGCAATCTCGCGTCAAGCCAACGCGGGGAGCGCCCATGGCGACCGCGCTGAACTCGCCCTGGGATGTCGCGGTGCATGACGACGCGGTCTACATCGCCATGGCGGGCAGCCATCAAATCTGGTCCATGCCAGCCAACGGCAAGGATGTCGGCCCTTGGGCGGGCAGCATGGCCGAGAACATCGTCGACGGTCCACGCGCTGAGGCCGAACTTGCGCAACCGTCTGGGCTTGCGGTGGGACCCGATGGCCTGACCTTCGCCGATTCCGAATCAAGCGGTGTGCGGGAGGTGGGGTTCGGCGACGACGGCCGAGTCTCAACCTTCATCGGTCGCGGGCTTTTCAAGTTCGGTGATGTGGATGGCGAACGCGCCACCGCGATGCTCCAGCACCCGCTGGACGTGGCCTGGGTCGGCAACGAGCTCTTCGTCGCCGACACCTTCAACCACAAGATCAAGCGCGTCTATCCCCAGATGCAGCAGGTCACCACGGTCACCGGCGGCCTGGGCGACGCTGACGGTCCCCTCTTGGAGGCGCGGTTCAACGAGCCCGGCGGCCTCTGTGCCGGTCCCGGCAGCAGCCTGATCGTCGCCGACACCAACAACCACCGGATTCGTCTGGTGGACCTCGACAGCGGTGAGGTCAGCACGATCCCAATCGAGGTGCCCAGCTAGAGGAACCGGCCAGCGCTACCGGAAGGTGCTGCCAACGTCGTTCATGAAACGATCCGCCGCCTCCATCTTGTCGGCAGCGGTCCGCCCCAAGTTGAAGTCCGGGATGATGATCTCGTCCACGCCGATATCGATGTAGCGCTGGACGATCTCCTTCACCTGCTCCACATTCCCGGCGATCACCGGACGACCGATGCCCCCCGCCCGCTCCACCACGTCAGGATCGTCGCTGAGGAAGAGCATCGCGGCGGCGGATCGCTGGATCTCGGCCGGGTCTCGGCCTTGATCGGCGCAGTGCTTGTCGAGGATCGCCATCTTCTGCTGCAACGTGTCGGGGTCTCCCCAGACGTTCCACTCATGCGCGTACTTGGCGGTGATCTTGAGCGTCACCTTCTCGCCGCCTCCCCCAATCATGATCGGCAGCGGTGACTGCACCGGTTTGGGGTTCAGCGGTGCATCGGCGATCTGGTAGTAGCGACCCTCGAAGGTGGTCTTCTCGTTGCTGAAGAGGCCCGCCACGATCTGGCAGGCTTCGTCCAGCCGCCGCAGACGCTCGGGCATGTCGTAGAAAGGAATCCCGTAGGCCTCATGCTCGTTCTCTTGCCATCCCCCACCGAGACCCAAAATGAAGCGCCCGCCGCTGATCTGATCCACACCCGCTGCCATCTTGGCGGTCACCGCCGGGAATCGATACGTGTTGCCATTCACCAGATGGCCAATCCGGACTCGTGGTACCTCTGCGGCGATCGCCGCGATGAAGGTCCACGACTCATTGGTCGGTCCCACGGGGTCGGCTTCGTTCGGCATGAAGTGGTCGGCGTACCAGATCCCATCCCAGCCCGTCGCCTCCGCGTGCTTGCAGAGTGCGATGGTGTCATTCCAGCTACTGTTCGGTCCTGGCCAAAATCCGAATCGCATGCGCGCCGTCCCCTCAATCACTGTGCTCTTGGACAGCGCTCAGCCTAGATCGGCGGGCGACTCACCGGAAGGTGCCCGTGCTGAAGCCCGCGCCCGGACGCGGCCGCGATGGCGACTCCTCGCCGTCTCCCGATTACGGCCTCACGACGAGGTCGCCTGCTTCATAGCGACGCCCCACTGTGCGGACCACTTCGCCCAAGCCGGCCTCACGACCTTTGCGGCGAATGTTCGCCAGGTGAGTGCGGACGACTGCGGTTGAGCCCGGCGCACGGGCATCGCTCGCCTGGCGAAACGCCGCCGCGAGAATCTCCGTGGCCGCCAGCCCGCCCGACGCTTGACCCAAGCACGCGAGCAGCGCCGCCTCGGATCGCGTCAGGTCAACAACAATCGACCCGCAACTCAGCCGCTGCTGCCCCACTTCGAGCCGGTAGGCAGGGGCTCGAAGCACTGCCCGGAGGAGAAATTCCACGTCGCGAGGGAGGAGCTCGATGCTCTCGTCGGCTTGGAGATCCACGGCCGCGGGGGCGACCAGCAGAAGCCGGCCGTGCCGGAAGGGGCTCCGCTTCCACCACCCCAGATACTCATCGACGATCGAGACCGGCAAGCCACCATCCAGCAAGCAACCATCGGGAATGACCTCTGTCGTCGATCGGATCGCATCCGCGGCGTCCGCGACCGTCCGGAACGAGACCGCCAACTCCGTACCCCGCTCGCTGAGCACTTGAGAGAGCCGCGTATCCGTCGTCACCAGGAGATAGTGCATCTGGGCCAGTGTACCGGTGGGTGCTAGCATCCCGACGAACAAAACACATGCCAATCTCTATCATTACGATCCTGCGGATCGTCCTCCGGCGCATCAATGGCAATCGCCGCCTCGTGGCGGCGATGTTGATCGGCGTCGTTCTGGCCGTGGCGCTGATGGCGAGCACCGCGATCTACCGGGATTCCCTCGACGAACTCGGTCTCAAATTCGACCTGGAAAACACCGAGAAGTCCGAGCTCGATCTCCTCGTCTCGACCTCCAATCACCTCATCGCCGAGACGGAGTACAGGCGCGACCAAGACTTGATCGACCGGCGACTCAAGAGCATCGACCAGTACCTCGATGGCGAGGCGCGTACAGCCACGTCCGCGACGTTCTTCCTCACCACTCTTGGTGTGCCCGTCTCCGAAGAGACATCGCGGCCTCGCGCCCGATTCCAGTTCCTGACCAATCTCGATCCGCAAATCAATATCGACGACGGGCGCTTCCCCGAAGCCGCTTCTAGTTCCGCGGATACTCCCCCTCGGATCGAAGTCGCACTCGGAACCGAATCGGCCACCGCCTTCGGCGTCAGCGTTGGCGATGAGTTCGAAGTTCATCCCTTCTGGCGCCAGGACCGCTCCCCGGTCACGGTCGCAATCATCGGATTGATCAGCCCAAAGGAACCGGACGGCGAGTACTGGCGCCAGCGTCGCAGCCACTTCGCCGTCGACTCCCCGAATTGGCAGACCTTCGCCTTCTTCGTCCCGGAAGACACCTTCTTCGATGCGCTCGCGGTCTACCTGCCGGACATCACCGCGGACCTTGAGACACTGGCGTTCGTCAATCTCGGCTCACTCAACGCGCGGAACGCGGAAGAAGCTGCGCCCCGGATTCGGGGCGCCACCCAAAATCTCTCGGCGCAGGTGGAACGTACCCGGGTGGAGACTGTCCTCCCCGATGTCCTCGATTCGTTCAACCAGAAGCAGTTCTTCTCCCGCTTGCCGCTCTTGGTCCTCACCCTGCAAGTCGTGGGCATTGTTCTCTACTACGTGGTGATGGTCTCCACCCTCGTCGTCGATCGGCAGAGCGGCGAGATCGCGCTGCTCAAGAGCCGGGGCGCCGGACTCGTCCAGATCGTCTCTGTCTACTTCATTGAGGGAAGCCTCATGGCCGGCATCGGTCTAGCGGCGGGGCCGTTCATCGCGTTAGGAGCGATCGCGCTCCTGGGCAAGACGCCGCCCTTCGACGGCCTCAGCGGCGGCGACTTCCTCTCTGTGCGCCTCACGGGAGAGGCGTACATTTGGGGCGCCATCGGTGCGGGCCTCTCGATCCTGGCTCTAGTCTGGCCCGCATTCCGTGCCAGCAGTTACAGCATCGTCCGCTACAAACAGGCCATCTCCCGGCCACCAGAACGCACGATCATCCAGCGCTATTACCTGGACGTCGTGCTGGTACTCATCGCCACAATCCTCTTCTTTCAGCTCCAGGAGTCCGATTCCTTAGTCACGGAGGATCTCTTCGGGGGATTGGAGCAGGATCCCCTGCTCCTGGTCGCCCCGGCCGTCTTCATCGTCGCCGTCGCGATCATCTTCCTCCGGGTCTTCCCCATCATCCTCACGGTGGCGGCCTGGATCACTAATCGCTTCGCTGGGATCGCGATCCAGCTTGGTCTCTGGCACCTCATTCGCGCGCCACTCCAAAACGCCCGGTTGGTCCTGCTGCTCGTGTTGGCCACCAGTATCGGCATGTTCTCCGCCACCTTCGGGTCCACCCTCGATCAGTCCTTCGACGATCGGGCCGACTATGAAGCGGGAGCGCCGCTTCGCCTCACGGAATTGCGGCTCCCCGACACCCCCGGCGTCGAGCCGTTCCGCGAGACCTGGGAGGCTCATCCGGGCGTGGAGCAAGTCGCCCCCGCGATCCGCGGCAACGCCACCTACGTGCCCGAAGTGAGCCTCACCTTTCGATCCGAACTGCTCGCCATCGACGCTACCCGCCTGCCGGACATCGCCTTCTTTCGGAACGACTTCGCCACCCAGTCCCTCCCTGAGCTTCTCGCACCGATCGCCGCGAACGACATCGTCCCACCCGCGCTTCCGGTTCCAGACGGCGCGCGACGGCTCGGCCTCTGGGTCAAGGTCCCAGAAGGGACTCAGGGGATGGTCGTCTCCGCCCGCATTCGCGACACCGCCGGCAACTACGAAGACGTCAGCTTCTTTGGCCTCGACCCGCGTGAGCGCGCCACGGGGGAGTGGCTCCACCTGATCGCCCCCCTGGAACCGCAGGCCTGGACCAACTTCCCCACCGATCTCCGCCAGGACTTCGCCGACGGACCACTTGATGTGGTCTCGGTCTTCGTTCGAACCTTCGGCTTCAGCCTCTTCACCGGCGAGGTCTTCTGGGACGACCTCCAGTTCAGCACCTCCGGCGGGTTCACCACGGAAGAGATTCAGAATGGCTTTGACGACGGTGTCGTCATCGACCCGTTCGAGGATGTCGCCCGCTGGGAGGTCTTGCGTGGCCAGGTGCTGGGGCGCGTGCCAGACGAGTTCAGCCTCTCCACGGAGGAGGCCTACAGCGGGCGAACCTCCGCCCGGTATGCCTGGACACAACGACTAGGGAGCGGCGGGGTGCGGGGCGTGCGGCTCGTCGCGGATTCGGAGCCGCTTTCCGTCGTCGCCAGTCAGGCCTACCTCGACGAAGCGGGGCTCTTCCTCGGGGACGAGATCGACCTCTCACTCAGTGGCGGCTTCATTCCCGCCCGGATCGACGGCGCCTTCGATCTCTTCCCCACCTACGACCCGCGTATCGACGATGGCCTCATGCTCGTCAACATCAACCGCTTCGCCTACTTCGCGAACCGCAACCCGGGCTCGGGCAGCAATCGATCCCCGAACGAAGCCTGGATCATTCCGCGGGAAGATGGCGGGCTTGAACTGCTCCGCGCCGACTTGGCGGAAGAGGTCTTCGGACGAGCCGTCGTCTTCGATAGCGAGGCGCTCCGACAACAGCAGGACGAGGACCCACTCGTCGCCGCTGGTTGGGAGGGGGTCCTCTTCCTCTCCTTCCTCGCGGTGCTCATTCTCAGTGCCCTCGGGTTCCTCGTGGCCTCGTTCCTCACGGCTCAGACACGGGCCCTGGAATTCGCCATCCTGCGGACCATGGGCTTCTCGCGACGCCAGATCCTTGGAGTCGTCTCCTTCGAGCAGCTCTTCATCATCGCCGTCGCGATGGGACTGGGGACCCTCGTCGGTCTGCGCCTCGGCGTCCTCATGCTGGAGTTCTTGGGAATCACCGAAAAGGGCGAAGAGGTCATTCCGCCCTTCCAGTTGGTCACCGACTGGGGCACAATCGGGGTGGCCTACGGAATCCTTGGCGCCGTATTCCTTGTTACGATCGCCATCGTCGTCTTGGCCTATGCACGCCTCGCCGTCGCGCGCGTCCTGCGCTTGGGCGAGTCATGAGTAGCGAGGATCGGAACGAAACGATGGAAAAACCAGTCGCGAGCGAGCACATCCGCGACATCGAGACCCCTTCCGCCTACGTCAGTCAGAGCGAGGAGGAGGCCCAAGACCTGTTCCATATCGTCTGCGAGGACGTCTTCAAGATCTACAAGATCGCCGATCTTGAAGTCGTCGCCCTACGCGGCCTAGACCTCCGCGTGCGCCGCGGGGAGTTGATGGCCGTTGTCGGATCATCCGGCTCCGGCAAGTCGACGCTGCTGAACGTGCTCGCGGGTCTGGACCTGCCGAGTGCAGGCGCAGCTTATGTCAATGGCATAAACCTCATCACGATGACCGAGGCGGAGCTCGTTGAGTATCGGCGCAGCCAAGTGGGATTCGTCTGGCAGCAAACGGGGCGGAATCTGATCCCCTATCTCTCCGCGGAACAGAACGTGGAGATTCCGCTCGTCCTCAACGGCACACCTCGCAAACACGCTCGGCTCCGCGCCCGCGAGCTCTTAGAGTCGGTCGGGCTGCAGGACAAGATGAATTCGTTGCCGCAGGCGCTCTCCGGTGGGGAGCAGCAGCGCGTCAGCATCTCCGTGGCCTTGGCGAACGGCCCCAGTCTGCTCCTGGCCGACGAACCGACCGGCGAACTCGACACCCATACCTCCGAAGAGATCTTCGAGCTCTTCGCCAGCCTCAATAAAGAGATGAACGTGACGGTCATCGTGGTCACCCATGATCCCGCCATCGCCGCACGAGTCGATCGCGTCGTTGCCATCCGCGACGGCCGCATCGCCACGGAGACGTTCCGCCACTACGAATACACATCGGGGAGCGAGCGCGACGTCGTCTATCGTGAGTACGTCGTCGTCGACCGCGCCGGACGCCTGCAGATCCCCAAGTCATATATGGACGCCCTGGACCTTCGGGAACGCGCCCGCGTCCGCCTCTCGGATGACCATGTGACCGTGTTCCCCGAAGACGAAGGCCTGAGCGACGACACTGAGGAGAGCTAGACGTGGTTCACGGCGCCCCCGTAGTCCAAACCTTCGATGTCTCCCGTGACTTCCCCGTGGGATCCGAGACCGTCCACGCCGTCCGGGATGTCTCCCTCACGGTCAATCGAGGCGAGTTCGTCGCTCTGATCGGGAGGTCCGGATCCGGCAAAACCACCCTCCTGAACATCATCGCTGGCCTGGATAAGCCCACAAGGGGACGAGTGGAGATCGATGGGCAGGACATTACGTCCTACAGCGAGAAACAACTCACCGCGCTGCGGCGCCACCAGATCGGATTTGTCTTCCAATCCTTCGGTCTGCTGCCGCTGCTCTCCGCGGCGGAAAACGTAGAGATCGCATTACGAATCGCCGGGGCCGGGCTGCGCGAACGACGTCGACGCTCGGCGGAGCTGATGGAGCTGGTCGGCCTGGCGGGACGCGCGAGCCATCGCCCCTACGAACTGTCCGGTGGCGAGCAACAGCGTGTCGCGATCGCCCGATCCCTGGCAAACAATCCCGCCATCATCCTCGCTGATGAACCCACCGGCGAACTCGACTCATCCACGGCCGTCAGCATCTTTCAACTGCTCGGGCGGCTGGTCGAAGACCAAGGCATGACGATCATCACGACCACTCACGACCGCACCGTCATGGAGCTCGTGCCGCGCGTCGAAGAGATGGGCGACGGTCGCATGCTGGGCCTCGATGAGAGCGAACTCCTTGCCTACACGACACGGGAAGAGCGCAGTAAGTTCGCCGCCGTCTTGCCACTCGATGTGCAGGAAGAGGTCTCAGCCAACACGGCGCAGGAGCCGGAAGTTCGACACGTCGTGCGCCATCGCGAACTCCCTTCATTGGACTCACCAGAATCTGCCGATCCTGACGCCTGGAAGGCACCCGCCGAGGAGCGGGAGACCCCGCCCCCGGCCGCGACGACCGTCACCGCCGCACCTGAGGGCACCGCCGACGACTCTAAAGTCCAGGCACGACCTGAGGACGAGACGGCTCCGGCGAGCGATGCTGCTCCCGAGACGGGCCCGCGCCCAGACTTTGAGCCTCCGTTGGATATCGAACGTCCACGCTGGGCTCCCAACAAGGAATAGGCCCGGTCCGCCACATCTTGTGCGGTGGACCAGCCCAGCCCCAAGAACCTGATCTGCACCTGAGGAGAAGCGGCATGCTGCTCGATGGAAAAGTCGCCATCGTCACCGGATCGACGCGCGGCCTGGGACGGGCCTTCGCCGAAGCGCTTGCGGCGGAAGGGGCAAAAGTCGTCGTCAACGGAACAAACGCCGCGCTCGTGGACGAAGTGGTGGCTGGGATTGGCGAGAACGCTGTCGGGGTGGCGGGGAGCGTCTCCGATTGGGCGACGGCGGAGCGCTTGACCCAAACCGCACTCGATCGCTTCGGGCGTCTCGACGTGCTGATCAACAACGCGGGCATCGTCAGCGACCGCACGCTCCTCAAAATGGACGAAGCAGCGTTCGACGCCGTCATTGACGTCAACGTGAAAGGGGTGTTCGCGACCACCCGCTTCGCGGCGCAAGCCATGAAGGATGGGGGCGGCGGCAAGATCGTCAGCGTGGTCTCCAACTCCGGCCTGCGAGGCGGCTTCGGCCAAACGAATTATGCCGCCTCCAAAGCAGGGGTCGCCGGGATGATTCGTACCTGGACGATGGAGCTCGAGCGCTACAACATCCAGGTCAACGGCCTCTGGCCCGTGGCGGTCACGGACATGACGCGGGTGATCATCGATCGGGAACAGCAAGCGGCGAAGGCCGAAGGCCGGGAGCCGCGAACGGGGAAGGAGATCGGCCTCGGTGACGTGGCGGATGTCGCACAGATCGTCGTCTACCTCGCCTCCGAACTCTGCACGCTCCACGGCCAAATCCTGACCTGCAACGGCACGAAGATCGCCCTCTGGTCCCATCCGGATGAGATCGTTTCGGTGGTCCGCGACCATTGGACCCCCAACGAAATCAAGACAGAGATCGACGCAAGCTTCGCGCCGTTCCTCCAGACCGTTGGCCATAGTTTGACGTAGCGCCTCAGCGGACCTGCGACGATCCGGCCGCGCCGGATCTATGGGCGCTCGGTCACGATCTCCCGCAAGGTGTAGGTGCGCGGCTGCAGATCCCAGCGGACCAAGCGATGCGGTGCTTCCACGTCGAACCAGGCGTTCTGCCGGTCCAGCCCGGGGCGCGCCACAAGCTGCCACGCGATGAAGTCTCCCGCTGGCGTGTTCAGCGAGTCCTGACCCACCACGCGCAAGCTCACCAACTGGCTGCGCTGCTCCACGGCGTTCACGGACCGGTAGGTGACCTCGTAGTCTTGGGCGAAGGCGATGCTCCGCCACAACCAAGCCGACGAATCTGTGTCGAACGCGAAGTCGCCCAACTCCTCCGTCTTCACCCGCTCCTCCCCGTCGCGGACGACTCGCGAGTCCAAGACGAGAGCGCCTTCGCCATCAACCCCGTACGTCGCCAGCACCTCTACCCGGCTCTCCAGGTCCGCCGCGAACCGCTCATATGTACGTGGGCTCAGCGTCTCAGCGTCGACGGTGAGGATGACCTCATCCCGGACCTGCTCATCTTCCAAGAGAAATAGCAAGCGAAACGAGAAGATGTCGCCGATCCGCTCGACTTCGAAGTCAACGGTCCCCAACGTCACGTCTCGCTGGTCCGTGATGTCGTATCGCAGCAGTTCGTAGTCGGGCCAGGGCGTACTCGCGACCGGGTTGCTGGGATCGGGAAAATCCGCTGTCGACGTGCAGGCCGCGATCAACCCCGCCGCGAGCAGAAGCAGCGAGATCAGACGGATGCGCGCCATCAAGCCGCGACCTTGAGCACAGACTCAATCCGCGCAAGCGCTTCGTCGATATCCGCGGCGTCGATCCCGTGATGAGTGACGAATCGGGCAAGGGTGTCCGACAAGACGGTGATCAGAACCCCACCCGCGGCCAGCTGTGCGGCCAAGCCCAGCGCATCCGGCACCGGTGCCACCACGATGTTCGTCTCCGTCCTTTCCACATCCACCTCAAGGCCCAGCTCGACGAGCCCGGCAGCTAAACGCTTGGCGGTGGCGTGATCCTCCGCGATCCGATCGACCATCGAGTCCAGCGCCACGAGTCCGGCCGCCGCGATGATCCCCGCCTGGCGCATCCCTCCGCCCAATATCTTGCGATTCTTCCGCGCGCTCGCGATAAACCCAGCGTCGCTACAGATCACCGATCCGACCGGCGCCGACAGCCCCTTGGACAGGCAGAAGTTGATGGAATCCATCGAAGCGGCCAGCCGCGCCGCCGGCACACCCGTCGCCACCTCGGCGTTGAAGATTCGCGCCCCATCCATATGCGTCCGCAGTCCCAGCTCGTGGGCGATTTCGGCCAGCTCGTTCGTCGTGGATTCGCTGAGCACGACTCCGCCGCAAAAGTTCTGCGTGTTCTCGAGCGCAAGTAACGTGGTCTTGGGATGGTGAATATTCGCGCCCCTCACCGCCTTCCGCACACGGTCCGGCTCCAGACCGCCATCGGGCGTGTTGGGCAAGATGGCGGGCAGCAGCCCCGCGATCCGTGATATCGCTCCGCCCTCCGCACGAATGATGTGCGCCTGGTCTCCCAGGATCACCTCTTCTCCCGGCTGGCAATGTGTCATCACCGCGACCAGGTTGGCCATCGTTCCGCTCGGCACGAGTAGGGCGGCCTCCTTGCCCATTCGTTGAGCGGCTGCCCGCTCAAGCGCATTGATCGTGGGGTCCTCACCAAAAACATCGTCACCCACTTCCGCGCTCGTCATCGCCTCGCGCATCTCCGCGGTCGGTTTGGTCACGGTGTCGCTGCGCAAGTCGATCGGGTGATCGGGCATGCTCATTCCCCCTCTATCCAGCTGTGCGCTCCCACATCGTCTGGAAGCCTTCCCCACCACGAATGGCATTGCGATGCAGCGCCTCTTCATCGGTCACGAGCCGCTGGAACGCATCGCCCAGCACCGTGGCGGGATCCGCCCCAGTCTCACTGATCCGATCCCGGATCTTGGCGAGGAGCCCCGATTGAGCCAGCGTCTTCACGGAGCGGGGCCACGTGAAGCTCAGAACCCGATCGGGAAGCGGTGCACTTGGTCGCAGTGACTTAATGGTGCGTAGCCGTTCCCGCGATGAGGCCGCCTTGGGCAGCACCACCGCGAACGGCTCGTCGGTCCCCGCTGATCGAAAGTCGATCACCAGAGATTGCGCCACGATCTCGAAATGAATGTCGAGCACCTTGGCACGACCGATCACGCGGGTCACCTCGTCAAGATCGACCCCAAACTCGTCCACGTCGTAGTCCTCCTTGAGCGCCGTCAGTGTATGAGTGGGTTTCCAGACGGGTCAATTTCGTGGAGTTCTCGCCGACGATTAGGGGGAAGACCGCAGCCAAGTGCGCCTTTGGCGCCGCTGCTGTGAGCTTTGACAGGTGCGGCGGCCTGCGGTGTGGCATCGCAGTGATATCCGGCCAATGCATGAGGCGGGTTCGGATCGCGGAAGTGCGCAAGGAGGTGGTCACATGGATTCCATACGACGCATCGGATTCTGGCCGATCGGCATCGCGGCGGTATTCGTGGCGCTGATGATCGGACTGGACGCCCAGCCGGGTGATCCTCGCGCTGTGGAGACGGACGCCCCCGTCCTCGTCACGCGCGCCGTGACCGCCCCTATGCCTATCGACGAGCTCTCCGTGGAAGACGGCCAGCCAGTGCTCCCCGCCGAGCAGTCTGAGCCCACACGTTTCGAGTTCGTCGTGGTGGAAGCGCCCACCCCACTGGTGGAAGGCGTTGAAGAGATCGAACGCCCGGGAGCGGTGCAACGCGTGACGATCCCCCGCATCGGACTGGACACGGATGTCGCTGCCGTCGGTTTGGTCGCCAAGGGCGGCGAGCTCCGCTACGAAACGCCGAACTTCGTGCCTGGGCAGTACAGCGGAGTCAATCCCGGCGAAGGCAGCAATGTCGTGATCGCCGGCCACGTCGCCACCCACGAGAACGCCGGTGGGCAGATCTTTGGAAACCTCCACAAGCTGATCTTGGGCGACACCATCTCTATCGAAACCGAGGAGGGCCTTCTCGAGTACGTGGTCAGCGAAATCCGCTTCGTCGGCTCGACGGCCGTGGAGATCATGGAACCGACTCCGTCCGAACAGCTCACACTCATCACCTGCCGTGTCTGCAATGTGGATTGCCAACGACTCGTCGTGATCGCCAAGCCCACCGGCGCCTGGAGCTCCGTCGTCTGATCTCCGACCACACTCAGCGTGGTGGACCGGGCGGGCGCAGTGCCGCTTGCTCCCCAGCCGCCGGCGCGACGCCGCTTGCCAGCCCCAACAGCGCCATGCGAGCAGCGTCGTAGCGCGCTTTGGTTCTCGCTTCGCGGTTGAGCAGTCCTTTGAGTCGTGGGGGATCCAGCGTTTCGCCTTCGAGGAACACCTGGTGCAACGCGGCGAGCTGTTTCTCCCAGGCCGACCAGGCCGCCTGATACTCCGCCTGCAGATCCGGATCGACGTACACCACGAAGGATTCCACCTCAAGGAAATGCTGGACTCCCACCGGGGGCCGTCCCACCTACACTAGATAGCACACGGGCGGACTGACCGGTGAGACGGGCGTACCCTCATGCGACCTTCTCTTGCCTTGCCCGGTTCCCCAACGCTTGCCGGCGCCGCCATCCTGGTCTCCGTCGTCGCGCTGCTCCTCATCGCCTGCACCAGCGACGATCCGTCGTCGCCGGGAAACGTGGCGCCAGCGGGGCAATCTCAGCCTGAGACAGATCCCGATGGTGACACCGAACCAGATTCGGACTCCGACGAGGCGCCGGATCCCGGCCCGGACGAGGCAGGGGACGCGGACGAAGCGCCGACCACGGATGACGCCGAACCACCACTCCCCGACGATCCGCTGCCCGAGGATGGCGATCCCGACCGCGTCGACTCAAAAGACCCTGAACTCGATGACGCGCCAGAGCCCCCAGGCGACGAACCCGACGAGCCCGAGTCCGATCCGTGGGAGACCCGCCGTCGGGATCTACTGATCGAGTTGACCGACGACGTAGACATCGAGCTGTTGCGTGAGTTCGGCCAAATCGTCGGCGAGCGCCGCGGTCTGCCGCTTCTCCAAGAGGTACCCGCGTTCCTCATTCGTCGCGATGACGTGGACGAGTACTTCGCCGCGCTCTACTCCGACGAGGATCTTCAGGAGGCGGAATTCACCGAGGCCACGTACCGATTGCTCCGCATCATCGGCGACGACGTCAACTTCGTCGACTTGTCACAAGATCTGTTCGTCGGTCTGGTCTTGGGCTTCTACGACGAGGACGTCAATTCGTTCATCATCATCAGCAACGATGACCACATCACCCGCCGCGACCTTGACACGATCTCCCATGAGTTCGTGCATGCTCTGCAAGATCAGCACTTCCGACTGGACACACTCTTTGACACCACCCAAGACAAGACGGACGCGGATCTCGCGCTGCGTTTTGTACTGGAAGGCGATGCGCGCCTCTCCCAGTCGCTATTTCTCGATCTCCTCACCAGGTTCGGCTCGGAGTTGAGCGAAACCAGCGACCGCCTGCCCGGCGCGAGCAGCGTCCCACCATTGCTCCGCCTGATCTTCAACGCCCCCTACCTCGACGGCCTCAACGCCGTCAGCCAGATCGTCCTCAATAACGGTCCCAATGCCATCGACATCCATCTCGCAAACCCACCGGCCTCCACGGAGCAATTGCTCCACTTGGACAAGCTCGCCGCCGCTGAGCGCCCGATTGAGGTCCCGGATCCCGATGTCGCGGAGGCCCTCGGCAGCGATTGGGTGCTTCAGGGCACGGACACAATCGGGGAATTCGTGATTCGCGGAATCCTGGCAGAGACGATCGGCGCCGGCGACGGCATCCGCGCCGCAGCCGGTTGGGGCGGGGACCGACTCGCTATCTATCACACTGAGGACGCCCGTGAAGTCCTCGTATGGGAGGTCGCCTGGGACGACTTCAATGAAACCGTCGAATTCGCGCGCGGCATCGAAGAGTGGCTGCATGCAAAGGTAGGCGGGGCAGCGCAGTGGGGCGCGGACACCTCCTACTCGCTGAACGGCGGGGACGGCGCGGCCTGGGCGATCACGGTCGATACGAGCGTCTGGGTCGTCATCGGCAATGACGACGCGGCGGTAGCGACCGCGGCGGACGCCATCCGCGATCTCGTCCTGCTTGGCTAGACCATGCGTCGAAAGAGCTGCACGGCAGCCGACTCAAAGACCATCGCCTGCATGACCCGCGAGCGTAGCGTCGCGAATTCCTGATCCTGCGACGACAACTCCTCGAACTGATCCAGCTCCGTCAGGGACTCAAACTCGGAGATGATCTCAACCTCGCTGGCGTGCCCGGTGATGGAGTCCCAGACCGAATACTGCGCCTGGATCCCACGCTGCGACTGATAGTCGAGCGCCTCCTCAACCGCCGCCAGGAATTTGCCATGCTGACCCGGCGCCACCTGGCCGGTGAGCACACGTCGATAGAGCGTCATGTCGGTTCTCCATCCCTGCGCCATGCCGCAGTCGCGGCGGTTCGCGTCGCCAGAATCTCGCCCACTCGAGCAAGGTCGTCGGGTCGATTCACGTTTGTGAACGACTCAAGAGTGGGATCGTAGGCCGTCACGTCGCTCTCAGCCAGAGTCCGGCCGTGGAGCCGGGGCATGATGTAGCGGATCCGCCCATCGCCTTCATCAAGCTGCGCCTCAATCACGGGGAGCGCCGAGCGCCGATACGCCGCGCAGAGCGGCTGCGCGATGCCGCGCAGCACGGGCATCGCCGCCGCATAGCCCTTGCAGGCCGCGGCGATCGCTCTGAGCAATTCCTGGTGAATGAGCGGCATATCGGTCGCCACGGCGACCATCAACTCATGGCGACTGGCATGTAGGCCAGCCTCGATCCCGGCCAGCGGGCCTGCCTCAGCCCGTCGATCGACGACCGGACGCCAAACCACACCGGGAGGCGCTTCGACGAGGCGCTGATCGGCACGATGCAAGACCAGCAGATCATCGCTGAGCCCGGAGACGGCGTCCGCCATCCAATGCAGCAACGGTCGCCCAGCGATCACTGCGGATGCCTTGTCTTCACCCAACCGCGTGCCGAAGCCGCCGGCCAGAATCGCAACGCTGAAGGATTCCATCTGAGTGGTCTCGCCCATGCCCACAGTCTAGGTGGGCTCCCTCGCGAACCGCGATGTGGCACGATGCATGAATGCATGACGAGTCGATAGAGAATCGCAGCGCGGCGGACACGATGCATCGCACATTGGGAATTCCCATCCGAGGACCCATCATCGTCGCCATCGTGGCGCCCGCGTCCGCAGAACCCTTCGCGGCGCAGAGCATCCTCCTCAGTCTCGCGGAAGAACGCTCCGCCGTGACGAAGACAGGCGATCTCCCGCGGATCAGCGTGATCACCGGAACAACGGCTTTCACGCCCCCAGAAGCTGCGAACGCGTTCCCCATGGTCTTCGCGGCCTCAGCGAGATCCCGCAGTGCGGCCATCGAACACGCCTGGGGGCGGGAGAAGAGTGTCGTCATCGTGGGGGCGGGCCGGAACGGCATCGACGGACTCCGCGCAGTCGACCCGGACTGGCCGCAGCAAGCGATGGAGATGGACATCGTGGAATTCGTCGGTGTCGAGACTGGCCCCCCGGAGACGCTTCCGGGAGGCGGCGCGCACCTCCTGCTTCGCCCGGGAGCGAACGGGAATCTGGACCAAATCCGCCAGTACGGCGGACTCGATACACCGATCACAATCCTCAGTGAGCCAGTCGCGGATGTCGATCAGCGCGAGGATCTGAAGGCACTCACCCTTCAGCTCGGTGCGTCGCTTGTCTACGCCGATCTGCCGGCCTGAGGAACGCTCCTTGGCACAGCGGTCCAGGCCGTCTACCAAAATTGTGTCCGTTTGCCTCGTGCCCTCTTCCCGCCGGTGTGTCGCCACTCCCGCGGATTGGCGGCCCGCTGCACCGACACCGCACAGACCTTGAACTCGGGAATCCGCGACGTCTCGTCGTAGACGTTGTTGGTCAGCCAGTTGGCCGCGGAGTCCTTGAGTCGAACAAAGGGAACGAACACGGCCCCCGGCGCGACGTCCTCCGTCACGAAGGCGACTCCCTCTAGGCGCCCTCGCCGCGACGCGACCTCAATCGCCTCCCCATCCACGACCTCCAATCGCGCCGCGTCCGCCGGATGCAATGCCACGCGCAGTTCCGGAAACGACGCCTCCAACCCCGCCACGCGCCGCGTCAGCGTCCCGGCATGCCAGTGGTACAGAACACGACCCGTGTTGAGCAGGAAGGGGTAGCGATCGTCCGGAGTCTCCTGTGCCGGCGCGACCTGCTCCACCGCGACGAACTTCCCTAGCCCCCGTGGGAACTCGTCGCCGTACAGACGCGGAGTCCCGGGGTGATCCGCTGCGGGACAAGGCCACTGGATTCCGCCCTCGCGATCGAGTCGCTGGTGCGACAGTCCGCCGATCATCGGTGTCAGGGCGGCCATCTCATCGAAGACCGCCGCCGCGTTAGGATGGTCGAATCCCCGCACCTCCAAGCCCAACCGCGAAGCCACCCGCCGCGCGAGATCCTGCACGATCTCCCAGTCGGGCCGGCTGCCGCCTACCGGCGGGATGACCTGGCGCACACGCTGCACCCGACGTTCACTGTTGGTGAACGTCCCTTCCTTCTCGGCGAAGGAAGACGCGGGCAACACCACGTCGGCCAGCTCCGCCGTTTCGTGCATGAAGATGTCCTGCATCACCAAGAAGTCGAGCTTCGCGAGCAGCTCGTTGGCATGCGCCAGGTTGGGGTCCGTGATCGAGGGGTTCTCTCCCACGATGTACATACAGCGGATGGTCTCGTCCGCGATGGTCTCCACCATGTCCGTCGCGCGCAGCCCTTCCTCGGACGGCAGTTCACCGCCCCAGGCGCTCTCGAAGCGTCCGAGTCCCTCCGGCATGTAGCGTTGGTAGCCGGGCAGCGCGTCGGGGATGCAACCCGCGTCCCCCGCGCCTTGCACATTGTTCTGCCCCCGCAACGGCGAAACACCGTTCCCGACGCGACCCACCTGCCCCGTCAGCAGCGCCAGGTTCAACAGCGCCGTCGCGTTGCCCAGGCCATTCGCGTGCTGCGTGACGCCCATCCCCCACACGAGGCAGGAACCCCCGCGCCCAGGATCTGCGTAAAGCCGGGCGGCCCGACGGATCATCTCCGCGGGCACGCCCGAGAGCTCCTCCGCCCGCTCAGGCGTGTACGACTCCACAGCGGCCCGCCAGACGTCGAACTCTTCGGTGCGCGACTCAATAAACGACTCGTCGTGCAAGCCCTCGCTCAAGATCACTTGCGCCATACCATTCAGCACCGCAACATCCGTGCCGGGGTACTGCTGTAGCCAGAGCTCCGTCTCATCGCACATCTGAATCCGCTTGGGGTTTAACACGATCAGTTGCACGCCACGTTCCTCGACCGCCCGCCGGATCCGGCTCCCGATCACGGGATGATTCGAAGATGGATCGGACCCGACGATGAAGACGCAGCCCGCGTTCTCGTAATCCTCGTACGAGTTCGATGTCGCGCCGCTGCCAAACTGCGCCAGCATCGCCTCCACGGACGGCGAATGGCACAACCGCGTGCAATGATCGATGTTGTTCGTCCCCATCAGCAGCCGCACGAACTTCTGAATCAGATAGTTGTCCTCGTTCGTGGCCTTGGCGCTCGAAAGGGCACCGAAGTAGCCCCGATGCTCGACGAACTTGTCGGCCACGAGATCAAGCGCCTCGTCCCACGATGCAGGCTCCAGTTTGCCAGCGCGGCGGATCAGCGGTGTTGTCAGACGATCGGGGTGATTGACGAAGGCTGTGCCGAATCGACCCTTCACACAGAGCAGGCCCAGCGAGGACTCGTTGTCCGGATCGTCATCGACGCCGACCAACCGATCGTCGGCACTAACGCCCACCTTGATCCCACAGCCCACGCCGCAATACGGGCAAACCGTCGAGACCTGCCGGGTCGCCGTGCCGGGTCGCTTTGGCGACAGCGCCTGCGTTGGGCACGCCGCGACGCAGGAACCGCACGAGGTGCAGGACGACTCCCCCAACGCCTCGTCGTTGAAGGCTGCGATCCGTGCCGCCCCTCCCGTCCCGACGATGCTGATAGCACCAATCGCCTGAAGATCATTGCAGGCGGAGGTGCAGCGACCGCAGAGGATACATTCGCTCGCCTCAAACACGTAGAAGTGATTTGTCTCGTCGACGTGCGTGTTGACGCGGCCATTCCATCGGTCGAAGTTCGCATCGTGCGCGGCTGCGGCGCTTGTCAGATCCGAGACCGGATTCGGGTCAGACTCGGACGGTCGCATCGCCAGTGTCAGTTCCAGGACCCCTTTGCGCAGCGCCACAACTTCCGGGGTCTGTGTGGACACCGCCATGCCCTCTGCCGCCGGTGTATGGCACGAAGCGGGCGTGCCTCGCACTCCCTCGATCTCCACCAGACAGGTTCGGCAAGCGCCGAGGGCGGGGCCATCATCGTCCTTGCACAGATGCGGAATCGTCACACCCGCCGCCACGATCGCATCCAGAATCGTCGATCCGTCGGGCACCGCGACCGCCTGTCCATCGATCGTGAGGGAAAGCGATGCTCCCGACCGAACGTTCGGTGTCGAGGTCGTCATGCCTGCACCCCAATCTCGTCCGAGAAATCCTGCAAGGCACTGGTCACCGGCGACACCGCCATCTGGCCAAGCCCGCACAACGAGGCCCCACGCATGACCGCGATTAGTTCGTCGATGTCGTCCTGGGCCGCCACGTCCCCAGTACGGAGGCGCTCGATCGCGTCCGCCAAACGCTCGCCCCCTTCACGACACGGCGTGCACTTCCCGCACGATTCCGCCGCGTTGTACGACGCCTGCACCCGGAGCACCTCCGCCGCGCCGAATGCACTGTCGAAGGCCACGATGCCGCCGGCACCCAGAACGGCCCCAGCGGGATCCAGGGCGCCCGGGGCGATAGCCACATCGAACTTGCTCGACGGCAACAACCCACCAGACGGACCGCCCGCGACAGCGCCGAGCAGATCTCCCGCACCCCCGATCTCCAGGATCTGAGCAAAGGTCGTGCCCATCGGCACTTCGATCAGCCCCGGTCGTGGTAGCGCCCCGCTCAACGAGATCAGCTTCGTCCCCGGCGCATCCTCACTGCCCACCTCTCGGAACCAGTCAGCGCCGTACCGGAACAGATCGGGCAGGTTGGCCAAGGTCTCCACGTTGTTGATGACCGTGGGATGGTCGAACAAACCCCGCTCGGTCGGAAAGGGGGGCCGCAGCCGTGGCACAGCCCGCCGACCCTCGATGCTCTCTAGGATCACCGTCTCTTCACCGCAAACGTATCCACCCGCTCCGCGTCGAAGCTCGATGACAAGATCGCCCAAGAGATCAGCGGCACGGGAGTCCTCGACCGCCTGGGCGACGCGCTGCGCCGAGAGATCGGCCTGACCATTGATGTAGATGTAGGCATGATCGGCGTCGATCGCCTGGCAGGCGATGATGACCCCTTCGACCAGGCGATGCGGATCCGACTCCATCAGGACTCGGTCCTTGAAGACGCCCGGCTCCCCTTCCTCCGCGTTGACGACCAGCAGCGGCCGGCCATTCCGCGCGCGTGCATCGATCGCCGCCTGCCACTTGAGGTGCACCGGGAAATAGGCCCCGCCTCGACCCCGCAGCCCCGCTGCCTCGACGCGCGCCAGGACTTCCGCCGAGGTCATGTCGCGCGCCACCGCGAGCCCTTCGTAGGCTCCGTCCTCACGCGCCTCATCGATCGACGTCGGGTCGATCTGCCCCGCTCGCGCCAGCAGGCGTCGCTCCTGCGCTTGCAGGTACGTGGCATGGCCGGCATCGCCATTTCCGGCGACCACCGACCGCGCTACGGCCACGGCATCTTCCCCCACGACACTCGTCGCAACGGGTTCGCCGTGCAGCGCAACAACCGGCGCCGCCCAATGCGCGCCGTCGCTCCCCGTCTCGACAATCGCAAGATTCGACAATGCCTCGGCGAACGCGGCCCGCAGCGTTTCAATCAATGACAGCGCCCCGACGGCGCGACCGACCGACCCGGCTGGAACATTCAGGCGACGCACTACGACACAACCTCGCGACTTGCGCGACCCCTGATCTCCCCACCCACCTTCGCGACCGGCGCCACCGCGCAGGCGAACATGCACTCGTGCTCTACAACATGTCGCCCCGCGTCTCGAAGTTGATCGGCCAGGATCTTCGCCCCAGCCACCTGACACGAGAGCCCGCTGCATACGTACACAGCGGCGGCCGGCGGCGGCTCCATCTGGAACTCGGTATAGGAGGCGGCGACCGCGTACAGCTCGGTCTTCGGCATGTGGAGCCACGCGGCGATCTCTTCCAACCCCTCCACAGCCAGGTAGCCCGCCAGATCATGCAGCAGATACAGCGATGGAAGGGCCTGCGTTCGGACTCGCGGCACGGCCATGAGCAGGTCGGTCAATCCCTCAGTCATGCGGCGCCCCCCAACATCGGTCGCTTCACACGAGTCTAGCGACCGCCCGCAATTCACTGAACGCGCCCCTCACGAGTCGCGGAAGATGCCCGCAGTGAATGCCCGAATCCCTCCTCTTCCTGATCCGCAACATCGACGTGGAAGGCCAACTAGATTTCAGTGATCCGCGCGCACGGCGCGTATGATGCCCGGCTCATAAGCGACGACGCCTCACAGACCGACTTGGGATGACCCATGCCCACGGTTGAGATCCGACCCTTACACGCCGAGGAGATGGAGACGCTGGACTTCGTCATGCGGACCGTGTTCGCAGGCGAAGACGATCCGGACCGGCCGCAGCCGCTGCAGCCGGAGTGGACGCTGGGCGCCTTTGAAGATGGGGAGCTCGCCACCACCTTCGGGGTCTTCCCATTGCGCTGGCGCCTCAATGGCGCGCAAGTCAACGTGGCGGCGGTGACGGCGGTGGGCACGCTCCCGAACAAACGACGGCGGGGCTATCTGCGCCGGATCATGACCCAATCCTTCCGCGACCAGCGCGATGCCGGACAGCACATCGCCATCCTCTGGGCCTCGCACGCGGCGATCTACCAACGTTTCGGCTACGCCATCACGGCCAGCCAACACCACTACGATGTCGATCCTCGCGACATCCGCTTCACGTCCGGGCCCCGGCCGACCGGCTCCATCCGCCTGACTACGGAGCCCGAAGTCGAGACGCTCCGCGAGGTCTACCGCACCTATATCAGCGAACGCAACGGAGAGCTCTCCCGCGTACCGGTGATGTGGGAGCTGCTGTTCAGTGCCTGGAAGGAAGAGAAGCCTGTCTACCAGGCCATCTACGAGGAAGACGGAACCCCCCAGGGCTACGTCATCTACCGGCAGAAGAACGCCTTCCAAGAGCCTCCTGAAGAATCGATGCGCGTGCGCGTCGCCGAGGTGATTTGGAATACGCCGGAGGCCTACGTCGCCCTCTGGGAGTATCTCGCCGCGCACGATCTGACGCGCCGCATCGTCTACTGGAACGCGCCCGAGGACGACCCCTTGTTCCATCTCGTCGATGAGCCCCGGATGCTGCGGCACGCAGTGTCGGACGGAATCCTGACCCGTATCGTCGACGTGGCTCAAGCGCTGCCCCAGCGCACTTACGGGGCTGCGGCTGGCCTGACCTTCGAGGTCGTTGATTCTGACTGCGATTGGAATCAAGGGGTCTGGGAGCTTGAGACGGACGGCGCCGAGTCAGAGGTGAGAGCGAGCACCGCACGACCTCAGCTCACGATCCCGATCCACTCCCTCGCGTCCATGACGACGGGATTTCTTAGTCCCTCGCAGCTCGCACGACAAAGGCAGATCGAGGTCGCCGATCACGCGGATCTAGCCGAGTGGGATCGGGTCTTCTCGGTTTCCTATCGACCCACTGCTTCCAAAACTTCTAGCGGCACAGGGCTCGCGGAGCCGATTCGCCCCACCCGGCTCCCGCCCTTGAACGAAACCGGACTAGGTGCTCGATCTGTCGGGCTGCCGCTACCGCCGACACCCTGACGCGCCTCCACCCCCGCCCGAGACGCCGGATCGGTCGGCGCGCCGGCAACGTCTGACGCGGGCTCTACGGTGCGGCCCAGGGCCGCGAGCTAGCTCGTTTCCGCCTCACACTGCGCCAGAAGCGGGCAAGCGCCGAGGCCATCGACCACGATGGCCTCGCGCGGCAAGTGAACCCCCGCGCGCGTATGCGTCTTGATCACACGTGCCGCTCCGGTGCCTGCACTCTCGACGGTCACCAGCACCGATTCGTCGATCCACAACACCAGATCCGATTCCTCACCAGGCGCGAGCTTCGGCCAGCCCATCCACTCCGGGCAGCCAAGATCCGAATCGCAGCGGATGTCGAGCCGCCCGGAGAAGATCTCGGTCTCGCCCGCTGAGATGGATGCCAGGACTCGCATGAGACCGCCTCCGGCGTCCCCCGCGCCTAGCGACACCGTACACTCGCGGTCCGCCAGCAAGCGTCGAGTCTTGGCCGTAGGATCCGGCTCCGTCCCAAATCAGCGCATGGGCATCAGCGCATGGGCGAGAATGGCGCCGGCGTGAGGATGCGCGTCTCCTGGCTCAAGAGAAACTCGCGGGTCGCTGGGGGCCAGTGAGGATCCTTGAACGCGTCCGCCCGGATCCGGTCACGCTCTGCCAGGCTCTGATAGGGCCAAAGGTGGGTCCAGCGATTAAGGGCGCCGATCTCGGTGTACCAGCACGCTGCCAGTGGCGAATATCTCTCTCGATGGGCGATGGCATCGGCCCCACGGTCGATCACGGCCGGGATGGTGCCAGGCCGGTAGGTATAGGTCCGCATCTCATAGACGCGGCCCAGTTCCTGGACGCCGTCCCAATCCCGCATGAAGGGCGCGGGGACACAGATCTCGGATTCCATGTTCAGGAGAGTCGCCTCGTGCTTGGGCGGCCAATTCGGGTCTTGCGCGGCAACTGCCCGCGCCTCCTGTCGATGCGCCAGGTCGTCGTAGGACCAGACGTGGATGGCCTGGTTGAGCGCGCCAAACTCTGAACGCCAGAACGCCCCCAACGGGGAGTGCTTCGTCCGGTGCGGAAGCGCCTCGGCGAAGCCGCGCTCGAATTCGGCGAGCTCGCCAACGGCAAATGTGTAAGTGCGGATCTCGTACAGCATCGGCGGCCTCTCATCCGAATCGCGCGACCCGCAGGATAGCGCCAGATGGGGAGCCCCCTCTTTAGGTTGAGAGCGCATGTGGGTTTCGCCCACCACGCCACGCCTTGAGAGTTCGAAACGCCTTCCTCAAAGCTGCGCGACGCGCTGTTGGCCCAAGCCACCATCAGACCCCAAGACTCGTACGGATGGACTGGATCTGATCCGTGTGCGCTTGATCGTGACCGATGAACCGCCTGAGCACGTCTTCAACCGCGTAGGCATGGCCCCGCGGATGGCTGCCGGTCCGCGCGAGAGTGGCGGGCGACATGCCGTGCACCGCCGCGAGAGCGACGTTTTGTGCCTCATCGACCCGCGCCTGCACCTCAGGGAGCGACTCCGTCAGTACGCGAGGATGCGCGCTTTTCCAGCCCTCGTCGTCGAAATACGCGAACCGATGCGCGGACTCATCGCGGATCGCCAGGGCCTCGGATAGGTAGTACAGGTCAACGTCGCTCAGGTGCGCGAGGACTTCGATGACAGACCAGCCATCGTTCTTGGGTCGCCTCCGTACGTCGAGATCGGTCAAACCCGCCGCGGCATCAAGCAGGCGCCGCCGGGCGGTATCAAGCTCATCGACGAGCGACTCGATCATGTTGTGGACCCTAGCCGCTCACCAATGGCTACGGAATGGCGACAGGCGATCGCCCTGATGATGATCGCTAGACGCGGCATACAGGGAAAAAGAACGGGCTCCCCATCTGGGGAGCCCGCCGTTCGTGTTGGTAGCGCATGGGGGATTCGAACCCCCGATCTCCGCCTTGAGAGGGCGGTGTCCTGGGCCGCTAGACGAATGCGCCATGGGAAGAATGGAATGGCTGGGGATAGAGGATTCGAACCCCTGCTAACTGAGCCAGAGTCAGTCGTCCTACCACTAGACCAATCCCCAGAGTTCCATGGACCATCGTACTGAAACGCCAAGACCGGTTCAACGGTCCACCTCACATCGAGGGTGCTCCCCCCGAAAACCAGGTGGAGACCCCAGCAACGACTAGTCGTCCGGTGGCGACAAGCGCTCGGCGGCCGCGCCGAGCCGGCTCACGGTCTCGTCCCGACCCAACGCCACAATCGTCTCGAAGAGCGGCGGCGCGACCCGCTTCCCGGTCAGCGCCATCCGGATCGGCGTGAACAGCACCCCCGGCTTCACGCCCCTCGCCTCGGCCAGCCCGCGAAGAGTCTGCTCCACCGATGCCGTGTCCCAGCCCTCCTGCTCCCGGAGGGCCAAACGCGTCGCATGCACCGCATCCCGCGCCGCCGCCGGATCACCCTTGTAGCCCTTCCCTATCAGCTCCTCGTTGGTGTGCTCCGCCGGCCCCACGAAGAAGAAGTCCGTGTAGTGGGTGAACTCCGTCAGCAGCTTCACCCGCTCAGCGATCTCCGCCGCGACCGGCTCCAGGACCGAGAGGTCCAACGGGCGCGCGAGCTGCGGGTGGGTGTCCGCTAGGGCGCCCTCCAAGAACGGGCGGCCCCGCTCCAGGAACTCACCCGGCGGGAGCTTGCGAATGTACTCCCCGTTCATCTCCCGCAGCCGTTCGATATCGAACGTGGCGTTGGTCGTTCCCATTCCGTCCAGATCGAACGCCTCGATAATCTCCGACGTACTCAGAAGCGTGCTGTGATCGTCCTTCGCCCACCCCAGCAAAGCGAGGAAGTTGGTCATCGTCTCCGGCAAGAATCCCTCTTCGCCGTAAGACCGGACGCTGGTCGCGCCGTGGCGCTTGCTCAGCTTGCCTTTGTCGGGGCCCAGGATGATCGGTTGATGCACGAAGTTCGGGGGCTCAAGGTCAAGTGCCTGGTAAAGCAACACATGACGCGGCGCGCTGGGGAGCCACTCCTCGCCCCGGAACACGTGCGTGATCGCCATCGCGGCATCGTCCACGACCGACGCCAGATGATACGTGGGAAAGCCATCCGACTTGAGCAGCACGTGATCGTCGAGCAGGCGGTTCTCAAAGCTCACATCGCCGCGCAAGGCGTCCCGGACAATCGTGACCCCTTCCGCCGGCACCTTGAAGCGAACAACATGGTGGCCGCCGTGGTCCGCAATATCCCGCTCCAGCTCCGCCTCGGACAGCGTGCGACAGTGGGAGTCGTATCCGGGCGGCTGCTTGGCCTTCTGCTGACGGCTGCGCAGCTCCGTCAGCCGCTCCGAGGTGCAAGCGCAGCGATACGCCTTGCCCTCCGTCAGAAGCCGGTCGATCGCGTCGTGATACAAGGGGAGCCGCTCCGACTGCCGGTACGGCCCGTGAGGTCCGCCCTTGTCCGGGCCCTCATCCCAATCGATCCCCAACCAGCGCAACGCATCAAGGATCTGCTCCTCCGCGCCTTCCACGGAACGCTTCTGGTCGGTGTCCTCGATGCGCACAATAAATTGGCCGCCGTGATGACGGGCAAAGAGCCAGTCGAACAGTGCGGTGCGAATGTTGCCCACATGGGGCTCGCCGGTGGGGCTGGGGCCGTAACGGACGCGGACAGTCATGACGCTTCTCGATGTGATCTTGACGAGTGTTGCGCGGCGCTACCGCGGTCACTCACGCTCGCGGTCGACACCGACCTCTAGAGGCGCTAGCGAATGTGGCGGGCTCGGTGCCGCGACTGTCGCCACTTCGGCTCGTCCCTCGTGGCGGGCACCGTACCAACGTCGGTCACGTCCAGTCCACGTTCTTGGGCATCACGCCGTAGCGCTGCCAGCAGCGCCTGGAAATCGCTCGGCGGGTCCGCCTCGATCGTGACGCGTTCGCCGCTGCGAGGATGATCGAAGGCCAGCTTGAACGAGTGCAGCGCTTGGCGGTCGATCAGGTGCGATGGCGATCCATAGATGTGGTCGCCGAAGAGTGGGTGTCCGAGCGCCGTGAGGTGCACGCGGATCTGATGGGTGCGACCGGTAATCAGCCGCGCCTCCACCAGCGCCGCGTCGGGATACCGCTCACGAACCCAGTACTCGGTCTGCGACGCTTTGCCGCGTTCCACCACGGCCATCCGCCGCCGATCCGCTGGATCGCGCCCGATCGGGGCGTCAATCAGCCCCTCCACCGGGTCCGGCGCCCCCGCGACGACCGCGTAATAGCGCTTCTCGATCGACCGCGCGCGCATCTGCTGCTGCAGGTGGTCCATCGCCGCCTGGTTCTTGGCGACGACCATGACGCCGCTCGTGTCCTTGTCGAGCCGATGCACCAATCCGGGACGGATGGCGTCACCGATCGTCTGCAGATCTGGGCAGTGATGCAGGAGCGCATTCACCAGGGTCCCAGACTGTGTCCCTGGAGCCGGGTGCACGGCCAGGCCGACCTGCTTGCTGACAACGATGACATCGGCGTCCTCGAAACGGATGTCCAGCGGGATCGCTTCCGCCTCCACGGCGGCCTCCGCGCCACCGCTCGCAGGGAAGACGTTGACCATCTCGCCGAAGCTCAAGCGATAGGCGGGCCGCTCCAAGCTGCCATCGACTCGCACGAGGCCATCGTCGAGCATCCGACGCGCCTGCGTTCGCGAGAGGCCGGGCAAGCGACGCGAAAGAAAGACATCGATCCGTTCGCCGTCCTGGTCCGCCATGTACTCGCTGGCAGGCAAGCCGTCAGCGCCTGCACTGAAGGACGCGGCACCGTCGAGGAAGTCCGGCTCATCGTCGAAGGAAGAGGTCATTCGCCGACCGTATCACGGCCTGATCCTCACCACGCGTCTTCCGCGACCCAGACCGGGGTCATCTGTGCGTCGCGGAACGTTTCGCATCGCTGATCAGCAGGTAGAGCAAGATCAACGCGATGCCGACGTTGATGCCGATGTCGGCAACATTGAACGCGGGGAAGTGGATGAAGTTGATGAAGTCCGTCACTTCGCCCTGGTACAGGCGATCCAACCAGTTCCCGATCGCACCGCCCAGGATCAGCGCCAAACCAAGACGCGTCAGCCAATGGTCGACTGGCGGAAACAGGTAATAGAGGGCGATTGAAACGATCGCAAGGACCGGCAAGATCGCCAACCAGACGCCGGACCCGCTGAACAGGCCGAACGCCGCCCCGTCATTCGCAATATGCGAGAAGCGGTAGAACGACGCCAACTCCCAATGCTCCCCCCGCTCCAGCGATTCCCGTACCGCGACCTTCGTCAGCTGATCGAAAATGATCCAGGCGCTCGCCAGTCCCAGGAAAATGGCGTCCTGTCGACCGAGTCCCCGCGCGCGGAGTCGAGCCAGCGGACCCGCCTTCCGGCGTCTAGGACTCTCGTCGGGAGGCGGCGCTGACCACGCCACCGCCTGCTCGGAGGTCCGCTTGGTGACACCACTTGATGCGGGACCGTCGAAGTCTGTCATCCCGTTTGATGGGGGGACATCGAGCCCACGCGGAGCGTGAGAAGAGCCGCGCGGGGGTTGAGAAGACACAGTTCCTCGCCTCAGATCATCCACTCCAGCGTAACATTCAGCCTCCCGAGGCTTGGACCAGGCAAAACCCCGAGTTGCCGCTGCCGCTCACCCGGCCTTACGATCGAAGCGGCCGGTTCCGATTCCCTTTCCGTCCTTGACCCACAACCACTCGTGGCCACGGTGGTCGACACTGCGGGGAGCGCGGCTTGACGACCAATTCGAGCGAACGTCTATTCAGCGACGACCAAGCCCAGCGCATCGCAACGGGTGAGGACCGTCTGCCGCCCGGTCAGCGACTCACGCGCGATTGGCCCGTACTCACCTACGGCGCCACGCCCGAAGTGTCGACGGCGGAGTGGCAACTGACGATCTGGGGCGAGGTGGAGCAGGAGCTCACCTGGTCATGGGACGATTTCCTTGCCCTCGGTCTCTCCACAGAGACCAACGACATCCACTGCGTCACACACTGGTCCCGCTACGACAACGACTGGGAAGGTGTCCTTTGGTCGGCCATCATGCGCCAGATCAAGGTGAAGCCCAGCGCCCAATCAGTCATGTTCCACTCCTATGGCGGTTACACCACCAACGTGCCTCTCGAAGATCTCGCCAGCGACGATCATGCCATGTTGGCCACCGGCTGGAACAACGCACCGCTCACGGCCAACCATGGCGGCCCTGTGCGCGGCATGATCCCCTCCCTCTATTTCTGGAAGAGCGCCAAGTGGGTCGGTGGAATCGAGTTCCTCCCCCAAGATCGACCGGGATTTTGGGAAATGTACGGGTATCACATACACGGCGACCCCTGGACCGAACAACGCTACTCCTGACGGACGGATCCGCCCCAGCCACGCGTTCATGAATCAAGGATGAATCAATGACCGCCAGTTCCATCCCCATCACCATCGACGATCCCGTGAACGTGGCGATCCTGCGCGTCTCCGAAGACCAGATCCAAGGATTCGTGCGCGATCCGCTGACCGAGATTGCGGAGCGCTCCGGCGTGGAGCTGCCCATCGTCATTGAGCGCATCCGGGCGATGCTGGAGGCGGGCACGATCCGCCGCGTGCGCCAGACAATGCTCGCGACAAATCTGGCCCGCGGTGCCCTCGCCGCCTGGCAGGTGCCCGACGATCGACTCCAAGCCGCCTTCGACTACATGTTCCAACGAGACCCCTTTTCCGGGCATGTCGTCATTCGCACCACCGACTCCGCCATCGCCGGATCTCGCTATCGGCTCTGGACGACGGTCAAGGTGCCGCAGGGCTACTCCATCCAGAAGCATTGCGAATTCCTCGCCCAGCAGGTGGGCGCCGAGCGATTCCGCACGATGCCCGCCAAGCGCCTCTTCAGTCTCGGCGTCGGACACACCCGGCGGCGGGGCATGGAGCCCGGCGCCCGAATCGACGAACCGGCCGCCGTCTTAGACACCAACATCGTCGACCTGACCGAGACCGAATGGCGTGCCCTCACCACCCTGAAGCGCGAATTCAGCCCCAAAGAACTCCAGACGGACCTCTGGGGCCCCCGCGCCGCCGAAGCGGGCATGCCGCTCGATCAGTTCTACGAGATCGCCGAATCGCTCCAAGCGCGCAAAGTGGTGGGGCGCTTCTCCACCTTCCTGGAGCACGTCAAACCGGTCGCCGGGAATCAGCGGGTCACCCGCTACAACGCCCTGTTCCACTGGGCCGTACCCGCCGGGCGCGAGATCGACGCCGGGCGCGAGGTCGGACGTCACCACATTATGACCCATGCCTATTGGCGCGAAGGCGGGCCCGAGTTCCACGACGTCAATGTCATGGGCGTCGCGCATGGCACGGAGAAGGACATGGTCCTGGCGCATAAGGCCGCCATCGACACCCACCTGGAAGAGGCGGGGATCCCTATCGGCTATACCGCCGTCTTCTGGGGTGGTCGCAGCGAGATCAAGCCCTCTGAGATCTCGCCTCTCGCCTACCGCGAATTCTGCACCGATCACGGGATCGATCCCAACTCCATGCGTGCGGAGCCCGAGGCCAACGCCTAGCCCGTCGGCCACGGCAGAACGGAGCGCCCGGCATGTCCGATGCGATGAAGCCCTTCATCAAGGCCGTCGGCACCGGGCCTCGCAGCAACCGGCACCTCAGCCGCGATGAAGCACGCGAGGCGCTCTCGCTCATCCTCAGCGGAGAAGCGACGCCGGGCCAAGCGGCTGCCTATTTCATCGGTAGCCGCATCCAGGGCGAAGACCCGGAGGAGCTTCTGGGCTACATCGATGCGATCCGCGCCGGCGCCCGCACTCTCGCCCCCAAAGTCGACAACCTCGTCGATCTGGGAACGCCGTACGACGGCCGCCGCGACGCGCTCTACGTCACCGTCGCCGCCAGCCTCGTCGCCGCCGCCGCCGGGACGCCCCAACTCCTCCACGGCAGCGGCAGCATGCCCCCGAAGCGAGGCGTCCCGCTTTCTGCCGTCCTCGAAGCCCTGAAGATCCCCACACGGCTTCCCAGGCAAGCCGTGGAGGCCCAGATTGAACGCCTCGGCTTTGCCTACATCGACGCCCGCGACGCGGCGCCGGAGGTCTATGCCCTGGCCGAACTACTGGAAGAGATCGGGCTCCGGACGCTGCTCAGCACGGTGGAGAAGCTCTACGACCTTGGGTCCGCGCCACACCACATTATCGGCGTCACCCACGCGCCGTACATCGAGCGCTTCATCGGCGCGATGCAAGGCATGGGCTGGGCCCGTTCGCTCCTGGTCCAGGGGATCGAAGGCAGCGAGGACATCGGCACCAGCCACGGCACGCGGATCATCGTCGTCACCCCCACGTCGACGGAGGAGATCCAGGTTCGCGCTGCGGACCTTGGTCTTCAAATCGCGGGTGCGGAGGAGCTCTCCGTGGGCGATGACCCCGGGCGTCACGCTGAAGTGATCCGTGCCGTTCTGGAGCGGAACGGCGATCCCGCCATCCGGGATGTCGTGCTGCTCAACGCCGCCCTACGGATCTGGACGGCAACCAACGACCCCCTGCTCCCGCAATCTCTCGATCACGCCCGCCAGACCCTGGAATCGGGCGCGCCCCTCGAGACGTTAGCCGCACTTCGCGCGTCTTCCCCCCCGGGCTGAGGCGTATCAGGGTCATCACCCATAAGCTGTGGGACATCCCAGCGCTAGACGTTCGGGAATCCCCGATACGCGAGATCCCCTCCCTCTGCGGACAATCTATGCAGAAGGCGAGTGGCGATGTCCTACCCCAAATTCGACAGTAGTGCGCAAGACGACGATGTAGACACCGGCCGCAAGATCTTGCCCTGGCCTGGCCCCGTCCGCCTGCCCACACACCGGAACCCCGCCGTGCCCCTGGCCGCCTTCATCGGACGCCGCGAGGGCCTGCCACGCAACGTCATTCCCTTCACGACGCTCCGCCGCCGGTCCGCGCCTCCCGAGCCGCCCGCGGCGGCCTAGCCCCCCACACCCCCTCGTTTCTCCGTTCGTCTGGACGAGACGCTATCAGTCTCCTCCAGCGGTCCGATCCCATTCGGATCCTACCTGGGATGCAGAGAGGGGCCGGGATCTGAGACCAGCAGTGCCCTCACTCCGTACGCCCGGCGACAGAAGCCGGACTTCGTCTTGACACCCCCAGAGCGCCTCCTTAGGCTTTGCTCTTGTCCCCATCTGGTCTTCGTGTGTCCGCAGGGTCATCACGGGGGCGCAGTGGGTCACCTTACAAATGTGAATATATTGTGGTGTTGATTTGTTCATTCGCACATCCGCTTGCCGCGGATGTGCAGCGAATTGAACGGCGCCCCATCGCGTGATGCTTTCGCAGCATCAGGCCATCCGGCTCTTCGGAACCGGGCGGCGAACGCGGGGCGCCGCTGAAGGTCGTGTATGCCGGGACCGTAGAGTACGGTCAAGCGAATACGGCGCACGGTGGATGCCTTGGCACTTTGAGCCGATGAAGGACGTGGTATGGCTGCGATAAGCCGCGGGGAGCTGCCAAACAAGCTGATCCGCGGATTTCCGAATGGGGCAACCCGGCGGCGGTCATACGTCGTCACCCCGGACTGAACACATAGGTCCGGAGGAGGTAAGCGGGGGAACTGAAACATCTAAGTACCCCGAGGAAAAGACACCATTCCCCTAGTAGCGGCGAGCGAACGGGGAGAAGCCCAAACCCCTGGTGCCTAACGGCGGCAAGGCCTGTGCTCCAGGGGGGTTGTAGGACAGTTGGTGCGTGTTCTTGCTGATGCGCCCGCAGTTACCAAGTGATCGGGTAGGAAAACATCCCTGGAACGGGTGACCATAGAGGGTGACAGTCCCGTATCCGAAACCCGCATCACCTGCGGCAATTGTTCCTAAGTAGCACGCGGCACGGGAAAGCGCGTGTGAATCTGGGGAGCCCACTTCCCAAGGCTAAATACTCAAAGTGACCGATAGCGGACAAGTACCGTGAGGGAAAGGTGAAAAGAACCCCGGAAGGGGAGTGAAATAGTTCCTGAAACCGTGTGCCTTCAAACAGTCGAAGGATGCCTGCGGGCGTCTGACGGCGTGCCTATTGAAGAATGAGCCGGCGAGTTACGTTTCGTGGCAAGGTTAAGCCAGGCAGCTGGCGGAGCCGGAGCGAAAGCGAGTCTGAACAGGGCGTTCAGTCGCGGGACGTAGACGCGAAACCAGGTGAGCTATCCATGGCCAGGGTGAAGCGGGTGTAACAACTCGTGGAGGCCCGAACCAGTGTCTGTTGCAAAAGGCTTGGATGAGCTGTGGATAGAGGTGAAATGCCAATCGAACTTGGAGATAGCTCGTTCTCCCCGAAATGCCTTTAGGGGCAGCGTTTGTGTGTATCCGACCACGGAGGTAGGGCTCTGACTGGGCTCGGGGGCGAAAAGCCTACTAAACCCAATCAAACCGCGAATGCCGTGGCCGTAGCGCAAGCAGTGAGACTGTGGGGGATAAGCTTCATAGTCGAAAGGGAAACAGCCCAGACCATCGGCTAAGGTCCCTAAATCTTTGCTTAGTGGGAAAGGATGTTGAACCGCCCAGACAACCAGGAGGTTGGCTTAGAAGCAGCCACCCTTGAAAGAGTGCGTAATAGCTCACTGGTCGAGTGGTTTGGCGCCGACAATGTAACGGGGCTCAAGCAAAGTACCGAAGCCATGGACTTCATCTTCGGATGGAGTGGTAGGGGAGCGTTCTGTTCAGCAGTGAAGGCGGACCCGTGAGGGCCGTTGGAGCGGACAGAAGTGAGAATGCCGGCATGAGTAGCGAAAGGCGTGTGCGAACCACGCCCACCATATACCTAAGGTTTCCTACGGAAGGGCAATCCGCGTAGGGTTAGGCGGGCCTAAGCCGAGGACAGTCGTCGTAGGCGATGGACAGCCGGTTCATATTCCGGCCCCACCGTCCGTGCGCTTGAGCTTCAGGGGGGACCCGAGTTGGTAGTTGGAGCGTGCCTATTGGACATGGTGCGTCCCTAGGGTGTAGGCAGCGAGCGGGGTTAAAAGACCGCTCGGCTAAGCGGAGACCCAGGGGGAAGCGGCGACGTCAGTCAAAGCGACTCTGACAGGCCTATCTCGGCAAGAAAAGCCTCGGAAGCGAGTTCGGGCGGTGCCCGTACCGCAAACCGACACAGGTAGGTGGGGGTAAGTACCTTCAGGTGGACGAGTGATTCCTCGCTAAGGAACTCGGCAAAATCGCTCCGTAACTTCGGGAGAAGGAGCGCCTTCGTCGGTCCACACCTTTACGGTGTGTCATTGACAAAGGCCGCAGCGAGCAGGCCCAGGCGACTGTTTAACAAAAACACAGGTCTCTGCTAACGGGAAACCGGACGTATAGGGGCTGAC
>PVBE010654685.1_pt1 | contig 43225 bp, 35 predicted proteins | sample 1631181 | NCBI WGS metagenome assembly PVBE01 (sample SAMN08397723, study PRJNA350692) | Marine metagenome, whole genome shotgun sequencing project. | isolation source: water | place: Pacific Ocean | collected 2012-04
CCCGCCTCCGCCTGCCGCAGTGCGTAGGCGATCTGCTCGTCCGTGTACCGCTTCCTCTTCATCGCTGCCTCCTGCTGGAGGCCTACCGTACACCGGGATCTCTAAAGATCAGCTTGGTACCGTTTTCGGGGTTTGGGTCAAACATCGATGACCGCGTTTTTCGCTTGGTTAGCAGAATGGTTAGCAGTTGGCGTTCTGCTTGCGCGTGGGCGGCAGTGTCGGAAGGCGGGCTGACGGCGCTACAGGTCCGTCGGAACGAGCCGCTTCAGCTCGTCTCATCGACCACATCGTCTCGCGTCCGATCTCTTACAAGGAAATCCCCGATTGACACTGCTTCCCTTGTGAATCTCGCGCCGATGCGTAGTCTTCACGGATGGTCCGACGCGGGCAGTCATCCAACGGGAGGCTGAGATGGAAGCAGATCGATGTTTTTGGACAACTAGCCCGCTAAAGTGCCCCGACGAGCGGGTGTTCACGTTCAGCGCGACTAGCGACCACTACGGAACGTCCGAGGAGTCAGCGACTAAGGCCGCTACGGACGTCGCTCGCCGACGAGTGGTCGAAGAATTGGTCGAGTTGGAAAATCACCTGATTGCCAACGCTCCTCCATGCCCTGACGGTTGTAGACGGGTAATAGATTCCAGCCTCGAAGATGTCGCGGTTTGCTCTCGATCAGCGTGGTACCTCTGGTTCGGGTTTGTTTGCACCGTGACAGCTTCGGGGAGGTTGACATTTGAGTGCGTCGAGAAAACTGCCCGCAAAGTCTAACGTCCCAGCTCGCGTGTACTCCGACTCGCAGACTCCGGCCCACACTGAACACGCCCATCCTACGCGCGCCAATCGTCTCGGGGCGCATCCAGGTGATGTTCTCGTTGTACGCCCGTACAGGCTTTCTGACATGGAAGGTCTCGAAGCAGCCGATAACCTGCCACGCCCCGTTGTCGACACCCCTCTCGTGGGTCTCCGGATCTTCGAAGTCATCGGCGTCAACCCGGCCGTCGAGATTGAACCCAGGCGCGAACCGGCCCTGCGCCGTTTCGATGTGTGGGTCCGGTAGCAGATACGGGGCGTTGCCGGGGTTCACTTCCAGGCCGCCCCAGCCTTGGCCGCCAAAGCTACCGAACAGCTGCATTGCCTCGACCCGGTTGCCCTCGTTGTCCCGGCCACCGTTGAGCATGATCTCGCGGGCCTCCGACTCGCTGTAGCCGGCACCGATCAGACGTCGCGTCCGCAGCTCGACTGGCCCGCCGTTGCCCCCCATCGGACAGTGATCGGTGTCGGCGTACGTCGCCGTGTGGACCATGGAGATCACGTAGCCGCGCGTCTCGGCGGCGTCGCTCTCGGCAGCGGCGAGGAAAACGAAGGCGAGGCACGCGCCGCCGACGGCCCTGACGAGGCAACGTCGATGGGATCCTCGAACGGTCATCGATCCACCCTTCTCATCCCACGCGGGAGCGCCTCCGCGATGGGCTCATTCCGGATCCGAGCCTCATTGAAACCGGCAGCGATCGTTCCGCGGCACCCAAGGCAGAGCTAACGTACATCGCTTTGGTGCCGAGTGACAGGGGAGTTGCGGGCCAGAGGTAGCGCCTCTCCGCCTGATCGCGGGCGCTGCCCTCTCCGTCCCCTTGACAATCGACAGGAGGGAACTTAGGTTCCTCTAGACAATCTACAAAGGGAACACGACCTGCAAAGGAAACACCGTCTCAAACGCGAACTACCATCGAATCCCCGGAAGCAACACTATGCAGATCCGACAGAGCACACTGATCACCGCGGTCCTACTTCTGGGGGCCGTACCCGCGAACCTCCAACCACGCCTCGAGCCCGAGCGCACCGGCCTCGTGCCGAAGGCTACGCAGCAGCAACAACAGCGCCCTTGCTCGACGCCCGAGCACCGGCAGTTCGATTTCTGGATCGGTGACTGGGAGGTCTTCAACCCGCAGGGTCAGCGTGTCGGTAGCAATCGCATCGACAAGGTCCTGGGCGGCTGCGCGCTGCACGAGAGCTGGCGCGGAAGCACGGGTCATCGAGGCTCCAGCTACAACTTCTACGACACCACCAGTGGCAAGTGGCACCAGACCTGGATCGAGGTCGCCGGGGCACCGCTGTACATCAATGGCGGCTTCGCGGAAGGTCGCATGCGGATGGTCGACGAAGCCGGGACCAGCCGCATTACCTGGACGCCGCTCGAGAGCGGTCATGTGCGCCAGCACTGGGAGCAGATCGCTGACGGCGGCACCTGGACGACGGTGTTCGATGGCGAGTACCGCCGCGTCTACTGATCACGGCGATCAAGCGTTCCGGAAACGATTTACTTTGCCGAAGCGTGCCTCCATAATGGGACGTCGTCATCCTATTTACGGAGGGAAGAGTGAGACACCGCAGCCTCTTCGTTGCCTTTACCGCCTGCGCGGCGCTTACCGTGACAGCAGCGACCGTCGCTGTCAGGGCGCAGTCGGTCTCGTCAATTGCCGGCGATGATCCAATAGTCCGGCTTGAGCAGCGTATCGAAGCGGGCGAGACGACGGTGGCCTCGGACGACGATCACGGCTACCTGGAGGCGCTTCTCGAGGCACTCGAGATCCCGGTGTCTTCTCAGGGTTTGGTGTTCTCACGCACGAGCTTGCAGACCGACCGGATCACGCCGTGGTCGCCGCGCGCCCTCTACTTCAACGATGATGTTTATGTCGGCTGGGTGAAAGACAGCCCGAGGCTCGAGATCGCATCGATCGACCCAGACGAGGGCGCCGTCTTCTACGTCGTGTCGCAAGACGGCGGCGACCGCCCCGTTTTCAGTCGGCAAACGACGACCTGCTTGATGTGCCACGAGTCGAAGGCTGTCACCGGCGGCATCCCCGGGGTCATGATGCGCTCGGTCCTCACCGACCGGCACGGATATGTTGTCGATACGGTCTACGAGGGCTCGGTCGCCGATAGCACGCCGTTCGAGAAGCGTTTCGGCGGCTGGTACGTGACCGGCACGCATGGCGATCCCGGCCACGCCGGCAACTCTATGTCGCCGCTGCTGAATCACGAGGTGCACGATCCGCAACGCTATATCGAGGAGTTCGACCTGGCGGCGGGCGGCAACGTGACCGACCTCGAGGGGCGCTTCAACGCCACCCCCTACCTCAGCAAGCACAGCGACATCGTCGCCTTGCTGGTGTTGGCCCACCAAACCCGCATCCACAACATGATCACCCTCGCTCGCCAGTCGGCGGCGGACGCGCTCAGCGACCAGAAGGCGTTGATGCTCTCGACGGGTACTGCACTGCCCGGCTCCGGTATCCTGCCGGCCACCAAGAGCCGCATCGACTCGGCCATCGATCGGCTCCTCCGAGAGATGCTGAGTTACCGCGCGGTGCCGTTGAGCGGCCCGATCCGCGGCACCACGGGATATGCCGCGGAGTTCGTCGGGAAAGGTCCGGCCGACGGCCGCGGTCGGTCGCTGCGCGACCTCGATCTCGACCAGCAGTTGTTTCGCTATCCGCTCAGCTTTCTGATCTACACCGAGTCCTTCGACTCGCTGCCCGGCATCGTCAAGGACGGCTTCTATGCGCGCCTGAACCGGGTGTTGACCGGCGAGGATCCCGATCCGGACTTCGCTCACCTGTCGGAGTCCGATCGAATCGCGGTTCTCGAGATCCTCCAGGAAACCAAGCCGGAGTTTGTCGATCGACTCGACAGCCCGTGAGTGGCTTGAAACCATGAGAGACTCTCGCTGATCATTGGTCGGCGGGATCGGTTTCGAGATCCGGGGTCGGCTTGAGGGCGGTCAACGACCGCAGCCGACAGGGCACGGCGATGCCCGATGTCAACAGGCCACGTGGGGAGCTAGTTTGACCATTGCGTGCTCACGCCGAGCGTTCGGGATCGAGAGTTGCTAATCGGGAGTCGGAAGGGTGCGCGCCCCGATCTCCGGGTCCCGATTGAGGCGGATCGATCGTGACGAAGTCGATTCTCGTGACCAACGACGACGGCATTCACTCGCCCGGGCTGCATGCCCTTGCCGACGCCCTGCGTCCGCTTGGCGAGGTGACGGTCGTGGCTCCCGATCGTGAGAAGAGCGCTGCCTCGCATGCGCTGACGCTGCGTCGCCCGGTGGCCTTGCGGCGCCTCGACCCTGGCATCTACACGGTCGATGGGACGCCGGCTGACTGTGTCTACCTCGGAGCGCTCCGCGTCCTGGAGCGCAAGCCAGACCTCGTGGCTTCAGGAATCAACCGCGGGGGCAACATCGGCGACGACGTGACGTACTCGGGGACCGTGGCCGCGGCACTGGAGGGGACGATCCTCGGGATTCCCTCGATCGCCATCTCGCAGATGGCCCTGACGACTCATGAGCGCGGCTCGCACGATGCGGTGCGCTTTTCCTGGGATACCTCCGGACGAGTGGCCGGACGGATTGCTAGCCAGGTGTTCACCCACGGGCTGCCCGACGACATCCTGCTCAACGTCAACGTGCCCGCCGATCCGGTCGTCGGTGTGCGATGCACGCGGCAGGGCAAGCACCTCTACGATCAGGTCGTCCACGAAGCAGTCGATCCGCGTGGCCGCATTACTTATTGGGTAGGCTCCGGCGAGGCGACGGTGATGGAGCAGTCCGAGGACACCGACTACACCTCGGTGAGGAACGGCTACGTATCGGTCACTCCGTTGCACCTCGACCTGACGCACCGCCGATTCCTGGAGCGCATCCAGCAAGAATGGGAGCCCGACCTCGACGCCGAGTTCCAGACGAGTTGATCAGTCGCCGCCGAGCCGCGAGACGACGAGCGTGACCACCGTGCCGCTCAGCACCAGCAAGATTCCTGCCGCGACTTGACTCGGCGCTGGCCGAAACGACTCCACCGGCCAATCAGAGCGGTCGAATCTCGGCAGGTTCTCCGGCGTAACCAGCACGCCGTCGATGCTGGTGCCGAGGCGTGGCTCGACCGCCTGCTGATACGGCCACAGGCCGACCACGACCCCCGCCAGCAACCCGAGGAGGACGCCGAGGGTGGCCGAACGATGTCGGTGTAAGAAGTAGCGAAGTAGGTTGCTGATCAGCGCCACACCGATCAGGATCCCGAACCCCACCGGGATGAACACTCCGAGCACGGGGCCGACGAGTCCGTCGAGGTCGGCGCTACGCGCTGCCTCGACGGCACGCTCGATGGCGGTGAGGATGTGGACGTACTGACCGAGAACGAGCAACAGGTAGCCGCCGCTGATGCCCGGCAAGATCATCGAGGCCGCACCGGCCGCGCCGGCGATCGTGAGGGGAACGAAGCCGCCCCCGGTGCCGCTCGCTGCCGCGACGCTGCGCTGAGCAATACCCAGCGCGGTCATGCCGCTGATGCCCACGAGCACGCCCAGCCACAGCGCCGGCGTGGCCGGCCGGGCAAGTCGCCATAACGCCGGGATGCCGCCGAGCGTGAGTCCCACGAACAAGCAGTACATGATCCAGCGGTGGTTCACGACCAGGTCTCTGACCGGTCCGGCCAGCAAGGCGATGCCGAGAGCCGCGGCTGTCCCCACGAGGAGTACCAACAGCACGGAGTGCCGTCGCCAACGCAGACGAGAGACGTCGGCCACCGCGTCGATGAACTCGCCGTAGATACCGGCCGCCAGCAGCATCGTCCCGCCGCTGATCCCGGGGACCAGGTTGGCCACCCCCATCAGGAGGCCGCCGATGCAGGCGCGTACGCTCACCGACGAGCTGCTTGAGGCCGTGCGGGTGGGCACATTGTCGGACATTGGTCCATGCTACACTCGCGTTCCGCTTGGGGTTTTCGTGTCGGGGCGTAGCGCAGCTTGGATAGCGCGCACGGTTCGGGTCCGTGAGGTCGGGAGTTCAAATCTCCCCGCCCCGACCATCTTTTCCTGCTTGACGCGGCGGTTGCCGCGCTGGCTCATCGGTTCCGTATCGATGGACCTTTCTGCCGTAGAGAGCCGCCTGCGCGGGCTGATTCGAGATGTTCCCGACTTCCCGACTCCGGGGATCGTGTTCAAGGACATCACCACGCTGCTCAAGGACGGCAGTGCCTTCCGGGTAGCCGTGGGGGCCTTGTGTGAGCCCTTCCGCGAAGACCGGCCGCAGATGCTGGCGGCAATCGAATCACGCGGCTTCCCGTTCGGGGCTGCCATGGCGCTCGAGCTGGAGTGTGGGCTGGCATTGATGCGCAAGCCGGGGCGGCTGCCGGCGGCCACAGAGCGCGCTCACTACGATCTCGAATACGGCTCCGACAGCCTCGAGATCCACTGCGACGCGTTGCAGCCGGGGCAACGAGTGCTGGTGGTCGACGATCTCCTCGCCACCGGGGGCACGGCGCGTGCCGCGGTCGAGCTTGTCGAGCGCCTCGAGGCCGAGGTGCTCGGGATCTCGGTTCTCATCGAGCTCTCCTTTCTGGAGGGGCGAAAGCAACTCGACGGGACCGTTGTGCACTCGGTCCTGAAGTATTGAGCGGACCTGGCTTCGGCGACGGCGTCGACGCGACTGGCCGTCAGCACCGCAGGCACGCGCGCCAGATCTTCGATGCTGCGATTGCGTCGGTTGATGGCGAGCGGGTTGTTGAAGAGCAGCTCAAGCTGTGCCCTGGAACGGACGGCGAGGGTATGCAACTGCGCGTTGGCGACAGCTCGATGCCTCTCCCGGAGGGCCGTGTGCTCGTTGTTGGCGCCGGCAAGGCGGCCGTACCGATGGCGGCAGCGGCAGAGCGCCTTCTCGGATCGCGGATCGCCGACGGGATGGTGATTACTCAGGAAGGGCACGGGCTGCCCCTCGACCATGTACGGGTGTGCGAGGCGGGCCATCCACTTCCCGACAGCCGCGGGCTGGAGTCGACAAAGGAGCTATTGGGCATGGTCTCTGCCGCCGGCGCCAACGATCTGATCGTTTGCCTGATCTCAGGCGGGGCCTCCGCCTTGATGGTGCAACCGGCGACGGAACTCGACCTCGGGCACTTGCAGCGGACCACGGAGTTGCTGCTTGCCTCGGGGGCGCCGATTGAGGACATCAACACCATCCGCAAGCACCTGTCCGCGGTGAAGGGTGGACGGCTGGCGGCGGCGGCTCGTCCCGCGGCACTGCTGACGCTGATGCTCTCGGACGTGATCGGCAACGATCCGACAGCGATCGGATCCGGGCCTACCGTACCCGATCCCACGAGCTTCGCGGATTGCGTCGCGGTGGTCGAGCGCTACGGCCTCCTCGAGGCACTCCCGGCCGAAGTGCTCGAGCGCCTCCGCCGCGGTGCCCTCGGTGAGATCCAGGAAACCCCGACGGCAGAATCATCGGTCTTCGAGCGCGTCGTAAATCAGCTGGTCGGTGACAACTCTCGTGCCCTCGCCGCTGCCTCGTTACGGGCCGAAGATCTCGGCTACCGGCCGTTCGTGTTGACGTCGCGTCTGCAGGGTGAGGCCCGTTCGGTCGGACGTCGGTTGGCTGCGATCGGCGCGACGTGCTCCGGCATGGCTGATTCTCCGGCGTGCCTGCTGGCCGGCGGTGAAACCACCGTAACGCTGCGCGGAGAGGGGCGCGGCGGGCGGAACCAGGAGGCAGCGCTGGCGGCGGCGATCCATCTCGAGGGCGCTGCCGGGGTTACCTTCGCTGCCATCGGCACGGACGGCATGGATGGCCCGACCGATGCCGCCGGGGCGTTCGCCGACGGACGCACCGTTGGTCGCGGGCGTGCGGGTGGGCTCGATGCGGCCGATTTCCTGTTGGCCAACGACTCGTATACGTTCTTCACAGAGCTCGGCGATCTCGTTCGCACCGGGCCGACGAGGACCAACGTGATGGATCTGCAAATCGTTTTGGTAGGAGCAACTGCACATGGCTGAGGATTCGCAGACGGCCGCCACGCTGGATGCCCTGGAGGCGACGCGCGTCGCCGTCGAGACCGAGTACCTGGAGTGCATGCACGGACTCGAGATCCGTGCCGACGGTCTGCGTGCTCTGGTGGATCAGCTGGCCCTGGCTTCCATCGAGGAGGCACCCGACGTTCCTGCTGCCGAAGCCGACGGTGTCACGGCATCGACGCCATCGCTGATGGGGCCCGCCGTGGAGCGGCCTTCGCCAGCCGAGCGTGCCGAGTGGGAGCTTCCGACCGCGGGCATACGCGGCTGGCTGACCAACTGGCTCATCGGCGACATGCTGCCGACGCTCGATCGACGCCACGGTGCCCTGGTAGGCGCCTTGGCCAACCTGCAGGATGATATCGCCGGGCTGCACGACGACTTTTCTGGAGCCCTCCAGCGCGTCCAGGACCATGCGGCGGGGCAGTTGGTGGCACAGGCCGAGAAGCAGCGCGTGGCACAGGACCAACCGCAAGTCGCCACAGCGCAGGCGCGCGGCGAGGACCTACGCCGCTGGCGGGGGGTTGGCGAGGTACTCAACCATGCGGTCGAAGCGCTCACCCAGGTCACGCGCCTGAGCGAGCGCTTGCGTGCCGTGGTCAATGCCAAAGACGCCGAGGCGCTGCAACGTGCCGTGGAAGGACCGGCGCTGCAGATCGAGGTGATCTTCGACGAGCTGACACGCCGGCAGGAGGCGCTGCTGGCAGAGCTCGTTGGCCGGCGACAGGAGCTCGATGCCATGATCGAGTCGGTGTCGGCCAGCGACTGATGCTGCTCTTGGAGCTGGGAATGTCAGCGGCTCGGTGCGCCGGCCCGTCGTTCAGCAGCTCGAGGGCGCTCGAGTAACTGATCGATTCCCTCCAGCGGATCCGGGATCCTGCCGGCGATTCGTGCGGCAAGGTGCGGCAGGCGATCGTGGCCCCAGAATAGCTCATCACCCAGGCGGCAGGTCGGCACCCCGAAGACGCCGCGATCGATCGCCCGAGAGGTGGTCTCGCGCAGACGGTGTTTGCTGTCGTCGGCTGCCAGGCGAGCCTCGAGGTTGCTGGCCTCGAGGCCGCTGCTCGCCACCACCGCTGCCAGCGTATCCGCATCGGCCAGGTCGCGACCAGCGCCCCAGCAGGCGTGCGCGAGGGCGACCGTCAAGTCCAGGCATCGCGGGTCGTCCAGATACAGGCATACCGTTCGCAGCGCCTCGAGCGATCGGAAGGGGTGCGCCGGCGCGCCTACCAGAGGAATGTCGAGCAGCGCCGCACACCGTCGTATGTCGGCGAAGCTGTAGCGTCGTTTGACCTCGACCTCGACGGGGCCGACAAGACCCGTGTGATTGAGCAAGACGCCGTATACGACCGGCTGCAGCCGCCACGCCACCTTGTTGCGCTGGGCAAACGCATCAGCCTGCGCGAGTAGCAGGTACGTGTACGGGGAGACGAAATCGAAGTACAGATCGACCTCGGAGGCGTCGTTAGTGGCCACTGGCATCGCCTGAGTCATGCACCTTGAGTTCCTCGCGTAGCCGGTCGCGCGCCGCCTTGTCGCCGAAGAGCGTCGAACCCGTTCGCAAGAGGTCGGCGACGACCTCGTCCATGCCACGTTCTGAGCTGCGCCGCTGGTGCTCGCTAAGGTCACCGATGAACGGCCATAGACGTGTACGGATGTCCGGTGGAAGGACCTGCTCGAGGTATTCGAGGGAGATGCTCTTGAGCTTGTCGTCGTCGAGGAGGATGCCGTGAAATGCCGTGCGGATTGGCTCAGGGTCGAGCACCTGCGATAGCAGTCGAAACGTATGTTCGAGCGATAGCTCGCCGCGACCGTAGACACGATCGCTGACGAAATCGTCTTGGTCCGGCTGGGTGCCCAGTAGACGTTGGAGCTCCCAGATAGGCCGGTCGCGGCCAACTTCCGCGCGCACTGCACTCCAGATGCGTTCGGCGCCATTGTGCTTGGCGGTCGCATGTTGCTTCTTCCGCCGCCGCGCCAGCGCCACGCCGCTTCGATAGCGAACCTCGAATCGGTCGCCGGCCAGCCCATCGAGCAGGGCGTCGTCAGCGCGCGCCAGATCCACCGAGGCGAGAACCCGGGGAATCCGTCGCCGGATAATGAAGTCCGCTTTCGGGTCCAGCAGGAGCGCTGCCAAGGGCTCGATAATCTCCTCTCCCAGCCCATGCAGGATACGGCCGGCTCGTCGGTAGAAAGCATCGCGGGCGAGAAGCCGGGTCAGCGGCTCGATGTGCTCGGTCCTCCAGTCGTCGGCGGTGTCGAGCGCCGCCGAGACCACCGTAGGATCGCTATCAGTGAGCTGCTCCAGGGTCGTCGCGGTGGTCTGGGCCGGGTTCGTCGCCGTTTCGTGCGTCGCCGATGCCGGCGTTGGCATAGTCAGGCCAGTCTGGGTTAGCGCCGCCTTGAGGTCGAACTGCGTCACCGTCATGGTCATCTCGCCGCCGGCGAACTGTGTCTGCACCAGGGAGTCCTCGATGGCCTCCTGTCCCTCCTTCAGTCGGTCGAGAAGCGTACGGAAATACTCCTTTCCCATGGTTCTTGCCAGGAACAAGAAGGCCACCGCGCTCACCGCCACGAAGGCGGAGAGCCCGCGCGACGGAAGCCCGGCGAACACCACCCAGGCGAAGACCACGACCGCGGCGATGCCCTCGGCGGCGCTGTCGACGAACGAATCGATGAACGTCTTGGTCCGTCGCCGCTGTCCGGCGGGGACCGGGACGTAGAGATACTCCAACACCGATCGGTGAGTTGATTTGCGCAGAGTGTTGTCGGCGCCTCGAACCAGCGTAGCGGTGATCAGTCCGGGCAGGAAGAACAGCGCCGCCGAGCCGGTGAGGAGGACGATCGGCAACACCGCCAGGCTGATGCCGATACCGGCGATGCTGAGCAGGCGCGACGCCACCAGCATCTGGATCGCCAACGCTGCCACACCGCTGATGCCGTAGAACGTCCCGAGGAACGCTGCCAGGTCCGCGTCGTCCGTATACACCGCAGCGGCGGCCTCCTTGAACTGGTAGTCGATCATGCCCGATGCGACGGTGGCCACGGCGATGATCATCGCCATGTTTCGCAGGTGTGGGTTGCTGGCGACCAGGGCCAAGCTCTCGCCAATCGCCGCGTCTTCGACGTTGCGCGTCGGGGGCGCGGCCTCGGGCTGCGGTAGCAAGCGCAGCAGCAGGAGCAAGGCACCCAGTGTGGCAATCAAGCTCACCACGAGCCCGCCGTTGCCTATGACACGTCCCAGCGGCCCCAGTGAGATGCCGGCGAGCATGGCGCCCAGCGTTCCGCCCGCGGCAATCATTCCGAAGAGCCGCTTGGCGTCACGCAACGCGAACCGTTCCGAGGTCACGACCCAGAACCCCGAGGTGAGGAGCAGCGTCCCCAGCGCAGTGAACACGTAGAAGGCCCCGGCGCTAGGGTCTCTTTCCGCCGGTGATGCCCAGAACAAAGAAGCGAGAATCCAGAATACGCCGAGGCCGCCGATCAGTAGCGAGACCAACATCCGGTAGACGGACTCGGGGTTGTGGCGGCCCATCAGGCGACTGAATGCGCCGACCGAGGGGAGGCTGACGATCGCGGTGACGATGATCACGTAAGGCAGCGACTCGACCGAGAACTCGTCGATGAAGAAGGCCTCGCGCAACGACCGCGCCGTGACGCTGAACGACATGACCAGGAACGCGCCGAGTGCCGATACCGTGAAGGTTCGGTACTCGTCGGGCCGGATGTCGAGCCAACGGGCGAGCGCCAAAAGAGGGCTCATAGCGTGGCCGCTGCTGTCGCCACCCTGACGACGGGGCCGCCACCGTCAGGCCTACGCCAGTGGGTCGCTAACGGGTCTGGATTCACTTGTCCTCGCGAGCTGGAGCTCCCTGACGGGCCGAGGCGCGCGATTGTAGCATCGGGTTCTTGGTGCTACGGCGGTCCTGCTAGACTCCTGGCCAACGAGCCTTCGACCCAGGGTAGGGAATGATGAGTGGATCCGACCAGCCAGCCACCGAGGCGGATGCGCCGGCCGTTCAGCTGACCGACGCAGCGGTCGCCAAGGTCACCGACTTCGCGGCGCGGCACGACGACGCCGCCGGTAAGCACCTGCGAATCTTCATCCAGGGCGGTAGCAAGGCAGCTTACGAGTACGGATTCATGTTCGACGACCGCCTTGGCGGCGACGAGGTGTTGCCTCAGGGCGACATCGATCTCCTCGTCGATCGATTCTCGCTCATGTACCTGGAAGGTAGCGAAGTGGATTTCGTCGACGATGTTCGCGGCAGCGGCTTCGTGGTCAACAATCCCAACCTGCCGCCGTTGATGCAGGATCCTGTGGCCGCCAAGGTCCAGCAGATTCTGGAAGAGCGGATCAACCCCGGGGTGGCCAGCCACGGCGGCTGGGTTTCACTGATCGACTACGAAGCCGGCCGTGTTTTCTTGAAGCTGGGCGGCGGTTGCCAGGGCTGCGGCATGGTCGACGTGACCCTGAAACAGGGAATCGAACGGGTTCTGAAGGACGAGATTCCGGACGTGCTCGAGGTGCTCGATACGACCGACCATGCCTCCGGAACGAATCCGTATTTCTCGCCCGGCAAGTAGAGCGCGCCGCGAGCTGGCTAGTCGATCGTGAAGCGCAGCTGTGCGTGGGCGCGGCGCAGGGAGGCCTCGACATCCGACGGTGTCGCCCCACGCGCGCAGATGAAACCCAAGTAGCGATTCCCCTCCGGCAAGGGAACTACCGCCTGGCCCCTCAGGATCGACACGGTGATCTCGACGATCCCTTGCACCGAGCGCGCCGTGGTGAGTCCCTCCACCTTGCGGAGGGTTCCATCCTGCGGAATCAGGATCATCATCACCCCGGCTGCCGCGGGTTCGCGCATCAGGCTGCCGACGTCGTAGCCCAGGGCTGCGCGCATGACCACCTCCTCCAAGCTGATGTCGGTGCCAAAGCGCAGCACCCGACCGCAGCGGCCGCCGATACTCCGCGGCGCGATCTCGAGTAGCTTCGCTTGCCCCTCGTTGATGCGGACTTCGGCATGGACGGGCCCGTGGCTGAGGCCGAGCGCCGCAGCCGCGGTCTCCGTGGCGTCGACGGCGGCGCGCTGCTCATGCTCCGGCAGGCGCGAAGGCGTGGTGTAGACCGTCTCCTCGAAGTACGGGCCTTCGAGCGGATCGGGCTTGTCGAAGATCGCCAGCAGGTGCAGGGCGCCGTCCGTCAGCAACCCCTCGACCGCTACCTCGACGCCAGGCAGGTAGCTTTCGATGAGCAGCTCGTCGGCGTCTTCCGGACGACGCTCGCGGACATCGGGTTGCTCGAGCAACTCGACGATCCGCGCTGTCGCCCGTAGCAGCTCGTCGGGGGAGTTGGCTCGAATAACGCCGCGCGAAGCAGACAGGAACGTCGGCTTGATGACGCACGGGTAGGTCACCTCGTTGGCCAGCGTTTCGATATCCGCGGGAAGCGCATTCCAGAACTTCGGCCCCGGCACGCCGGCCGTGGCGAGCTGTTGGCGCATTCGCAGCTTGTCACGCGCCGCGGCCACCGCTGGGGGGGGATTTCCCGCGAGCCCGAGATCCTCGGCTGCGCTTGCCGCCAGGAGGGTCGTTTCCTCGTCGGGCCCGAGGATCGCGGCCAGCGGCTGCTTGTCGTGCCAGGCTGAGATGGCCTTTCTTGACGCCTCCTCGTCAGCGAAGTCCAGGGTCAGCGTCGCAGTACCGGGAAGCGCCTCGAGAGCCTGGTGGCGATTCGTTCCCACCACCACGTCGAGACCCAGCTGTGCGGCGACGGCGAGAAGCGCCTCGGCACGGTATGTAGTGGCGGGAATCAGAATCAGGACGCTGGGCATAGCGCGCAGGGTAGCCTACCGCCTGATGGGAGGCTTGCGGCCGCTCCAGGGGCTCGGGACGCTGCCGTTGGCCATCCGTCCGAAGGGCCGGCCGACTGACCAACCTCAAAGAAGCTCGACGACGATCTCGGTGGGGCCGCCGGGCGCATTGATCGCCCAACCCGGTCCCTCCAGGTCGTAGGGGCACGAGGATACGGCGCAGACGAGATCCATGCGGGCCTCGAGCACGACGTAGCCGCCTGGCTTGACGACCGGTGCCGCTGGCGTACCGAACATGAACCCGTCCTCTACGTCCGTGTTGGTGAAGAAGTTGACCGCAAAGGGGGTCACGCTGATCTCGTGGCCCAGCTCTCGCATGGCGATCTCGAGGTTTTCGGCGCAGCTCCGGTGATGGCCCTCGACGCCGAACTGCTCGTAGCGGACGGCATCGCAGGGGGCGATGATCAGATCGTGGATGCCATCGGCGCCGTCCTCGAGAAAATCGAGCATCGGCTCCCGCAGTTGACTGAGGAACGTATCGCCGGCTCGCGGGTGCAGCGCGCGCGTCGGCATCCAGGTGTGCTGGGGAGACAACCACTCGCTGAGGTCGTCGGCGCGAAAGGCAAAGAAATCGGCTGCCTGCTGGCCCTCAGGGGTGATGATGCGCAGGCGCTGGCCCTCGGCGACCTGAAACGCGCGGCCCTCTCCGGCGGGAACAACTAGGGTTTCCATTGGCTTGGCTCTCTCCTTCGGCGAACGCCGTCAGGTTAAGGCTCTGCCGGCACGAGTCGCTCCAGCTCATCGAACCAGCCAAAGACGACCTTCAGCTCTGTAGCGACAGGCTACCGCACGCTTTCGACCATCAAGAAACGGCCGTCGCTCGCAAGGTCGTAGTTGCGTGCCATGTCAGGCGGGTGCGTTAGCTCGTAGGGGTGGTCGAACAGAACGGAAGGGTCGCCAAGGCTCCGCCGCGCCCGCAATGAACGGGGCAACCATCATCCGGTTGCCGTCACGAAAGAACAGCTCGGTGCCGTCCCTGGACCAGATCGGCTCGCGCCCGCCGTCTACTGAAACGGGCACCCTCGCACCGGGGCCCGGAAACGGCCGTGCGTAGACTTCGGCGCGACCGGAACGATTGGAGACATAGGCGATCCAGCTTTCATCAGGAGAAAACGTTGCACCCGTTTCTTCGTAATCGGTACGGACAAACTCGATGGGCTCACCGGTCTCGTCGAGCGGCAAGACCGCGACGTCCAGAACCGTACGATCCGTTCTTTCCGTACCCATGTTGGCTTCGAACAAGGCCAACAGATTCGATCGCGACGACCAGGAGCTAGCCCCCACCATGACTCCTAGCCGGATTGGTAGTAGGAGCTGGGGTTCGCCGACGCCGTCGGCGGACGCTTCGTAGAGGCTCGGCGGGCCCGCCTCCTGCATCCTGTCATGCAACTCCCCGCTGAAAGCGATTCGGCCGTCGTCGATCCACAAAGGGTTGAAGTCCTCTCCAGGATCTCTGGTCAGCGGGTCGAGGTTGCCTCGGCTGACCGACGAGACCCAGATCTCGTAGTTGGAGCCCTCGGGAATCGTTACCGCCACCCGTCGTCCGTCTGGCGACAGGCGCGGCTGGGAGTAGGGACGGTGTGGCGTCGGCAGTGGCTCAGCGTCTCCATCGCGGCCGACCCATACGAGCCTTCTGTCCGCCAGCCAGCTCCCACCGGGGACGTAGACCAGTGTGCCTCGCGCCGAAACGCTGTAGTGGGCTGATCCCGCGTACTCCGTCGCGACGCCTTCGACCACTTGACGAGCGCTCCCGAGAGCCATCGTCTCGATATTGAACGCCGCCGCCCAGAGAGCATCCCCTCTGACGAACAGCAGATGGCCCGAGGCCGCATATCGAGGATTGGTTCCCCCGTCGAGAAGCCTCGTGACGCTTCCGTCCCGCAGGTCAACGACTCCGATCAAGGAGTTGTCGAAGCCACTTCCAGTGTCGATCGCCATCAGGGCGTGCGTGCCGTTGGGGAGCACGTCCGGCCAGCGGTAGCTGAACACGCCATCCGCCGGCCTGCTTGAGAGCAGGTCCTCCCTTTCGTATTCAGCGGCCACCGACGAATCTCTGAGGCCGCCGTTCGGAGACGAATTGAAGACAAACGCGCCGTCGGGTACCCAGCTCACCCCCCGCGTAACCGGCGAGACGCGAAAATGAGAGATAACCGAGCCGCCGCCCGACGGCACACTCTTGATGCTCCAATCTGAGACGAAGCCGAGCCGCTGGCTATCCGGCGCATAGAACGGACCGTAGCCTCCTGTGCTTCCTTCGATAGGCACGGCGACGCCATCATCGAACCGACGGACGTACAGCTGTCTCCGTCCACCGCGGTTGGCAATATAGGCGAGCGTCGAGCCGTCCGGGGAGATCGCCACGGCAGGGCGCAGCGTCCCGAGCGCCAAGGGCGCGTCCGGGGGCAGCACGATATCTACGCGCTCCGGCGAACCTCGTCCGGGCACCGAAGACGAGCCGGCCCCACCGGCGATCAGCCAGGTGCCGGTGGCGGCAACCACGGCCATCAGGCTCCCTACTGCGAGCGTTCGAAGCAATCCTCCCTGCGGGTCGCCACCGCCATCCTGTGAAACGACGCCAGCATCCGGGTCGGCGATGATTCGGTTGAGGTCGATGCGACAATCGCCGATGTCGCGAACGCGCTCACGCGGTTCCTTCACCAGGCATCGGTGCAGCAGGTCGACGAGCCTCCACGACAGATTGTCGGGAAGGGCAGCCCAATCAGGCTCTGCCCTGATGACCGCCGCCATGGTGTCGCTGACGGTCTCGCCGTCGAACGCACGGATGCCGGTGAGCATCTCGTAGAGCACGCAGCCGAAAGCCCAGACGTCGGTGCGCTTGTCTACTGGCTTGCCGCGCGCCTGTTCCGGACTCATGTAGGGAGCCGTGCCCATGATCACGCCGGCACCCGTTGCTGCCATCATGGTGGGCGAGTGGCTCTGGTCGGACGACGGCTCGCTACCGTCTGCTGCGTAGGCCTTGGCCAGCCCGAAGTCGAGCACCTTGACGGTGCCATCGGGTGCCACATGGACGTTGGCAGGTTTCAGGTCGCGATGGATCACGCCGGCCTCGTGGGCGGCTTCGAGCGCCAACGCTATGCGGCGGGCAATCTCGAGCGCCTCGCCGACGTCGATGCGGCCGGACGCCGCGATACGCTCGGCGAGGCTGTCGCCCTCGACTAGCTCCATGGCGATGAAGCGCACACCGTCCGACTCGTCGAATCCGTGGATGGTGGCGACGTTCGGATGGTTCAGCGAGGCAAGGAGCTTCGCCTCGCGCTCGAAGCGGACCAGTCGGCTGGGATCGCGGGAGAAGTCTTCAGGCAACACCTTAACGGCAACCTCACGGTCGAGCGTGGTGTCGCGGGCGCGATATACCTCGCCCATGCCGCCTGCTCCGAGGCGGTCGATGATCTCGTAGTGGCCGAGTTGGGTGCCGGGTTGCATGGTGCTCGCAGAGAGATGTGGATGAGCGCCTGAAGCCTATCGCCGGCGCGCGGGGGGATCTACCGACGAGGTGGCCCTTTCAGCTCCTGTCGTACGCTAGACGGACCGCTGCCCCGGCGTCTCGCCGACCGGTGGCTGGGCCTGTTGTGTGCTCGGCACGCCTCGTCCATGCGACCACGCCGAGTTGCGCAACAATCTCGTAGGGGCCCGGTCGTGTACCGTGTCCCGTGGCGTGGCCTAGGATGGAGGTTAGGCAAGCGTGTGATGTCTATCGTCGCCGGCCGAACGGGAATCAGGGGTAATCGCGACAACCAGTCTTGGCCCTCGTAGCTCAGGTGGATAGAGCACCGGCCTCCTAAGCCGGGTGCCCAGGTTCGAGTCCTGGCGGGGGCACTCATCCCGAATGTGCTGGCGGCGCGCCTACTCGGCCGGTAGATCGTCGAACAGCCGGCGCCGGGCGGGATCGGCGGCGATGGCGCGCCATTTAGTGGCGAACACCAGGCTCCCGGCGATCATCACCAGCACCCAGAGCCAGGTTGATCGTAGGTACCAAGCGTCGACGGGTGCACGCAGGTCCTTCCACAGGTGCACGGCCAGGTAGATTCCCATCAGCGCCGCACCGGAGATGCCGATCGCGGCTCGTAGGGCACTGCTCCGTACCACCTGTATCGCGTCAGCGAGAGTCGGATTGCGACTCGAGATCCACGCGGCCGACAGGCATACGAGCAGGAAGTTCACCAGCATCGCGGTCACCAGGATATCGACGCCTAGAAAGAAATCGCCTGCCAGGTGGCTTCCGGCGATTGCCGCCGTGGCCATGGCACCGCTTAGGAGAATGGCGACTTGAGGTGTCTGGCGTTGGGGGTGAATGCGCTTGACGAAGTTCGGGAAGATGCCGTCCTCTGCCCAGGCGAACATCAGCCGCGACACCGACAGGAGCATTGCGGGAAGGTCGTTGATGAGGGCGATCGCCGCCCCCGCCACGATTGCCACGGTCCATCCAGGAGACAGCAGGTAGCCAAGCAGGCCGGGTGCGGTGAGGTCTTCGGTCAGCGCCCGCTGGGCGACGTACGCCCAGGGGATGGCGTGATAGACGGCAGCGGTGAATGCTAGGTAGAAGCTGCCCACCAACAGAACGGAGATGCCGATGGCCAGTGGTAGATCGCGCCCCGGGTTGCGGGACTCGCCGCCGGCCTGAGCGATCGAGTCGAAGCCGATGAAGCTCGAAAACAGGATCACCGATGCACCGAGGAAGGTAGGGAGGTGAAATGTCGCGGGAGCGTCCAGCGCGACCGCGACACCGTCGCGCGCCTCTACCGCCGCGGCGAATTCGGCTGGCCCGAACGAGAAGCCCGCAACAATAACCACTGCGCCGCCGAGAAACATCAGAACCATCAGCGGCACGAGGATCCGCTCGTACAGCCGTAGGCCGAACATGTTCACGCCCACGAACGTCCAGAGAAACGCCACAGCCACGACCAGCCGACCCGGCCCATCGGCAAGGAACGCTGCAAGGCCGAAATACTGCAGCGTGCTGGCAATGTCGCGCAGGAACGGAACCAGCACATAGGAGACGACGCCGATCGCGACGCTCAGCCCGAACCACTGCGAGAAGCTGGCCACGAAGCCGAGGTAGGGGTTCAGGGATCGGCTCACGTAGATGTAGCTGCCGCCGGCGCGCGGCATCGCCGAGGCGAGGATGGCGTAGGCCAACGCAGCCAGCACCGCCGGCACCACGGCAACGAGGTACGCCGGTAGCACGTAGGGTCCGATGCCCGGGAGGTTGCGCTGCACCATCAACGGCACCACGTTGATGGCGGCACCCATCATCGAGCAGATGCCGGTCGCAGCGAGTCCGGTCAGACCCAGCTGTCGCGCAAGTCTGGGCGACGAAGTCGACGCTGATGGATCGTTGGCGTTGGTCGGCATGGCAAGCAGTGCGGCGTTGTTGTCCTGGCGGGGCATGACGGTGCGGTCTGAAAGAACGACAGCGGCCTCCGAGCCAGAGCCCGGAGGCCGCTGTTCGCTCCGCCTACCGACCCTAGTCTCGGGAGCTCTCCATCAGCGACTTCAACGCCACGAGGAGTGCCGCGGGCGCCACGAAGGCCGCCATATTCCCCGTGATATTGGTGATCATCCCGCCCACCTCCGGGATGATGCCGGCCGATGTCGCGGTCATCATCAGGGCGATGGCCGCGACCAGGAAGCCCTGCGTCTCCGAGCTGCCGACGTTGAGGAACCCGACGACAAGGCCGAGAACCGCAAGAATCAGAGCGCCGCTCGGGACGCTCACGAAGGCCATGACGATCGCCAGGACGACGCCGCCGAGGAATGCATACTTACCGATGTCCGACATAGGGGACTCCTTGTTGGGAGCAAGAACGTGGACATGCGCGACGGTATCGACAGTGGCGTGAAACGACAACCGGAAGTGCGAATGGCGGGTAGGCCGCTGCATCGATGAGGCTGTACCAGGGGCGGGGCAAGGCGCGCGGTCGGACCGACGTGCCTGGCGTGCACTAGAGTTACGCGAATCTACGAGGCGGTACCACCGGTGGTCAGGGGCAAATGATGGACGACGCGCTACAACGACTCGGAATCGACAACGAGAATCTCGGAGGATTCTGCGGCGACTGGATCGGGTCGGGCCCGATTCTCGACGCCACCACCCCAATCGACGGCAGCAGGATCGCCGGCGTGCGCCAGGTCACTGAGCAGGAGTACGACCAGGTGGCGGCGCGCGCCCACGAGGCGTTTGCAGGTTGGCGTTCGGTGCCTGCCCCGCACCGCGGCGAGATTGTGCGACAGATCGGCGATCGCCTGCGCGCCCACAAGGCGGATCTCGGTCGGCTGGTGACCTTGGAGATGGGCAAGATCCAGGCGGAGGGCGAGGGCGAGGTGCAGGAGATGATCGACATCTGCGACTTCGCCACCGGGCTGTCGCGCCAGCTGTACGGCCTCACCATGCACTCTGAGCGGCCCGACCACAGGATGTATGAGCAGTGGCACCCGCTCGGTGTGGTGGGCATCATCACCGCCTTCAACTTTCCGGTTGCGGTGTGGAGCTGGAACGTGGCCATCTCGGCGGTGTGCGGTAACGCCTCGTTGTGGAAGCCGGCGAGCACCACGCCACTCACGGCAATCGCGTGCACCAAGATCGCCGCCGACGTCTGCCGACACAACGACATCGATCCCGCCATCTTCTCTCTCGTCGTCGGTCCCGGAGGCTCGATTGGCGAACGCTTGCTGGCCGATCGTCGGATCTCGCTGGTATCGGCGACCGGGAGCTGCACAATGGGGCATCGCGTGGCCGACGCGGTAAGCCGCCGCCTGGGCCGAACGATTCTCGAGCTCGGCGGCAACAACGCCATCATCGTCACCCCGAGCGCCAACATGGACCTGACGCTGCCGGCGATCTTGTTCGGTGCCGTGGGCACCGCAGGCCAGCGTTGTACCTCGACTCGCCGAATCATCGTTCATGCCAGCAAGCGTGACGAGCTGTTACGCCGTCTGGGGGCCGCGTACGAAGGTATCGCCATAGGGGATCCGCGCGACAGCGGCACGCTGATGGGCCCGCTGGTGACCGTCGAGGCGGTCGAGACAATGATGAGCGCCTTGGACCAGGTACGTGACGCCGGTGGCGAGATCGTCTGCGGCGGCGAGCGCCTGGAAGGCGCCGGGTATCCCGGCGGCCACTACGTAACGCCCTGCGTTGCCGCGGTGGACAACGCCCTTGCCATTGTTCAGGATGAGACCTTCGCGCCGATTCTCTACGTCATCACGTATGGCACCGGGGAGGCGACGCCCGCACAGGCCGTTGATGAGGTCGCGGAGGCCATCAGACTGCACAACGACGTCCCTCAGGGACTGTCGTCAGCGATTTTCAGTGACCACGTACGTGAGGTCGAGTTGTTTCTCTCGCACCGTGGCAGCGATTGTGGTATTGCCAACGTCAACATCGGCACCAGTGGTGCCGAGATCGGAGGCGCTTTCGGGGGCGAGAAGGAAACGGGTGGGGGACGTGAGTCGGGCTCCGACGCCTGGAAGGCCTATATGCGACGGCAAACGAACACGATCAATTGGGGTGATGAGCTCCCGCTGGCGCAGGGGCTCGAGTTCGGTGGCTGAATCGTGCCTGTCGGTCGCAAGTAGCCGGCCGAAGACGCGACGGGATTGTGGAGGGTCCGTGCGAAGCCGGTTAGCGGTCGCAGTTGTGCTCTGTTGCCTTGCCGCCCCGGATACAGCCGCGGCGCAGGACAGTAACTATTGGACGATTCAGTACGGCAACCGCGCCCGCCTGCTGGGAGGGTCCGCTGTCGGGAGCGCCAGCGACCTGAGCGCGGTGTACTACAACCCCGGTCGGTTAGCACTGGTGGATCGGCCCGAGTTGCTGATATCGGGCACCGTCTTCGAGCTCACGACGATCGATCTCACACAGCGGGGGACGTCACGGAAGCTGTCGACGTCCCGGTTTGCGCTCAGCCCATCGCTGTTCGCCTGTGAGCTGCGCTTCGGGTTCCTCGGTGAGAGGTGGTTGGCCTACTCGTTCTTGACCCGACAGCAATCGGCCTTCGATCAGCAAGGCTTCCTGGCAGATGCGGGCCCCCCGGGTCTGGGCTTGCCCATCGAAGGTCCGGTGACGGATTCCGTACGGTTGGACCACCGGCTGAGCGAGTACTGGGGCGGGCTCACCTGGGCGCGTCCGATCGGAAAGCGGTTCGGCGTCGGTATCAGCACCTTCGTGGCCAGCCGGAGCCACCGCGGGTTCGCCCAGCGCAGCTTCACCGCCGTCGGTGATCACGACAGCGCAGCACTGATCCTGCGAACCAGCGACTACAAATATCGTCACTGGCGGATCATCTGGAAGCTAGGAGTGGGTACTCGCCTCGAGGGTTGGGACATGGGCGCGACGATCACCCTGCCGGGCGTGTCGCTGAGTGGCAGCGGGCATGTAGCGATAGACGATGTACGGATAGGCGTTGGCGGGGAACTGCCGACGGTGCTCAGTGCCGGCCAGGAGGATCTCGCCGCGCGGGTCAAATCGCCGATGTCACTGGCTGCTGGGGGGTCGAGATCGTTCGGCGATTCCCGCGTCCATCTGACCGTCGAATGGTTTGCACCTCAGGATCTCTACAGTGTGGTCGAGGCGACGCCAGTGGTGGCGGCAACGGGCCAGGCGGTGGTGGACCCGTCGCTGCGACAACAGGCGCGGGCCGTGATCAATGGTGCGGTCGGTCTGGAGCACCGTTTCGGTCCGGACGTTACCGGCTACGCCAGCCTCCGCAGCGATCGTAGCTCGGTGGTCGACGGAAGTGTCTCGAACCTGGCGTTCACACGATGGAACATCGTGCACGCCGCCGCCGGGGCGACGTTTTCCAACGGCAACACCGACTTCATACTCGGTCTGGTGGGGGCGTTCGGTACTTCGCGAGTAGCGCCTCGACCCGTCGCCGGCGACTTCGATAACAGCTATCGCCGCCTGACGTTGATTCTCGGGTTCTCCTTCCCGCTTGGCTCGCTCTGAACGACGATCGGGCTACGTTAGCTCCGGGCGATCGGCAAACTGCTCTAGCGCCTCGGGGTTGGCAAGCGCCTCGACGTTCCCGACCGCCTCTCCGTGAACTACGTTGCGTACGGCCAGCTCGACGGTCTTTCCGCTCTTGGTGCGCGGGATGTCCTGTACTTCCAGGACAACCGCCGGCACGTGCCGCGGTGAGCAATGGGTACGGATCTGCTGCTGAATCTGCGCCACCAGGGTGTCGTCAAGCGATCGCCCGTCGCGTAGGCGGACGAAGAGGATCACACGAACGTCGTCCTGCCAGTTCTGACCGATCACCAGAGCCTCATCGACCGCCGCGATGCTCTCGACAACCCTGTAGATCTCGGCAGTTCCTATGCGCACGCCACCGGGGTTCAGCGTAGCGTCGGAGCGACCGTAGATCACCACGCCTTCGTGCGCCGTGATCTCGGCGTAGTCGCCCTGGTGCCAGACTCCTGGATAGCGCTCGAAATAGGCTGCCCGGTAGCGGGTGCCGTCGGGATCGTTCCAGAAGGCGATAGGCATGGAAGGGAAGGGCTGCGTGCAAACGAGCTCGCCTTTTCGTCCGGCAACTGGCCGACTGTCCTCGTCGAAGACCTGTACCGACATTCCGAGGCTTGGTGCCTGGATCTCCCCCCGCCACACCGGCCCGATCGGGTTGCCGCCGACGAAGCACCCGACGATATCGGTGCCGCCGGAGATCGACGACAGGCAAACATCACGCTTGATGTGCTCGTACACGTAGTCGAATCCTTCGGCGACCAGCGGGGATCCGGTCGAAGTGATCGTACGAAGCGCCGACAAGTCGCAGCGCTCGCTCGGGCTGATGCCGGCCTTTCTCAGGGCATCGATGTACTTGGCGGAGACACCGAACAACGTGCAGCGCTCATTGGCGGCGAAATCAAACAGCGTCTCGGGATGTGGGTAGAACGGATCGCCGTCGTACAGCAGCAGCGTTGCTTCGCTGGCCAGGGCCGACACCAGCCAGTTCCACATCATCCAGCCGCAGGTGGTGAAGTAAAAGACCCGGTCGCCCGGACGGACATCCAGCGATAGCCGATGCTCGGACAGATGCTTCAGGAGAGTCCCCCCGACCCCGTGAACGATGCACTTGGGTGAACCCGTGGTTCCCGACGAGTACAGCACGTAGAGCGGGTCGTTGAAGCCGACCTCGACGAACGACAACTCGGCGCCGTGGTGCGCGGCGATCACGTCGTCCAGGAGCTGTGCCTTGTCGATCCCCCCGAGGCCCGTATTGGCTCCGGTGTAGGTGCTTACGAACACTTGCTCGACGGTAGGGAGCTGCGGGAGAAGCTCGGTCACCCGCGCCAGCGAGTCGAATTCCCGGTCCTTGTAGTAGTAGCCGTCGGTGCAAAAGAGCACCTTGGGCTCGACTTGCCCGAAGCGGTCGACAACGCCGGCCGCGCCAAAGTCGGGCGAACACGAAGTCCACACGGCGCCGAGCGAGGCTGTCGCCAGCATGGCGACGATCGACTCGGGCACGTTGGGCATGAACCCGGCGACGCGATCTCCGGGCTGGATTCCGGCATGCCGCAGGGCGGCGGCCACCGCCGCTACTTGATCCCTGAGCTCGTCCCAGCTGATGCGTCGGGCGACGCGGCCTTCTCCTTGAAAGACGATCGCTTCGTCGGCACCTGTACGGCGCAGAAGGTTGGCGGCGAAGTTGAGTCGCGCGTCGGGAAAGAAGACCGCATCGAACATGTGGCCGCTGTCGACGAGCACCCGCTCGCCCCGCTGTGTCGAGATCACCTCGCAGAAGTCCCACACCGCCTGCCAGAAATCCTCCTTGTGCGCCACAGACCACGCGTGTAGATCTGTGTAGCTGGACAACTTGGCGGCGAACCGTTCGTTGACCAGGCGTCGGAATGCCGTGAGCTCGGCCGCCTGAATTCGCCTCGGCGAGGGTTCCCAGAGCGGCGCGTTCAACGGCATCTTCCGCGGCGCCGGGCGGCCCCGTCGCCGCTCGTCAGCAGCACGAAAGCGTCGACCATTGGCTAGAGGATTTCCGGTATGTACTTCTCGCGCGCCAGCCGCCACAACGAAGCCAGGAACGCGGTCAGCGGAATCGCCAGGATCATGCCCAGGATCCCTCCGAGCGCTGTGCCCCAGAAGAAGATCGCCACGATGATGGCCATGAAGTGCAGGCCGGTACGGTCGCCCATGATCTTCGGAGTCAGTATCCATCCCTCGATTTGTTGCACCACCGCGAACACGGCCAGCACCGCGGCCGCCGTCACCATTCCACCGCTTTCCTGAAACAGCGCCAGCGGTAGCGCGATCGCCAGCCCGATGATGCTGCCGAGGTACGGAATGACGTTCAACAGACCGAGCAGCAGGCCGATGACGAACCCGTAGCGCAATCCGGCGAGGCTGAACCCGGCCGCGTACATGAGGCCCTGAAGAAACGCGATGATCATCTGGCCGCGGAAGAACGCCACACTGATATCGACGAACTCCTGCCCCAGGTACATGACGTCGTGCCGGGTCTCCGGCTTCAAGAAGGGCAGAAGACGATCGGCGTCGACGTTCATTCCCCGGGCGGTCAGGAAGTAGGCGAAGTAGACCGGTACGACTGCCCAGGCGAACAGGGTGCCGACACCTCGGGCAAGTCCGACGCCGGCAGTGATTGCCTGGAACCCGAGGTTCTGGATTCCCTGCAGGATCGTCGCCCACTGCGATTCCGCGGCGCCGCGAATCCGCTCGGCGGCCCCGGTACGCTCGATCAGGTCGGATACCTCCGGGATACGCTCCAAGACCCATAGACGGAGCGATTCCCACCATTCGGGAAGGTGGGCCGTAAGGCCAACCAGCTGCGACACCAGGATCGCACCGAAGAACAGCACGAACGCCGTCAGCGGTATCAATACCGATAGGAAGACCGCCAGCATGGCCAGTGCTACGGGTAGGCGCACCCGCTCGTGGAGCCATTCGTAATACGGTCGGCAAACCAAGGCGCCCACCGCTCCGACGGCGAGCGGCAGAAAGACCCCGGAGAATGCCCGCAGAAATACCGCCGCAAGCCATCCGAGGGTACCGATCGCCAGCAAGATCACCAGCGCAGCGACGGTGGTGATCGCTGCGGCGATGGTGCTCGCTTGCCGTTCGCTGAATACCAAGCCCATGGTGGACAGATGCTACACCGCGCGACCCGCCGGCCGCGTCAGCGCGGGGGGCATCGCTGCGCGCGGCGCGCGGCAGCAGCTAGAATGCTGGATTAGCTCTGTGATCTTCGACCCGAGGCCAGCTGCATGAGACGTCACGTACTGAGCGCCATCGTAGCGGTGACGACGAGCCTGACGCTCGTTCCTCTGCTAATTTCCTCCGCTGCGGCCCAGGGCACCCCTCAGTGGACGCCGGACAAGCCCGGTAGCGACAACATCGAAGTGCTGTCTCATCTGCCCCTGGGACCACGTCTGAACGTCTCGGACATCGAGCTCGAGCAGGAGATCTCGCGTCCTTACGCTTACGTCGGCCGGATGGTCTACGGCTTCGAGGGCGAGAAGGGGATGGACATCATTGACCTGTCCGATCCGCGGAACCCGAGCGTTCTCTATCGCTGGCGCATCGATGACCAGGATCTCCATCTGCCGCTCGGTGGGATGGATGTGAAGTACTTCAAATGGGACGGTCGTTACTACGTCGTGCAATCGCTGCAGTTCGGACAGGGGGGGCCGGACGCTGACCTGGGGGCGGTGGTACTCGATGTCACCGATCTGCCCGACGTCTCGAAGGTCAGGGAGGTGGCACGCATCCGGGCCCCGGAGCATCCTGGTGGCTTCCACAACATATTCATGTACAAGCATTCCAATGGGCGGCCGTTGCTGTTCAGCACCGTGTCCGGCCCGTACTCGCACGTCTACGATATGGCACACGTGGTCGAGGGGCACATGGACCAAGCCCTGGTCGCCAAGGTTCCGGTCGGCATACAGGGCGAGTCGCAGTTCCGCGGCTATCACGACATGTACGCCGGGTTCCACGAGGACACGCAGAGCGATCGGTTCTACGGTGGCGGAACCGGTGGATACTACATATACGACATCACCGACCTGGAGAATCCGGCGTTGGTGGTGTCGCTCACCGGCATCAGTGGTGTGGGATACGGCCACACGTTCACGCCGACGTCGGACGGCCGCTACGTGATCGCGGAGACGGAGTATCAGTACGCGCCACTGCGCATCTTCGATCTCGAGCCGGCGCTCGATGGCGAGGTGCAGAACATCCGAGAGCCGGTGGGGGCCTGGACAGCCGATTGGCGAAACCTGGTGCACAACCACGAGGTGCGCTACCCGTACGTTTTCGTTTCCGGTTACCTCGATGGATTGCAGATCTTCAGCCTCATGGACCCGGAGAACCCCGTCACGGTGGCCTACTACGATACCTACCTGGGGCCGCCCAACCCGGATCGACCAGCCATGTTCAATGGCCTGTTCGGCGTCGACGTTCGCAACGCCGATGGCCTCATCGTCGGGTCGGACATGAGCACCGGCTTCTGGGCCTTCCGGATGGAAGGGTTCAGCGGCTGGAACGGTGCGGATTGGGGCATGCCGGACATCTCGAGCGCGCAGAAATGGGACCAGACCACCGGAGGGCAGCACTGATGAGCTCACGGCGTCCACGTCGCTTGTTGTCGGGGCCGGTGATGGTCGCAGCGCTGGCCACGATCGTCGGCTCGACGATGCCTGTGCCGGACGGAGCGATCGGTACGGTCTGGGCAGAGCCGCTGGGGTTACCTGGGGCCTGCAGTGCCGCGTGGATGGGCGAGCCCGTCGAGCCGCCTGCCTACTACGCCATCGAGCTCGTCTCGACGCGCCGAGTGCCCGGCGCGCGCGACGCCAGCGGGGTCGGCAACGTCAGCTTCGCGCGCTCCCCGTTCGGTGTGGCGATAGCTCCGACGGGAGAATACATCTACAACGTGGATGTGCAGCTCCGAGGACTCAACGCGCAGCCCCGGGGGGTGTACACCGCGTGGTTGACGACTGCCTCGTTGGACCAAGTCAGGCGACTGGGGGCCCTGGATGCGGGGGCCGCTATCCGTGGCCAGACCACCTGGAACAAGTTCTTGGTGGTCGTGACGTTGGAGCCGGATGACGAGGCAAGACCGCGCTGGAGTGGGCCGATCGTGGCTCGCGGCATGTCGCGCTCCGGACGCATGCACACGATGGCGGGACACGGCCCGTTCCAGCTCGAGCCATGCACCACGTACGGCTATTGACTCGTAGCAGCCGCGTCGCTGGGGCGATCGTAGTCTTGCTGATCGCGAGCAGTGCCGGCACCGCGGCCTCACCGCAGGGCGAGGCCGCAATGCCGGCGCAGCAGCAGCAGCAGCAGGAGATGCCTCAACAGCACATGATGCACTCCATGGCCCCGCCCGGGGATGTACTGGCATGGCGCATGCCACCCATGGACGCCAACATGCCGATGATGCCCGGATTGGAAACGGCGCTGCCGAGCGACGCGCCGTTCATTCCGCTGTACGGCGTCGATGTCACGGATTTCGCCGTGGCGCGGCCACGTGAGGTGATGGAGTTGGCCGACGGCGACGAGATCGAGTTCGCCGCGTCGATCGTGCGGCGCGAGATCAGCGGTCGCGAGTACCTGATGTTCGGCTACAACGGTCAGTACCCGGGCCCGTTGCTGAAAGCGCCGACCGGAGCGACCGTCACGGTGCTCTTCCGCAATGAGATCCCCATGCCGACAACCGTGCACTGGCACGGCCTGCGGCTCGACAACCGGTTCGACGGTGTCCCTGGCGTGACCCAGGACCCGGTACTCACGAACGAGACGTTTCGTTACGAGGTGTACTTCGCCGACAACGGAGTGTTCTGGTATCACCCGCACATGCGCGAGGACATTCAGCAGGACCTCGGCCTATACGGCAACTTGCTCGCGGTGCCCGCCGATCCGGATTACTACGGCCCGGTACACCGTGAGGAGTTCATGATCCTCGACGACATCCTGATCGACGAGCACGGCATCATCCCTTGGGGCGAGACGCAGCCGACGCACGCCCTGATGGGTCGTTTCGGCAACACAATGCTGGTCAACGGAACCACTGATTACAGCCTCGAAGTGGGGCGCGGCGAAGTGGTGCGTTTCTACGTCACCAATGTGGCCAACTCGCGCACGTTCAACGTCACGTTCGGCGGCGCGCCAATCAAGGTCGTGGCGTCGGATGTGGGCAAGTTCGAGCGCGAGGAGTGGGTAATGAGCGTGCCGATAGCGCCGGCCGAGCGCTACGTGGTGGAGGTGCGCTTCGACGAGCCGGGCGAGGTGCCGATCGAGAATACCGTGCAGGCCATCAACCACTTCCGCGGCGAGTTCTACCCGCACGTCGACCATCTGGGGATGGTGCGCGTCGCCGACGCCGGAGCCGATCCGGATCTGAGTGCCGCGTTCGCGACCCTGCGTGAGAATCGCGATGTCCAGGCCGATATCGAGACGTTCCGGCAGCACTTCCTGCGCCCCCCGGACCACGAGCTGGAGCTCAGCCTCGACGTCGGCGAACTGCCGCTGCCGATCATTCTTTCCATGGAGTTCGAGAAGGGTCTCTACTCTCCGCCGATGGAATGGAACGACACCATGCCGATGATGAACTGGCTGGCCACCGGCAATGAGATCCGATGGATTCTGCGCGATCGCGCCACCGGGCTCGAGAACATGGATATCCAGTGGAGCTTCCGGGTCGGCGACGTTGTCAAGCTCCGGATCTTCAACGATCCGGAGACCCTGCATCCGATGAACCATCCGATACACATTCATGGGCAGCGCTATTTGGTGCTCGAGATGGACGGTGTGCCCAACCCGAACATGGTCTGGAAGGACACGGCGATCGTGCCAGTGGCCTCGACGATGGATCTTCTCGTCGACATCACCAACCCTGGTGATTGGATGCTCCACTGCCATATCGCCGAGCACCTACATGCCGGCATGATGCTCAGTTTTCGGGTGGATGGCTGAGTTCTGTCGGTAGCGGGGCCCACGGGCCCCCATACGCGATACCCTGAGGACCTGACTGTCTAGTACTATGCGCCTAAAGGAGAGCGGACATGGAACGGGGTGACTTCGGCAATCTGCGAGTGGGTGAGTTTCGCCCGCCCAACATCAAGCTGCCGGGCAGTGTGACGACGCTGATTCCTATCGCCATCATTGGCTTGTGGCTGTTGTGGAGCACCGTCTACACGGTGAGCCCTGAGGAGGTCGGGGTCATATTGACCTTTGGCGAGTTCACCTCGGTGAACGATCCCGGATTGCATTTCAAGCTGCCGGCGCCGATTCAGACGGTATCGAAGGTGCCGGTGCAGCGGCAGCTCAAGGAGGAGTTCGGCTTCCGTACCTTGAGCGCTGGTGTGCGGTCACAGTTCGACACGGTGGGCGAGGAGTCGGCCATGTTGACCGGAGATCTCAACGTCGCCGTGGTCGAGTGGACGACCCAATACCGAGTGGCCGACCCGTACCTGTACATGTTCCGGGTGCGAAATGTGACGGAGACCTTCCGCGACATGAACGAGGCGGTCATGCGAACCGTGGTCGGCGATCGCAGCGTCACCGAGGTATTGACCATCGGGCGCCAGGAGATCGCGTCGGAGGTGGAGCGCCGCCTGCAGGAGATGTGCGATCAGTACGAAACTGGGATTCGCATCGAGCAGATCGTTCTCCAGGATGTCAACCCACCAGACCCGGTACGGCCGTCGTTCAACGAGGTCAACCAGGCCCAGCAGGAGCGCGAGCGCATGATCAACGACGCTCGTGCCCAGTTCAATCGGGAGGTGCCCGCCGCCCGTGGGGAAGCGTTGCGTGCGGTCGAGCAGGCAGAGGGTTACGCCGTCGATCGGGTCAACCGGTCCGAGGGTGACGCCGCCCGCTTCCGGTCGGTGTACGAGTCGTATCGCCGAGCACCGGAGGTGATGCGCCGACGCCTGTATCTCGAAACCATGCTCGAGCTACTGCCATCGATCCGGCAGAAAGTGATCATCGATCAGGACATCGACGGGCTCCTGCCGCTGCTCAACCTGCAGAGCGGGGAGTTTCTACAACCGTCGGTCCCCTCAGCGAGCTCCAACCAGGAGCCGAGCCAATGAAGCAAGCAGGCATGGTGTTGCTCGGAGTTCTGCTGGTAGCAGGCGTGCTGGCCTTCAGCGGGGCTGTGTACGTTGTCGACGAGACGCAGCAGGTGGTCATCACCCAGTTCGGCTCGCCGGTTGATAGTGCGGTGGATACACCGGGATTGCATTACAAGCTGCCGTTCATCCAGCGGGCGAACTTCTTCAACAAGCGCTTTCTGGAGTGGGACGGCGACAGCAATCAGCTGCCAACGCGCGACAAGCGCTTCATCCACGTCGACACCTATGCGCGATGGCGTATCACCAACCCGCTGTTGTTCTTCCAGCGGTTGCGGGACGAGCGTGGCGCCCAGTCGCGTCTCGACGACATCCTCGATGGCGAGACCCGCAACACCATCGCCAACCACGATCTGATCGAGGTGGTACGCAGTAGCAACCGTGATATCGCCGCGGGCGACGAGCTCGGCGCCATTGCCGAGGGTGAGACGGTGGCGGATATCGTGGCCGGTCGCGACGCGCTCGCTACCGAGGTCCTCACTGCGGCACAGACTCGGACGTCGGATCTGGGAATCGAGATTCTCGATTTCCGCTTCAAGCGCATCAACTACGTCGAGGAGGTGCGGCGCGAGGTATACAACCGCATGATCTCCGAACGGCTCCGGATCGCCGAGCAGTTTCGCTCTGAGGGCGCCGGAGAGGCGGCGCGGATCAACGGCGAGAAGGAGCGCGAGCTGCGGACGATTTCATCCGAGGCTTATCGACAGGCCCAGGAGATCATGGGTAACGCCGATGCTAGCGCGGCCGACATCTATGCTTCGGCTTACAACAGCGATGCCGACTTCTACAGGTTCCTGAAGACGCTGGAGGTCTATCGGGAAACCCTGCGTCAGAACACGATGCTGCTGCTTGGCACCGATGGGGAGTTCCTGCGGTTCCTGGAGAGCTCCAGATGAAGCTTTTGACTGGCCGGGTCGCGTCACTTTTTTCGGCGCGAATTGCGGTTGCTCGTATAGGATGAGGTAGGGGTTTCGAGCATCCTGGAGGTCCGCCGTGCAACGTCCCGCACTGATTACTGCCGCGATCATCGTGCTCATCGCGGCAGGCGTATGGTACTTCCGTAGTGGCGGGGAGCCGCCGGTCGAGGAGCCAACGGTCGCCGTTGAGCCGTTGACCTCGCCGCTGCCCGTCGAAGAGCCGCGGCCGGCGTTGCCGGGGCTGGATGGGAGCGATGACCTGCTGCGCAGCGCTGCGGGCATGCTCGGCCTCGACGCGGTCCTTGCCAGGGCACTCGAGGACGCCGATGTGATGCGACGCTTCGTTGCCGTGGTCGAGGCTGTGGCTAGCGGTGAGAGTCCCGGACGCCACCTGTCGTTTCTGGCGCCTGAAGAGCCCTTCGATGCCGTTTATCGCAACGACGCCTGGCATACGGATCCAGGTAACTACCGTCGTTACGACTTTGTTGGTGAGGCACTCGCCGGCATCGATGCCCGCGCCGCCGTCAGTGCGTTCCGGCGGGTCGAGCCGTTGGCGGATACCGCGTATGCGGAGCTGATCGGCGAGGCTCGCCGCTTCGAGCCACGCCTGCGACAGGCATTGGGCGTGTTGTTGGCCACACCGGTGGTCAACAATTCTCCCGAGCTGGTCGATGCGGTTGGACGTCTGACCTATCGCGACGAGGCGCTGGAAGCACTGAGCCTGCCGCAGAAGCACCTGCTGCGCATGGGACCGCAGAACGTCGGTCGAATTCAAGCGAAGCTGCGGGAGCTCCTCGATCACCTGGCGGAGAGCTGATCACCGGGGGCGACTGCCGCCGGATCGCGCCTGCCGGATCTGCCGGCGCCGAACCCGCTGCGATCATGTTGGGTAGGACTCTGTTGACGACTCGTGTTCATGGACACCGCGTATGCGTATTGTAGTAGCGCTTGGCGGCAATGCGCTCCTGCGCCGCGGTGAGCCGATGAGCAGCATGCAGCAACGACTCAACGTGCGGTCGGCGGCGGGCGCTATGGCACCGTTGGCGCAAGAACATCAGCTGGTCATCTCGCACGGCAACGGGCCGCAGGTGGGTCTACTGGCATTGCAGGCGGACGCTTACGATGCCGTCGAGCCCTTTCCCCTCGACGTGCTCGGGGCCCAAACCGAAGGCATGATCGGCTACTTGATCGAGCAGGAGCTTGGCAACCTGTTGCCCTACGAGCAGCCCTTTGCCACCATTTTGACGATGGTCGAGGTCGACCCGAAGGATCCGGCGTTCGATCATCCGACCAAGCCGATCGGCCCGCTGTATGACGAGGCGGAGGCCAAGCGACTCGCCGCCGAGCGCGGCTGGTCGGTAGCCCCTGATGGGGGTGGCTGGCGCCGTGTCGTGCCTTCGCCGCGACCACAGCACATTTTCCAGATCCGTCCAATCCGCTGGCTGGTGGAGCAGGGAGTGATTGTGATCTGCACCGGCGGTGGTGGCATCCCGACGATGTACGACGAGGAGGGCAGCCTGTGTGGTGCCGAGGTCGTCATCGACAAGGACCTGGCCAGCGCCTTGCTGGCGGTGGAGCTCAACGCCGACATGCTGATCATGGCTACCGACGTGGATGCCGTTTACCGCCACTGGGCAACTCCTCGGGCCGAGGCTATCCGGCGAGCGACGCCAGATGAGATGCGGCAGGAGAGCTTCAATGCCGGCTCGATGGCGCCCAAGGTCGAGGCCGCCTGTCGATTCGCCGAACTTGCCGGGGGCACTGCAGCGATAGGCTCCCTGAGCGAGCTGAGAGGGATCGTCGACGGAGAGCGAGGGACGAGCATTGCCCTGCCGAGCGACCCGGCGGCGGTGCGCTTGCCGGGTCTCTGAAAGCGAGGAGCTCGAGATGAGGAAGACGGTTGCGCTGGCCAGCGTGGGCAGCGGGCGATATCAACACCTTCTCCATGGCTGAGCGAACCGGGCTCGATCGGCAGGCCTATCGCGAGCTCGATCGCGAGGAGACGTATCAGCCCTACGTAGCCGCGGGCGAGAGCCCGAAGGAAGCCACGCTTCGCGCCGTGCTGGCCGGAGCAGCATTCGGGATTCTGTTCGGTGCGGCGAACGCGTACCTCGGGCTGCGCTCCGGGCTGACCATCTCGACGTCGATACCCGTGGCGGTGCTGACGGTTGCTTTCTTCAACGCGGTGCGTGCCTCCGGCGGTCGCTCGAGCATTCTAGAGGCCAACTTGGCCCAGACCATCGGCTCGGCCTCCAGCTCGGTGGCCAGTGGCACCATCTTCACTCTGCCGGCGTTATTTCTCTGGGGGATGAGCCCCGGCCTCCTCCAGATGACGTTGTTGGCGATGTGCGGCGGGGTGCTCGGGGTGCTCTTCATGGTGCCGCTCCGCAAGCTCTTGATCGAGGGTGAGCACGGGCGGCTGCCGTATCCGGAAGGTACTGCGTGCGCCGAAGTGCTCGTAGCAAGCGATGTCGGCGGGGCCCGTGCCAGGCCCGTGTTCTACGGTTTGGCCGTCGGCGCGCTGATCAAGGCGCTGACCGGACTGGCACGAGTGATTCCGGCCGACGTGCACCTTCGATTGCCGGTCCTGCCCAAGGCGCAGGTGGGAACCGAGGTTTCTGCGGCGTTGTTCGGCGTGGGTTACATCCTCGGTCCGTGGATCGGGTCGGTGATGGTTGGCGGGGCTTTGCTGTCGTGGGTTGTGCTGATTCCTGCCATCGCCACCTGGGGAGCCGGGCTGTCGGCGCCGCTATATCCGGAGGTCGCCAAGACGATCGCCGAGATGGGGCCATCGGAGATCTGGACCCGCTACGTTCGGTATATCGGTGCCGGGGCCGTCGCCACCGCGGGGCTGCTCACCCTGATCAAGAGCGTGCCTACGATGCGCGACAGCCTCCGCGCCGGGGCGCATGAGTTGCGGGCACGGTTTTCGGATGCGGACACCGATACGGTTGCCGGTGCACGGACCGGCCTCGACCTGTCACTGCGGACGGTAGCAGCTGGGGTATGCCTGGTTCTTCTGGTGCTGGCGACCGTGCCGCAGGCCTTCGGGCCCCTGCCGAGCGTCTATGCGCGGCCCGTTGCCGCTCTGCTCGTGGGGATCCTCGCGTTCTTCTTCGTCACCGTGTCGTCGCGCATCGTCGGTTTGGTCGGGGTGACGTCGAACCCCACCAGCGGGATGACCATTGCCTCGTTGCTCGGTGTCTCGTTGTTGTTCTTCGCTGCCGGCTGGACCGACGACCTGGGGAAGGTGGCGGCGCTGACCGTAGGCTGCGTGATCGCCGTTGCCGCGTCGATCGCCGGCGACACGTCACAGGATCTCAAGACCGGCTACCTGCTGGGCGCGACGCCGCGCCGCCAACAGCTCGGCGAGGTGATGGGGGTGCTGACCTCCTCGCTTTTCGTGTGTCTCACGCTGGTGGTGCTCGAGGGCAGCTACGGCTTCGGCACCACCGAGCTGCCGGCACCGCAGGCGACCTTGATGAAATTGGTCATCGAGGGTGTGCTCGACGCCAACCTGCCCTGGGCCTTTGTCGGCATTGGCGTGATGCTCGGTCTGGCAGCGGAGATCATTGGCTTGCCGGGCCTGGCTTTCGCCGTCGGTATCTATCTGCCAGTCGGTACCATGGTGCCGGTATTTCTGGGTGGCATGGCCCGTTGGTGGATGGAGAAATCTGCATCGGAGCCAGCTCGTGTCGAGGAGCGACGCGAACGGGGTGTGCTTCTGGGATCTGGGCTGGTTGCCGGCACCGGGCTGCTGGGAGTGCTGCTGTCCGGGGTCGCATTCTGGAACGGCGCAGCGCCGCAAGGCTACGGTGTCGGTTGGGCGGGCGCCTGGGCGCCGCTGGCCGGATTGGCGGTGTTCGTGGCAATGATCGTTTGGTTTCTGTACGCCTGCTCGCCAGCGGAGGAACGATGACCAGCGCGGTCGCATGGGTGCTTCTGTTTGCCAGCCTGCTCCCACAGCTGCCGGGGCCGTCGTCGTTGCCGCCCATCGACGCGCAGGCTACGTTTCTGTACTACGCCGACATCGACGCGGCGACGAGCTTCTATCAGGACGTCCTGCGTTTACGACAGACATTCGATCAGGGGTGGGTGAGGATCTTTGCGATCACCCCGACATCTTCGGTGGGCATCGTCGATGAGAGTCGCGGCGCGCACGCCGCCCGCGACGACAACGCCGTGATGCTGAGCCTGGTGACCACCGACGTCGATGCCTGGCACACGCACCTGAGCGGCGCTGGGGTCGAGATTCTCAGCACCCCAGCTGATTCGGCCAGCGTCCCCGTCCGCGCCTTCTTGGCGCGTGATCCAGGCGGTTATGCGGTCGAGTTCTTCCAGTGGATCGATTGAAGGAGCGCGGACGAAACTGGCGAACGTAGCGCCATACGGAGGCAGGCTCGATGCAACTTCTCATCTTGTGGCTGATCAGTGCCGGTGCCCTGGTGATCGTCGCCTATATCGTCCCGGGCTTCAGCGTGCGGGACTTCGGCACGGCGCTGATCGCCGCCCTGGTACTGGGGCTTGCCAACGCAGCGCTGTGGCCCCTGCTGATGCTGTTGGCGTTGCCGTTCAACCTGCTGACGCTGGGTTTGTTCGCGTTCGTCGTCAGCGCAGTGTTGCTGATGCTCACGTCGGCGATCGTCAAGGGGTTCCAGATCGACGGCTGGATCCCGGCCATCCTCGGCGCCGTGATTATCGCGGTCGTCACGACGGTCGTGCGCACGGTGATCCCCTATTGAGGGCCAGCGCGGTTGTCGAGGAAGACTCTTTGGACGGCTATTCCTGGCGAGTCGACGCCGGCAGCTTGATCTCGATGAGCAGGCCACCGTCGCCGGGCTTGATAGCGCTGATCGTGCCCCCATGGGCCCGCACGGCTCGGTCGCTGATCGACAACCCCAGGCCGGTGCCGCCACGCTCCCGGTCGCGCGCCCAGTCGACACGATAGAACGGCTGGAACAGGGCACCGAGCTCATCGTCGGGTACGCCGGGGCCATGATCCCGCACCTGGATCGTGGCCTCCGTGGCGCCGTTGTTCTGCGCGACATCGAGAGAGGCTTCGACTGCTGATCCTGCCGGAGCGTAGCGAATCGCATTGCGCACCACGTTTTCGATGGCGCGCCGCAACAGCTCCTCGAATCCTGGGGTGACACAGGTTTCGACGGTGTCGAGCTGCACCGACTTGCCGCCCTCGCGTGCCTCGTAGTCGGCATCGTCGATCACTTCACGCACCAAGGCGACGAGATCCACGGGACGCCGATCGACAAGCGACTCGGGGTCTTGCAGGCGCGTCAATGCCAGAAGCTGCCCAATGAGCCCGTTGAGCCGCTCGGTCTCCTGCTCGATACGATCGAGCGCCTCGCTGGCCGAACTGTCGCTCTGACGGCGGGCCAGCCCGAGCGCGACATATAGACGTGCAAGCGGCGAGCGAAGCTCGTGGGAGATATCGCTGAGGAGCTGTCGCTGATTCTCCAGCAACGTGCCGATACGCTCGGCCATATCGTCGAAGTCGCTTCCGAGTGCGGCAAGCTCGTCGCGTCGGCCGCCGAGATCGGAGCTCACACGGGTGTCGAGCTCGCCTTCCGCGAAGCGCCGCGTGGCGGTGCTCAGCGTGCTGACCGGCGATAGCGTGTAGCGAGCCATCGCGTAGCAAACCAGTCCCGATGTCAGGAGCACAGCCAACCATCGAACGACGATGGGAAGGACGCTGGGTGGAGGCAGGTCGAGGCGGTTCGGGAGTCGCTGAACGACCGCATAGACACTATCGTCACGAACGAACGAGCGCCCCGCGTAGGGGCTGGAGCCATTGAACCCTCCGTGCACAAGCCCCTCGTCAAAGGTCTTGGCGGCGGTCGACAGGGCCTCCTCAGGCGCCGTCCGCCCGGTCACCTCGTTGAGCTCGACATCGAACACGAAGGGGTAGGGCGCACCCTCCTCTTCCAGATCCGCCATGAACTGAGGGACTGCCTCGGGAGATCGGCGGCCCAGGCCTACCGCCACGCGTCCGGCGAGGGTCAGCCGTTGTCCGGTGAGCGCCCGAAATCGATCGACGACCGCTTCATCCTGGGTCAGCTGTGTCGGCAACGAGAAGGCTGACCAAACCAAGGCCATCGCCAGCCAGAACCACAGAAAGATCTTGATGAACAACCGGTGCATCAGCTAGCTCCCGGACCGGGCGGTCTGGCTCTCGACGGTCTCCGGCAAGGTATAGACATATCCCACGCCACGGATGGTCTTGATGCGCTCGGTCCCTTCATGCCGCGGCCCTAGCTTCTTGCGCAGGTTGCTCACGTGCATGTCGATGCTCCGATCCAGGGCGGAGTACTCACGGTCGAGCACCTCGAGCGTAAGACGCTCCCGCGACACCACCCTGCCCGCAACTCGCATCAGCTTCTCGAGGACCTCGAACTCGACCGCGGTGAGATGTACATCGTCGCCAGCACGCTGCGTGGTTCGCGCGCCGACGTCCAGATGAACGTCGCCGATTTCGACGATCAGGCCACTGGTGCCCATCCGCTCGTCGGCGCGGCGCAGAATCGCGCGGATGCGTGCCACCAGCTCACGTGGGTTGAACGGCTTCGGCAGGTAGTCGTCGGCGCCCATCTCGAGCCCGACGATGCGGTCCACGTCGTCGCCGCGGGCGGTGAGCATCAGGACCGGTATCTGGGAGGTAGTACGGAGCCTGCGCAAGACCTCGAAGCCGCTGATACCGGGCAGCATCACGTCGAGAAGCACCATCGCATGGTCGCCGGCAAAAGCGGCCTCGAGGCCGGCCCCGCCATCGTGCACTGCCTCGAGCCCGAAGCCCTCGGCGCGAACGTATTCGCCGACCAGCTCGCAGAGCTCGGTATCGTCGTCAACGACGAGGATCCGTTGCATGACCACGGCTCCACTACGACGGTGTTGGTGGGAAGTCGTGAGCTTAGCACCGGATACAAGGAGCGCCGCTAAAAGTCACAGTAAAGAAATGTAAGAATTTGGCGCTCAACAAAAAACGCCAGCTGGCTCGGGTTACCCGTAACCAACCGGCGAGTGCACGGTCCCAGTCCCTGTCTTTGCATGAACTTGCCGTGCTCGTGACTCCCTACAGCGTAGCGGTCGTGACCCGCGCCGACGAAGTCGAAAGTGTCCGGGGCTGATAATTCGTGGCGGAAGCGAAGCGCGTAGCATTGGCGAGTGACCGAGGTGCGCTGTCGACCGCGGAGCTCATTCGATGCGCAAAGCGTCCACCGGGTCGACGCGAGCGGCGCGCCGCGCGGTAAGAAGCTGGCCAGCAGTACGGCAATTGCGATGACCGCGATCGCACCGCCGAAGGCGGTGGCGTCGATCCACTCGACACTGTAGAGAAGGCTCTCTGCGGCTCGGCCGACACCGGCGCCAGCGGACGCAGGCTGACGCCCTAGCGACAGCGAAGACAGGCTGATTCAGGGGGCGGAAATGGCCTCAGGTGCGCTCCATAATCGTCGGCCCGTAGACGAACCCAACGGCCATCCGCAGTTAGGCCCCTTCGGCTAGTTTCCAGATGACTCATTATCATCAGAATCCCAGATCCGGCCACATCCGACGACCGTAGGTGGTCAGGTCCTACGTGCTCCCTTGCCGTCGATTTGCGAAGCAACCGACCGACACCGGGGGGTGGGGGAGGTCTAGGAGTCCCTGGCAGCGAGAGGGCGCAAGCGGACGCAAATGTTGTGCCGAATCGGGCGAATCTTACGGGGTTAGACTGAGCCTCGAATCCTAACTCTCAAACTGGCCCGACTATTGGGGCAGGTCACCGGTTTCGGTCTGATTACCGACCACTTGATTCTAGAGGAGACGCAGCATGGAGCGATTCATCGGCGGTTGCCTGTGCGGCAACGTCCGAATTGTGGCGTCAGGACTCCCATACCGGGTCGGCATCTGTCACTGCCTCGACTGCCGCAAGCATCAAGGGGCCCTTTTTCAAGCCTCTGCGGTGTTCCCTCAGGATGCGGTGACGATCGATGGCGAAACACGCGACTATGCCGGGCGGTTTTTCTGCCCTCGCTGCGGTTCGTCTGTCTTCGCACGCACCGCAGACGAAGTCGAAGTGAACCTAGGATCCCTGGATGCCCCAGACCAACTGATGCCAACCTACGAGGGCTGGATCGTCCGTCGCGAGTCCTGGTTGCCGCCGTTTCCGCTCACGAGACGATACGACCGCGATCGTGGCGCCACGGGTCGCTTTGAGGAGTAGTGTAGGGTCTCGAATAGCGTGCCCTGCCGCGATCAAGGACCCCCCTCTGCGCCCTTCTAACGCCCACGGCGCACGTTCCGTCCCCGAAGATGTAGAGCCTGCCGGCGGCCTGTAGCGGGGCCTTCTCGGGACTGCCAAGCAGACATATGACTGGTGTCTGCCCCGGCATTGCGAACGAGGGGAATCGATGAATCAACAGATGCTGAACCAGCCTTCTGGGATGCTGGCACACGCCGCAGACGAGGCAATGCCGACGACTGCGGCCACCACGACAAGAACCAACTCGACTGTCCCTCCGGGGTTGAAAGACTTTTCTTCCAACCACAGACGGCGCACCTGTGCCAACTCGATCTCGTGGGATGTAATGAGCTTCCTGCCAGCAGGCCGGACTTCAACCACCTTCCCGTAGACAGTCTGATCCCGAACCTCGCCAGGTTCCGCGAAGGCAACCTCCTCGTTGTCAATCGTGGTGACGCCATGCACCTGGTGGAGTTGCGAGTCCTTGGCAGCCGATGGTGCGACTCGCACCATCTTCGTAGTGGTGCACCCGGTGAGATGAGGCAGGAGTAGAAGTAACGCTGCCAGCGCTATCGACTTTCTCGTCCGCTGTCGTGCCATCGACTCTCTCCCTGCATTGGCCGGAGTGCGTCGTGCCTCCAAGCCGTTGTCCACTCATGCGGACAGGCAACCAGTCAGAGAGAGGAGAGTCCTGAAGGACTCCTTAGAAATCTCTGAATCGCGGGGCGAGGCCGCCAGACGTGTTGCCCCGGCAGTTGCGATCAGCCGCCACTGGGCACGGTTCGGCCTTGTGACTCAAACAGCCGGCGGGGTCTTGCAGCAACGAAACCCGAGTCGTAGCTGACATCAACGGGACCGGGTGGCACGAACTGACGGTGCAGGTGCCGGAGTGGCTTGACGCTCCTTCACAAACTGGGCTACGTTGCCGTGGGCGACGACGGATCTTAATGAGCCAGCCAACGCTGCAAGTACTCCCACATCGGGTGCGTTCGCAAGCGACGCGCCGCGCATTCTTGCTGTTGCCGGCAGTCTCTCTCGCTCTCTCAGCAGTCGCCGGGCTAGCGGCCCAATCACCGACTGAGGAAGCGGGCTGGCCGCAGTGGGGCGGGCCGCACCGGAACTTCATCTCCGACGCGACGAGCCTTGCTGACTCCTGGCCGGAGGGAGGTCCCAGGGAAGTCTGGAGCCGACCGCTTGGCCTGGGTCATTCGACGATCGTTGTCGACGACGCTCATCTCTACACAATGTACCGGCCGCACCTGCAGGAGGCACGGCCCAACCAATGGGCGGGCGAAGAGCTTGTCATCGCGCTGGACGCTGCCACCGGAGGAACGATCTGGGAGTACGCCTACGGCTCTCAGCCCTTGGATTTCAGTCGCGGGGCGGGGCCGCACGCGACGCCGCTCATCGTCGGTGAGCGGCTGTTCACTGCCGGCACGAACAAGCAGATCCACGCCCTCGACAAGCGGACCGGCGAGGTTCTTTGGTCGCACGATCTCGTCGCTGAGTACGGTGCGCCGCCGACGTTAATCCGGGCGGTCGTCGGCGTGACGGCCGGCTACGCCTGCAGCCCTCTAGCGTACGACAACATGGTAATCGTGACCGCCGGGGGCGACGGCCAGTCGGTGATGGCCTTCAATCAGCGCGACGGCTCGCTGGTCTGGAAGAGCGGCGATTTCCTGATCGCGCCATCTTCGCCGATCCTGATCGAGCTTGATGGCGAGACTCAGCTGGTCGTCGTGGGAGGCCAGACAATCAACGGACTGAACCCGGACAGCGGTGAGATCCTCTGGAGCACCCCGCACGACACCTATGGCGACATGAACAACACGACGGCGGTTTGGGGACAGGACAGCGTGTTGTTCGTCTCATCGGCATACGACGGGGGCAGCCGCGGCATGCGTTTGTACAAGGCGGGTGGCGGCACCAAGGTCGACGAGCTTTGGTTTACTCGCGACATGCAGATCATGTTCGGTAGCACGATTCGGGTGGGCGACTTTATCTACGGAAGCAGCGGTGGCTTCGGGCCGGCCTTCATCACGGCGCTGGACCTGCGAACGGGCACTGTGGCGTGGCGGGAGCGCGGCTTCTCCCGATCGCAGTTCATCTACGCCGACGGTAGGACGATTATCCTCGACGAGGACGGCAACCTGGCGCTCACGGAGGTTTCACCGGAGGGCCTGACGGTCATCTCGAAGGCTGAAGTGCTGACCGGTACATCATGGACGGCGCCGACCCTCGTTGGCACGATCCTCTACTTGCGAGACCGGCAAACGATCAAGGCGCTGGAGATCGGGAAACGCTGAACCCGAACCCGATTGCGGCGCCAGATTCCTGAAGAATATGGCGGCGTGCCCGATACACATCGCCCATCGCTAGCGATTCCGCCAGTGCGAGCAGGCGGCGTCGGGTTGGAAGAGTGCGTCGAATATCGAGCCGAGCGGCGGCAGGTCGCCGCTCATTGACGCCGGGTTGAGCCACGAAGGTGCCGGTTGTCCAATCGGCGCGCCGGGTGGGGCGGCCCGTTGAGGAACCGACGAGTAGGCGGTAGCCGGGCGAGTCAGAAACCTCTCGATGTCGCGTTTCAGCAGAGCGAAATGCGCCTGGGCGGGTCCGATCATCTCGTTGGTTTGTCCGATCCGAGCGGCGATGCGCGCGCTCATGGCGGCCAGTCGGGCGGTGGTGATCGCCCGCACCTGCGGCATGGGCGCGCTGGCGGCCAGCGACATCAGCTGCTCGACGAGCGTGCGTTGCACGGCGCGCACGACCTCCTGCTCGTAGTCGTCGCCGCCAGGTGTCGTGAACACCGCCTGGAAGGTGCGGTCGAGTACCTCGTCGAGGCCGGGCAACGAGCTGTCGAGGCCATGCTGCTGCACCACGCGGGCGGCGCGCTCGGGGTCGAAGACGCTGGACACGACGTGTTGCGCGGCGATCACGGCCGGGGTGATCGCATCGAAGGTCATGCCCGTGTAGCGCGGGAACAGCTCGCGGTGGTGTCCGTAGCCCGACGGTCGCGGTGGCAGCTGTGCCAGGACCGAGCGTGGTACCGCCAGCTCCGACGGTTCCAACGTGGCCAGTAAGGCATCCAGTGCCGCTATCTGCTCGCCGCCCGGCACCGCACCGGCGGCATTCCCGTGGCCGTCACCGCGAAGCGCGTAGTGGGAGTACGTGCCGCCGATGGCGGAGGCGGTCGCCTCTACCTGATAGCGATGATGCATGTACAGCGGCACCAGCGCTTC
>PVBE012254424.1_pt1 | contig 43220 bp, 36 predicted proteins | sample 1631181 | NCBI WGS metagenome assembly PVBE01 (sample SAMN08397723, study PRJNA350692) | Marine metagenome, whole genome shotgun sequencing project. | isolation source: water | place: Pacific Ocean | collected 2012-04
CTCCTTTCTAGTTGGAGCTAATGGTATTCTATTATCACTTTCACCTCTCTGATAATATCTACCTAACTTTTGACCTATATCTTCATATAGTGCTTCCATACGCTGTTGCATTGTATTTACTTCAGTTGCTACTTTTTCAAATTTTGTTAGATTAGCATTTATTTCTTTTACATCCTTCTTAACAGTAACTGAATCAAACCAATCATCAGTTTCAGATAATGCTACTTTTCCAGCTAATTCACATAGTTCTTTGATCGCACCAATTACTTCCTTAACACTATTAGGTCTATAAATATGTTCGTTAAATTTATTAAATTTAGCGATAGTGCTATTAACAACTTGCTTTTCTTCAATTGTTAATTTTCTAAAATTTTCTTCAACTTTAGATTCATTAACTAATGGCTTCATTCTTAACATATTTATTCTCCTATCTAGTTCTTTTAACTGTATTAACTAAATTTGTGATGGCACTATCAACTAGATCCAATGCCTTATCTATATTCTTCCAATTTTGTTGTGCGTTTCTATCATCTGGATTATTATCAGCAAATAATTCATATGCTGTTCCTAACTTGTCCATTGTTCTATCCCACTCACCGGAAAAGAATTTTGATATTTTTTCTACTTCAGCTTTATTAAAAGCTTCATTTAGATTTGGAGCCTGACTTCTTGGCGTCAATTTATTGATTGCTGGGGTTGCAATAATTCCTATATTGTTCATTTCTCTAAATTCTTTAAGAATTTGATTTTGCTTTTTTTCTAATATTTTATCACTTTTTGCCATTTGTTATCTCCTAGTTTATTGGGCAGCATCCATCCATTTCGCAAATAATTTCGCGTATTATTTTATTCACCTTCATATTCGAAGATTGATTTGTAACGCCTTCTGCTAATACGTTTTCACGTACTGGTCTCATGAATGCTCCATGTGTTGAAGGATTAGAAACAAAATCCCAGCATATCAATTCAAAATCATCTTCCACTTGAACTGTTGCTTCATCTACTTGTTTTACAGAACCCATACCTCTTGAACTAATACCTAAGGTGATACCAGCTTTTAATAATTCTTTTAATATATTACCAGATGGTGTTGGTAAAATTTCCACCTTGCCCATTACATCATCACCTTTCCACCAACAATCTAATACGTTGTGAGATACATTTTGTAAATTTACAACTGAAGCTTCTGGGTGATCTAATTCACCAAGAGCTCTATTTTCTGCAATATTTACTTTCTTATATTGTGCTATTTCTCTGGCTAGAATTTCTTTTGGATAAACTCTACCATTTTGATTTTTTGAAGATGCTCTTTGAAGAACGCCCTGTACTACTAAACGGCCAGAATCTCTTTGTTCCGCTTCTAGAAGTTGCTGTGGGGTTACTTCAAAATTTATAGTATCAATCAATAATTGTTTCGACATAATTTATCCCGCTAATTCTTTTAGTTGTCTTCCTATATATAACATTCGTTCACCAATTTTATTAAATCTAGATTTAGTTGATTTCCAGTATCCATCAGAACTTACACCCATTTCAGTTTTAAGTTTATTATTCTGTTTTACTATCCTTTCAATCTCATATAATTTTCGATTGATTTCTTTGATTGCTATATTTACTTTTTTCTTAGGGGTTGATGATTCGTCTCTCTTATAATCTTTATAAGTTAATTCATTCATCGTCTTTTTATATAATGACTCTCCCATATTTCCTACAAATATTTTTTTAGGGGCCTTTTTCACTATCTTATATCCCGTGCTATTTTCTGCATTGTCTTCTTCTTTTTCTTTATCTATATCTCTATCACCTGAAAAAGCGAATGGTGTTTTAGGTGGGCCTTCTCCTCCATCTAAATTAGCTGTTACGTTTGTTTCGTCGAGTTCTTCCTTTTCGTTGAGCACTTCGGCAATCCTTCGTATATATGATTTAATATTATTTGACATTTTTAAGTTCCGTAATCAATTCATATAATTTTAATAATGATACTATTTCTTTATCTTTAATAGTTCTTGATTTTCCTAAACGATTAGCTTGTTTCATTACCTCAGCTAATTTAATCTTTAATACAGGATCATTAACTGATTTAATTTTACGATTGATTGTTCTTTTAATATACGGCACTTCTGAAATAATATAACTTTTAAGATTGGCTGTATTAGATACATTGTTTATATATTCTCTTAAAAGATTTTTTTGTCTTTCGTTTAGTTTATCATATTTGTTGTTAAATTTATCTATTAAAATTTTATATGATAATAGTCGTGTGTCTTTATCTTGACGTTGGTAAGTTTCACCTAATATAGATTTTCGTGGATTTTTACTGTCTGGTTTTAAGATATGTTCTATTAACTGATATCTATTTTTTACATCTTCAGCTGGCTGTAATGATGATTCGAATAAACTAAATACAGATCCTAATTCTCTATAATTATTTACACGAGATTTGAAAAAAGATTCAGGGTCAAAATTTTCTTTGATTTCCTTAATCAAATTATATTTTTCTCTTCTCAATGATGCTGAGCTTAATTGGCGCCTAGCAATTACTGCTGCGTCTAAGAATTTATTGGCTTTCGTTTCCGTTGAAAATTTTTCTTTTATTACACTTTGATATAGTTCAAGTTCTTGTCCCAGCTGCGTTTTAGAATTGAAATATTTCTTAATAATTTTAACGGCCGATGAATCCTGATTTGCTAAGGTATCAGATGCTATCTGTCTTACCAGTAGCTCAAATAGTATACCTGTATTTCTGTATTTCGAATGTTTCATTGGCTTTACTTCCTTGTCTTCTTTATGTTGTATATTTCCTCTTAAATAAATATTAAGTTTGACAAAAATATTACATATCCATTAGATTATTCTCGTCTAAAAGTGTACCTTTATCGGAATTGGACTCTTTTTCTGTGTCTAATGTTTCTTTTATTATACTTTTTGTTTTTATCTTGCCGTTTAGAGACTTCATTAGCGATTTCATTTTCTTAGAATCTGTTTGATAATCTTCACGGTGAAGCGGACTATTGCCTCTAAAATTATGTTTTAATGGTTGATCGTCCCTGAAAGTTTTTGTCAGATCTTTTGCTCCTAACGGATCTTGACCTAGTTTATGATTTACAGATTTGTATGCATTTCCAACTGCAGGCCTTCCAACTGGATTTTCTGCTGGGTCATCATCTTTGTTATGATCTTTCCCTATAGATGCTAAATCGTGCGGCGTCCCAAATGATTGATGCGACTTCGCTGGATCATTACCTTCCTGTTCAATCTGGCTGTGTCTAAAGCTTTGCTGTAAATCTTTTATAACTCCGGATTGTTCTCTTTCCCATTGTTCTTTACTCATATTTAATATATTTTCATACATCCATTTATTAGATATAATTTTGCTTTGTTGCATATCAGAAATTAGTCTAACTTTTTCTTGCCATAGGGATACTTTTTCTTGCTCATACACAGTAGATGGAGTTGTTAAACCTAATTCAAAATTTATTAAATCTTCATCTGTATATCCTTGTGTGTATAAATGTACGATACAAATTTTTGTTAATTCCGATACTACAATTCTTTGTATTCTTTCAATAGTTCTTGCAAATCTAATATCTTCAGCAGCTAGAGTTGCTTTTCCTTCAATTCCTTCTTCGTATCCTAAGAATGCCTTTGGAACTCTTAATGCAGACATCATTTTATTTTTTAGATATTCAATATCATCAATTGCATTAAATTCTAATCCATTTAATGATTCGATACGCGTTCCACTGTCTCCACCTCTTGTTGGCAGATAAAAATCTTCCATCATATTTTGAATATTAAATTTCAAATTATAATCACCTGTTGTTGAATCTACAAATGGAACTTTTTTCATCTTATCAATAATAGCTTGCATGTATCCATCAACCTCATCTGGTGGGATATTTCCAACATCTATATTAAACATACGTTTTTCCGGAGCTCTCATGATCCTATGAATCATCATAGCATCTTCCATCATTACTAATTGTTTCCAAGTTTTTCTTGCTGGTTCAACCATTGCTCTACCATAAGGTAAAAAGTTTGTATCAGATAATAATCTAAAATGTGCCATTTCAAAACTTTCATATACAGATTTTCCACCAACACCATCCTGTGTAAATCGAGATGCGTATGGATTTTCTTCATCATATCCTTCTTCACGCCAAATTTCATATGGTGATAATGGAACAGCATTTACAATACCATATTTTTCAGCAATATCTAATTTTAAGAAAAAATCTCCGTATTTACATAAATTACGAACCCAAGGCCATAAATTAAATTCTATATTAAGAACATCGTACATAAGATTATGAACAATTTTTTGAATATCTTCTTTATCACTACGGATCAATAATACATCACCAAATTCATTTTTCATAGTAGATTCATCTGCATATATATCTAATGCTGATGATATAATAGAATCTGTATCCATTGCTTCGTAATCATTATATAATTCGCTTTTTGCATATTGGAAATTTTGTTGAACTTGTGTGCCGTAACCTCCTCCATGTGTCTGTCTTCTTAATCTAGACCATCTATCAACACCACCTTGTGTTTTCAAATTTCCAGACGATTGTAATCTTGATGTATCGGATACTTTTAATCTACGACCACCAACGTTTCTAATTACAACGTTGCTCGAAAATAATTTTTTTAATCTACTAAATATTGATTTATCTGCCATTTTTAATTCCCTTTTTATAACTTTATAATAACCAAGTTATGTCTTGTTCTTGATTATTTATTTTTTGTGTCCATGGATTTATATCAGGTTTAATTTTACTTGTATAAACTCCTGGGTCGTTGTTTTTTCTAATATTATTTAATGCGGTCTTAGTTAACTCAACACCCTTTTGACGGAGCATTAAAGCGGTATCTCTAACCCACATTGCGATAGCAAACGCCATTACTAAGTCATCATTATATCCAACTTGTGCTTGGGGTTTGTTACCTTTCCATATAAAGACCATTAACTCATCAATTAACCTCTTAGATTTAACGACGCATGCTTTTTCTCTAAAGTAGGTCTCTAGTTTAGATATAATTAGTGGTCTAGTTTTTGAAGTAGTCGTAAATCCAGGGATCATTTTATCATCTGGTCTTAAATCATACCTCTTTTTTAATCTTGATTTAGTATCTACTACAGAAAGATCTGCTGTTGAGTAAAATAAATTTTTATAATTTCTATCTATAGCTGGTTGTATTGCTGCCCAACCTACGTTTGCGTTTTCTACAACTAGCATTGCATCATTCCATTCTGTTGCAACGTTTACTAACATATTACCAAAATCTTTAGTTGGCATTTGTCCCTTATATTCTGCAACTTGTGTTAATGTTTCAACGTCTATGACATGGAATGTAGAATAGTCTGTAGAATCTCCTCTAGCGACGTCGGAAACTACTATATAATCTTTACTATAATCAACTGGTTCCCATGCCCAATAATTTCCATCGAATCCCTTTTTCTCTATAGGTTCGCAAACTTGATTTTGTTCATACCATTGTAATGTTGTTCCTTCTACTACAGTATGCCCTGAAGTTATAAAATCACAATCACATTCCTGAGCTGCCATTTTAGGTCCTAATAATTCATCTTGTTTATCCCTCCAATCTTGTTCTCTTTCTGGATGAAGAGTCCAGTGAAGTTTTATTGGATTAAATCCGTTAGTACCTGCTTCGGCGCCACACCATGTTTTATGAAAGAAATTTCCTGTTCCATTTGGTGTTGAAAGAACTATTGCTCCACCTCCTGTTGCAAGTGTTTGCTGTGATGATGCCCATATTTCATCTATGTTATCAATAAATGCTGCTTCATCCATTACTAGTAAAGATAATGCTTCAGAACGACCTGCATCACCTGCTGAAGATACTGCTTTTATTTGTGAACCATTTTTGAATCGTAGTGATAATTTATTATCTTCTACACAAGTACCTTTTAACCACGTAGGTAAATTATCATGCATGACTCTAACCTTTGTTACAAGGTTTTTTGCAACTTCTTGTTTTGTTGCAATTACTAATATATTTTTATCATTTTGAAATAACATTGTCCACAATGAATAACCTGCTGTTAAAGTTGATATCCCTAATTGTCTTGATTTGAGAATTACATTATAGTCATGATCTCTAAATTCGTTTAATGATTTTTCTTGGAATGGGTAAAGGTTAAATTTAATTTTACCTTTTTGTGGATGTTGTATATAACAATACTTTTTCATAAAATGTACAGGATCTTGTGCACATTTTGTGAACTCTAATTTAATAATATCTTTTAAGCTTTTTTTTGCCATAATAGTCTACCCACTAATAATAAATATACAAAAAATTTATTTAAGAAACAAATTTATTGCGGTAAACTATAATCTACAATGTGTATTATTGCAATAGTTCCTACAATTCCCAGAACTATTCCACCCGCAGGAGAATGCCAAAATTTATTTCTTCTATCTAGTTCTTTTCTATAAAGATTTATATTATCGTTAAGAAGTACCTTCTGCTGTGTAAGTAAACTAATTTGTAATGAATCATTAGATGTTATTCTTTGATTAACATTTATAATATCTTTCAAATCTAGAATGTATAAATCTTGTTTTGCAATTACAGAATCTAATGATGTAATTTTTAATTTATATTCTGTATTAAGTTGTTTGGAAATTTCGTAGGCATTTTTATAATTTTTATCCTGCGAAAAGCAGTTGAATGTAATAAATAATAATATTATTGTAACTAATTTTTTCATGTGTATAACTCCGTTGTTTTATATATATTTTTGTGACTTTAGATATTTAGATAATTTTAATAATTCCCTGCCTACATTTGTAACATATTTTTTATATTCTTTATCATCTACTAAATATCTTTTTGATAACTCTAGCATATCAAAATATTCTACTTCAAAGTCTGTAAAAGCATTATATACTCTTCTGTCCATTCCTCTTGTCTTTCCCGGCCTTTCTTCTTTTACCCCTAATGCATCGGGTTTTAATTTAGCACCAGGATACTCTGGACTTTTATTTAGACCTAAAGGATCCATTCCTGCTTGTGCATTTATTGATCCATCAATATCAATTTTCTTACCTCTACCATATGCTAAATATAATATATTTGTAAATTCTTGATTGGATGATATAATCTTTGTCTTTTTATTTATCCAATTCTTATTATCACCCATCTTAGTATAAGCATCTTTTCCCGTACCTGTCGATATAGTTATTATAGTTCCTGGATTGGATTTGTTAGCCATCTTGAGAACTTCTTGTTTACTTTCGGCTAAACTTTGCTTTACTTCAGTCTTATATGCTAATTGCGCATCTCTATCTAATTGCTGAATAAGATTTTCCATATCAGCTTCTGCAGCTTTTCTTTTTTTAGTTAAATCACCTGCAATTTTTTTATATTTTTCAACGCCAGCTTGATCGCCCTTTGCTTTAGCAGCTTTATATTTGTCTATATTAGCTAACATCAGCATGCCAATTTTAGCAACTACATCAAATGCTTTAGATACATCACGCGGAGATACCTTTTCATTTAATCTATGATCTAAAAATTCAACTATAGATTTTTTTATAATTTTTCGTATTTTTTTTTCGGCTGGATCCATTGTTTATTAAATCCCAATTTTTGCATATGTCATCATATCATTTAATGCTTTGAGAGCTCTTTTCTTTGCAGAATCAAATTCTCTACCATATCTATTACCTGCGCCGCCTTTTTTTAATCCTGAAGTTGCTAACCAGATTTTCTTAACATTTTCAAATTCTTTAGAAGGTTTCATTCTTGGGGCAGCTTCATCTACTTCTTCAGTTTTTTTAGCTACTGTTCCTAATTTTTTGTGAAGATATTTATCTGATTTATCAGTATCACCATCATTGTCGATATCTTTATCTTTTAGATCGTCAAATTTAGTTGCTGCTTCTTTATCATCAATATGATCTACTTTTTCATTAAGTTTATCTTGTGTTTTGACCCATTCATTTATATTAAATTTCATTTTATTTTCCCTATCTTTTAGATTTTTTTTATCCCTTTCGATATACTCGTCTAGCATGTTCAGTTGCATTCTTTAATGCTGTGTGTACTTTACTCAATAGTTCTGGGCCACCTGCCTGCATTGCATTATTGACAAACTCTTCAATATCATTTTGTATTACTGTGGCAGTATCCCACTTTTGCATTATATTAGATTTAACTTCAGTTAATCTTTCTTCTTTTACTTCAGATGCCTTTCTTCCAGTAAGCCAATTTTTCCCATCGTATATGTCTTTTAATTTTATCATTACAATACTCGTCCTAATTTACTTTTATTAAATAATCTTTCTATTTGCTTAAATAATTGAAGCTCTTTTTGAAGTCCACCCTTACCTAACTTATCAGTTTCCCAAGCCATGCCTTCTGGATGATTTCTAACTGCTTCTATATTAGCTGCCATATCAGTAAGTTCATCTGATATTTCATAGTATGCGTCTTTAAGATCTTCTAGACCTTTTACTTCGTTTAACTTGCCTTCAACAAGGTTGATAGCATCACCTTCTAGTTTTGATTTAATTCTATTCTTTTGTAAAAGCTGGAAAGCGGTTTTTGCTTGTTTCTTGTCATTAAATTGTAAGTATGGTTTACCATTATGAATATCACCACCAGGATAATCATTTAAGTCACTATCCCCCAAAGAAGAAATTAAATTCATTGCGTTTTGAATAATCTTCAAATTATTGCCTTCATTTAATATATGTTTAAGTTTAATCATTAGTTTGTTCCTAATATTTTACCCATTTTCTCAGGAACAAATTTTGCTTGCGTCACCTGTTTTGCATATAATTTTAATTGAGCTTTTGTTTGCCCTGTAGGATTTTTTCTTAATTCATGATCTAGATGTTTTATTAAAACGTCACAATTTCTTTCCCATTCCTTTTGGAATCTATTATCCATTGGAGCTTCATTTATGTTTTCTTCTACACCCTCATATCTTAAATCCCACATCGCATCACGAAGTTTAGCTCCACTCATTGCACCAACCATCTTTTGGGCCTTTCTAGCTAATTTTGCTGGTACTGCAAACCATCCTCTTTTAGCTCCACCTTTCTTTTTCACATATCCATCAAGTTGTATCTTAGGGCCTTGAGCTCCGGGATTTCCTCTTGGGTCTATTACCACATAAGTATCCCAGCCTGATTCATTTACAGAAGTGGATTTCTCACTCACCTGCTTTGAATCGGTGATAGGATTCCATTTCATTTTCATTAAGCGTTCAGAAGGTAATTCACCTAAACTTGATTCGTTTAGTTTTTTAAGAGTTCCTTTGTCTATAAGATCTTTTAATCTTGCCATATAATTTTTCTCGCTTTTTAATATCTTACTCCCGGAACTAATCCGGGAGTTTTGATATTATTAGTTGTTTGATGTAAGCTTATGCAAAGTTAACAAACTCAACACTCCATATTACTGTACCTGCTGTAGTAACTGAGTGATTAGAACATACTGTATTACAGTGTATTGTTCTTGCTGAAGCTGTGTAAGTTGTATCAACTGCTAATGTAGTAGCATCAAGTGTGTTTCTGAATTCAGATGTTGGAATCTCAACCACTGCTCCTACTGCTAGATCAGTACCATCTGCTCCTGCATCGATAATATTATCAGCGTGTTGCGTAATTACTTGACCTCCACCTGCTGCAGTTCCTACTTCATATCCTAAATCAGCACTCGCTGCTGTTACTGGAGCTACTGTGAATACTAGGAATGCTCTTCCTATAATTGTATTAGCTGGTTGAGTAATAGTAACAACTGAATCAGTATTTTGTACGAATGCTGTTTCATTAGTTACAGATCTCCAGGATGTGCTAGCTACAGCTCCTGAAAAATCAATATAATCGTTTAAGTGTTTTGTTTTTGCAGGAATAGAATTTAGTCTAAGATCTCCTGCGCCTCTTGGGCTTGCGTTTTGAAAATTTACTTTTGTTGGTTTTGCCATTTTTTAATCCCCTATAGATTTTTTTCTGCTTCTGCTAGAGCTGCTTCTAAATCCGCGACTTTTTGATCGTTCTTTTTAACGTTCTTTTTTGCGTCTTTTACTTGCTTACTTCTACCATCTGCAGTTTTTGTTAATTCGGTTAGTTCATTATTAAGTTTTTGTTTTTCAGCATTAACCTCCTGAATTTGAGATTCCAACCGTTTAACCTCAGCATCATTCTTTGTAATTTTTGGATTTATTTTTCGCCCCTTAGCTTTTGCTGCAAGCAATATAGCTAAAATAGATCCTATTAGTCCTATTATAAATAGTATTGATTTTTTTATCTTACCCATTTTTATCCCTTATACTTATACTTTTCGCCAATGTACTTTGTAAAATAGTTATACATTTTAATTAACAAAGCTGTATTGTCGTTAAGATTATCTAGAGCATTTTTTACTGTTTCACGATCAATCTGATTTTGCTCTGGTGTTTTAGATGGATCATTTGGTTTGCGGATAAAATTAACATAGTTAGGCATAGATCCAAGTGTTGTTGTTAAACTCATTACATAATCATTCATTGACTGAATCATTGTGTCTAATTTTTCATCGCCCTCTTTTGCACCTGAATTTCGTCCGCCTTGCTCTTCTTCAATTTGGAATTGTTTCAAACGCCAATCTCTATCACTGAATTTTTTTGCCATTTTGTTTTCTCCTAATTCCAAAAGATTAGTTTTGCAAGAACTCCTACCATTGCGATCCATACTGACCAGATAGCTGCTCCGGCTTTTGTTCTAAAATCGGTATTTCGATTAACTCTAGCTATAGCTCCATCATCTGGATTCAATAATACTTTTTTTATCATTGTAATATCATCTTGCATTTTTGCTTGATTATCTTTTACGTGACATACATCTTGTTTAACAAGTTTTATTTCACTGTGCAAGTGTTCGTTAGTTAGTCGTGCCATTATTACTCGCCTATATTTAATCCTTTATTTGAAACATGTTCACCAACATTTCCTGCTGCATATATTCCAAATACCCATTTTACAAATTCAGCCCATTGGCCAAAATCACATTGGCTTGTTGCTACAAATACTATTGATGCTAAAAATAGTATCATTGCAAACATTAACTTTTTACTTTGTAGTTGTGCCTTTAACATTGTCATCTTTATCCTCCGATTTTAATTTATTATAATCTTTACCTAATTTTGCTTTGAGTAATAATTCTTCCTTAAATGATTCAAAGCGACCATCAATTTTTTTATTTATATCTTCTGATGATTCTGGTAGTTTCCATTTCTCTACCTTACCATCACTATTTACATATTCCATTTGAGTAAAAGTCTTTTTTATTAAATCAACTTCTTGTTCAGCTTCCGCTAAAAAAGATTCTACATTTTCTTTTATTTTTGCCTTTTCCCACTTCCCATATATATCTTCACCTTTTAGATATCCTTCACATGTCATCAATGTTTCTTGCTTCACTATACAATCATGACATTTATTTTCGCGTTTGACAAATTGCTTATCAAATCTAGTTAATTTCTTTTTACATTCAGGACATTGATCAGCATTTATTATTTTTCTGATTTTATCAAATCTACTAACTTTAGATTTATATCCATCTTTTTGAACCCATTTCTGTCCATTATTATCTGTCCATACTTCACCTAAAACGCGTTCGTTTGTTTCATTTTCAAATCCACTAGTCGCTTTAGTTTGCGATCTGTGTTGGCCACGCAACATTTCATTTATTGCTTTAATATTTTTTAATTTACCCATAACTATTTTTCCCTATCGCATCATGACATCATCATACATTGATGTATCACGATCATATACTTTATTATTAACTTTCTTAATCGGATATGATCTTAAATCTAATTCCGAACCATTAGCTAATAGAACTCTATGGCCATGTATTGCTACAACTTTAGATTTTTGATCTCTAGATACCTTTCCAAATTTGAAATACTGATCATATGTTATCGTATCACCTTTTTTTACCTGCATTTGATTTTGCATAAAAGCCATTTGACTTTTAGATAATTTATCCATCAGTAATTTTGATTTTTTTGATTTGGGATTCTTAGAACCAACTATTGCAGTAGTTGGAAATCCAGTTGTCTTAGTTTTTCTAGAAACTGGTCCGTCTCCTGCTCCGAATGTACCAGACTCTTTAATCTGAACTCTTGCATGACTCTCTAATTTCTCATCAAGTTCTGAATTGGATAGTGCATCTCCCTTAACTCCTGCACCAAATATAGCCTTCCACGATAATGGAGTCCATTTTTTCCACGTTTCACCTTTAGCTCCGGATTTAGGTCCTGTAAAGTGTATCATTGCGCCTACCTTAGCTTTTTCTGCAAATTTTCTTGGTGGCTTTTGAATTTTATATTTTTTGAAGTCACTCCACATTCCTTGGCCGGAATATTTATCTGCTTCATTTATAACAGAATCTAATATTTCATTGATTCGCTGTCTAATGATTTTACGTAATTTTTGTTCGGTTGGAAATATATTTTGCATAAGTTTTTTTATCCTAAATTTTAACATTGGTCTACCATTTACGGTAGGTTGGCCTTTATCATCTTTGCCGAATTGTTTAACTACTACGGGTTTATTCTTAAACCTGCCTGTAAGTATAGTGTCTCCTATGTCTAAATTTATCTTCATATAAATAATTAGCTAGTTACATATAAAACAAGCCAGTAATTTGATTTACAGGTGCAAAAGCTCCTGTAAATTTATAAGTTTTCCCCTTATATATAAATACTATACCTTCTGATGGAACCACCCTCGAAAATCCTCCAATTGCGTCAATTTTTTCAAGATTTTGCGCGACTCTCGCTAATTTTTTAACATCCCCACCAGCTTTGACTCCTGCAATAGCTCTTTCTACTTGCTTTCTTATATTCTGTACTGCCTTGTCTGGGTTTGCTGCTAAGAACCCTGACGCATTTTTTAGTATCTCTGCTCCCACTTCAAAGAATAATGTTTCTATAGGAAACATATTTTTCTTTACTTGTGCTGCATGATTTTCTTTATCTATTTTTAGGGCCCAATCTAATACCTTTTCATCTTCAATTGTTTTCTTATTTAATCTAAATGATTTATCGAAGAATGCCCATCTTTTTGTTAATCCAACCAATATATCATTAGACACTGATGCAGGAGATTTTTTAGATACGAAATTTTCCCACCATTTTTGATGATACATTCCCAATGAATCACTATCGCCTAATCCAAATTCAGATTTAATTTTATTTAGTTTGCCAAAAAATTTACCCTTTAATTTACCATATTTTTGATGTGGATTTACTTTAAGAATTTGTGGGCCTATAATACTAAAACTTTTTTGAACATTTTGATTTACTTGTTGGATCATCCCTGCTAACATTCTTGCGCCGCCAGTTACAGATCCAACTGCAGATCCACCTTTATATTGTAATACATTATGAAATTGTAAATATGGTGCATCATAATTTATTACATTTGCAGATGCTGGATATATAATTTCCATATTTACCCAATTATTACCATTATCAAATACCTTTTCTTTTTGTTTATCACTTATAGATCCAAAAGCTTTAGCAAGATCTCTCATGGCATAATTAAAAGCTTTTTCTATATTACCCCTACCTGAAAATTTAGATGCTATTCCACTTGCACTAACTCCGCCTCTTTTTATATCGCCTGTATTACGAGCAGCTCTTAATCCGTCGTTCCAAGTAACAAATAAATTTTGACCATCAGTTTTTTCAGTTGCAAGATCTTCTCTGTCGAGTTGTCCCTGTAATCCCATATCAATAATATTTTTCAAATCACCAAATGTTAAACCTTTATCATCAAATGGATGTGACATGTGCCCGTAAGCTCCTCCTTCTGATAAGAGATATTTTACTTCTTCTGTTATAGAAAGATCTTTTATATTTTTAACTGCTTTTTTTGCTTGACGATTAGGTTTATTTATTTTAGCAATTTTCTTAACCATTTTGGTTATTGATTTATCAGGTTTGTTTGGTTCTTTAATTTTATTACCACCGATATTTTTCTTTACTTTAGCTGCATCGGAATCTACCCAATTTATTAAACGCATGCCAACATTTGTTGCAATTCCCTTAATATATTTCTTCCATTTTCGATATGCTGCATTTTGAGATATATCCATTTGATTCATTGGTGTTTTTACACCTTGATCTCCAGCTGGAAAAAATGATACTGCTGTTATAGGCCCATTAGGGTATTTTACATCTCGTCTATGATCTTCTGGAGTTGGTATATCGCCTGTTCCTCTTATTTCATCTCCTGAACTATTATCAAGAAGATACCTTACTATAAGATAACCCATTCTTTCAGCAACTTTTTTTTGTGTTTTTCTATATGATCTTATAGAACCAAATCCATGACTTGGCCCATCATCTACTTCATTACCTTTCGAACCTCCTGTAACTGAAGCTTCAGATAAAAGCTTTTTGAAATTTGTTTCTATAATAAATTTCTCAATATTTGATTCGTTCAGTTTTTCTAATTTTTTTACGATCCAATCATAATTTTTTAGGTGCCCAAATATACCTTTATATATTTTTTGTTTTTCTTTTTTATCTAAAGATTTGTCTCCCAACACTGCTCGTAGTGAAGTCCCGGACATTTCCCCGTAGCCAGGTACGTTCATTGAAACATGAGGAGCTATGATAGTATATGCGCCATCTTTATACCCTACTTCAGCTTTACCTTTCCAAGGTCTAAAGTATTTACCACCCAATCTAGATTGATCTTTTTCACCAACCATAAATACAGCTGCTGTTGTTTCAGGATCGTATCGTTTTAATATTTCTTCTGCTTTATACGGATTTCTAATTTGTACTACTTTTGATATTCCATGTGAATTTATTATTTTCTTTTTTTCAGAAAATGAAAATGGAGATTTTGGTTGTGAAACTTTATTACTTGTTCCTACATACGCGACATCAAATTTATTACTTAACCATTGGTATGCTTTAGCATGATGTGCACCCATTGGCTGAAATCTACCTGAGTAGATTGCGACTACTGTTTTTATTTCAGTGTCTTCTTTAATTATTTGTTCTACTATCCAATTTGCTAATTTCATCTAGATTTCCTCAATGATAATTCTTTTTTAATCCAAGCTTTTGCAACATGATTTTGGATTGGTCTATTTACAAATGCACTTGCTGATTTTTTAACAACTGATGGAAATTCTCTTCGTTCAGAATTGTCTACAACGAGCATATTACTTGAACCAAATAATCCTTGAAATCTACCTAAATTATTTTGACATGCTGACCAATATTCTTTAACTATTTTTACTGGTAGAGTTCTCTCTCTATCTTCATTTCTTTCTAATGCAACTTCCAATGAAGTATTTATAAATACCATATAAGTATCATATCCAACTTCCTCTAATCTTTTTTTTCTAGTTGCAATTTTACCATAATCATGACCTGTCCCATCAATGATCATACCGAGTCTTCCATTGATATAGTTTTTCATTTGAGCAGCTACTACTCTTTTTGCTTTTTTTCGTATTTCCTGTGACTGTGTAAATTGTTCTGGATCCATTGCGGCTAGATCTGTACTAAGGCCTGCTTTATTAAGCATTGCTTCGAATGCAGAATCTGTGTTTACTCCTTTAAGACCTTTTGCAGAAACGAATGGCATTTTTTCTGGTAGTCCAAATAGACTTGTAGCTGCAAATGACTTGCCGGAGCCTGGTCCGCCGCCAGTGAATACTGCTTTGAATATACCTGGGTCGTATACTCCTTCGTTTAATATGTCCAATAATTTAATCATAGTTCTATCCTTAAATAAATAGGGTTATATTCCCATAACATTTGAAATATTTGCTGTAGCTACACCACTGACATTTGAAATATTTGCTGAAGCCACGCCATTAACATCATTACCATACCCTGATGAAGCTGGTGTGTAATCAATCTCTATATATGGGTCTCTACTTGTACCTGTATATGATGATAAGAATACTCCTGTTGCATTAGAAGTATCATTTATATATCCACTATCACCTTCTGCATAATTATAATCAATAGATCTATCCATTACACCGAATGTGACACTACCATCTCCATTTATAGCATCTGTAACAGCATTTATACCAGCATCATTAAGATTGCATGCTGCATACTCAGGTTCGGCTGTCAAGACGGCTGCTCCTGAATCTCCAGCTAATGTGTTTCCAAAAGTATATGACCCAAAAGAAGATGGAATTCCTTCTTCAGCTACAGATGGAACTGAAGTATAGTTGGTTCCCAATAATGCAATATTACCTATTGATTCATTATCTCCATATCCATATAGATAAAGTTTTACAGCGTTTATTGAAGCTGCTCCAGTTAAATTACTATCTGCTGATAAATCTGCAAATGATACTACGAGTCTTCTAACTTTCCACGTTGAAGTACCTCTTCCGTCTTCCTGCCATGCTCCCCATCCTGAATTGTGTGCAGAAGTATTACTAATAGACCATGTTACTAGTTCGGATGTAAAAGTTTCACCTTCCCCTGTATATATTTCATCCATAGCAGCATGAGATGCATTTTCTTCATTTACTCCTGTTGCATTAAATCCTACAACGAAATCTGCTTTCGGATATTTATTTACTGTTGCCATATTATGCCCTTAATACGTATGTATTATCTGGATTAAAATACATTATATCATTTGTAGCGTCAGTCACATATCCTACTATTCTAGTAGCATCTCCAGAACCTGGCTGAGTTTGAGTTACTGCTCCAGCTGTTGCAGATAAATATAATTTAGCTCCAGCTGTTGTTAAATTTTGATCGCTAATTATAAACCCTCTCAATAACATTCCATTAGTTCCAGAATTACTTCCTAATGCTACTGCAAGCATTCCGGTATAAGTTGCTGTGCTTGCATCTGCATCTGCCAATGTCCATGCATCTGCTCCACTATAGTAATATACTTTTCCAGCTGTTGTTCCGGTATTGCCATTATACCAAACATCTCCATTTGCATTTCCATCTGGTGCAGCCGCTCCTGTGGTTTGTGGTGGTCGAAGTTCTCTTAATTTTGCGATAATAGTACCACTTGCACTTACAAACCCTTTTATCCTTAAATTATCATTGATTGTGGTCTCTGAAGTTGTGTGTCCTATTGATATAGGTACTCCCGAAGTTCCTGTTCCTATTGTAATTCCATTAGTTGTATTTGTATTATCTATATTTAATGTTGAAGTTGAATCTAAAGATATATTAGTTCCATCAACTACTAACGTTCCATCAATATCTGTATTATCTAAATTTGCAGTTCCGTCAGATTCAAATGTTCCGTTAACTGTAAAAGTTCCATCGCCTGTTAATTCTAAATTACGTGTTACATATACATCCTGACCAATTGTTAAATCATTTGTAATAGTTCCAGCAGTTGCAACCACATGCGTTGTTTCAATCCTGCCCATAGATCCTGTTGATGAAGTTCCTGATCCAAGATTTAGATAACCAAAGGAACCAGTTGATGTTGCTGATCCACTTATGTTACCTGAAGCTGTTATATGTGATGTTACATGTAAGCTTCCACTTGCTTCTATTTCATCTCCATTATTTGCACCTACAGTAAGGAATGTTTTAAGATCTGATCGTAATTGGAAACCGTTGTCTGAATGATATTGTCCTATTGAAAAATCAGGTTCTCCAGATGCATTATTTTGATTAGTAAGGAAAGTCAAAATTGCATTATTATTTGTCCAAGCTTCAATTGCCACAGTAGCTGCTGCATCATTTCTAATATGAAAATCATATGTTGGTGTTGCTATTGCTTTGTCTCCTAATGTTATTTTATCTCCTATAATTCTACCACTTGAACTTATATTACCTGAAGCTGTTATGTGACCATTAGATGATCCTATATTTCCTATACTTAATTGCCCACTTGCACTAATATTACCTGTTGCTGTTAATGAATGTGATGGATTTGGATTTCCGCCAATACCAACGTGGCCAGAAGCAGATACATATAATCCAGGATTATTGGCAGCAGTTCTAAATATAAAGTCTATTGGATCATTGTTGTAGCTGAAGTAAAATTTATCTACATCAGAATCTTTTTGCCATGCTCGGAAGAAATTTATATCTCCAACTCTCATATCAATTTTATCACCAGTTGGAAAGGCGATAGAAGTCTCCATATTATCAGAATGATACAAACCATCTGCTGCATAGAATCTAGATGCTGATACATCACTTGTTGTGTCTAGTACTAGATTTTTTGCATAAATGTTTCCACTCGCACTTATATTACCTGATGCAGATATTGATGTTAGAACTACATCACCATAATTAGATGGTGCTGAACCACTACCAACTATTAAGGAATTAAATGATCCACTAGTCATTGTTAAATAACTTCCACTTATGGTTCCAGTTGATGTAACTGTTTTATCTGAAACTTTGAGTACATGTTTAGCTGAATCATCTGCATAAAACTTAATAACTTCATCGTTAAGTAATATTTTTGTTGTATCGCGGCTGTCGGAATATCTCCTTATAGAATCTACTAATAAATCATCTGTAACTTTTAGATCATCAAATAATCCATATCCAAATGATCCAGTGCTGCTTGAACTTATCCAACCTGACATTGATATATTACCGTGCGACATACTAATAAATGGTAAAACAAATCCATCATTTAGATCTGGATCATGTCCAATAATTACAGTTCCACTTGAACTTATATCAGTAGCAACTATATCGTCAGCGACAATTTTTCCTGGAGAATTAAATGCAGATGAAGCTGTTACATATAAACCTCCTGTTGTAGAATCCCAAGTTACAACATGTTGGAGTGGATTTTTTTGTGAGCCAGACATTGCTAATCTACCCGTTGGAGCTGTTAATCCGTAATCCTCTCTAGTTGCTAAATCTAAGTATATAGCTGACGCAGTTATATATCCACTTGCTGATACATTTCCTTGTGACATACTAACGACTTGAAGTGAACTATTAGCTTGGCCACCTTGAGATCCTTTTATATTGCCAACTACTAATGTTCTACTAATTGATACTTCATTCATCGATGCACTATTTGCAAATAAATAACTTGAACTTATGTTACCTGAAGCTGATACATGTGTAGTATTAACATTAGTGGTATTTGTAGTGTGTGAAGTTAATGATCCTAATAGTGTTGCAGAATCGGTTGTTTTATTGTATACAAATCCAGCTTCTCCAGCCGGATCATTATTTCCATCAAAGAACATAACGTGAGTATCAGTTCCAGTAATAGATGTTCCTGGGGTGTTTAGAAATACCGCTGATGATGTAACAGTTAATAATCCTGTTGTTGAATTCCACATTACCATTTTATCAAGGCCTCTTTGTTCCGAACCTGACATTGCTAATCGACCACTTGGTTTTGGCCAGGCCTCAGTTGCAGGGCAATCATCTAAATATATTGCGGATGCGGTTATCCATCCACTAGCTGATACATTACCTTGAGACATACTTACGACTTGAAGTGATGTATTAGCTACGTTTTGTGTTCCTTTTATATTACCAATTACTAATGTTCTACTAATTGATACTTCATTCATGGATGCACTATTAGCATATAGATAACTTCCACTAATAGGTCCTCTTGATTTCAATTGTCCTGCTTGAGTTATTGAAACATAATCCGTTGTATCATTCTTGAATGTAATATTATCACTTGCATCTGGATCATTATATAATACCCATTTTCTTGTAGTATCTTCATGCCACTCAACTCCAGGATGATTGGCACCTTTTGCTTTAAGTTTTAATCTTGGATCCGTTCCTTCTAAATGAACTACTTGACCAAATACAGATACTGGTCCACTTGAACTTATATTTCCTGATGCTGTTACGTGGGTTGTTAATTCACTTCCTAGCTGAATTGCATTTTTATCGGCGTCAATATAGAATGCTTTATCATCATCGTCTGATTCAATTCTAAAGTCTAAATCTGCTGAACTCTCATTGAAGGTTACTTCATTTGTACCACCTTCAGTAAAGTCCAACATATTAACACCACCGACTGTAATATTTATGTCATCATCAGTAAATGTTATTTTAGTATCTTCGTCACTTTTGTGGTATAGTGCATCAGCAACTGCAATTCTCTTAGCTACTAGTGTTCCGCTAGAACTTACATAGTTAAATGATCCTGTTCCTTTATTTGGACATTGTGCACTATTTGCATCAATATTTCCAGCTACCCACATTGAACCGGTTCTTAGATGTGTATCATCACAATCATCACCAAATTTAGTAGAACCAGATTCATGTATTATCGATTTAGATAATACTCCGATATATATGGATCCTGTTGTTAAATATAAACTTCCTGAATGATGCCATGAACCTGTTGTATGGAGGTGTGTTATATTCGTTGGAAATGAAACTGATGATGTAGTAAATATAAGAGTAGTTCCAGATGATGAAGGATGATTAGCATGTGATTGCATCATAGCTGTTAAATCAGTTCCTTTGAATGGAACATTGTGCACATACGATACTGCATTTGTTCCCTTAGCTGGTTGTAAAGCTGCATTTAGATATTCAAATTTGAAATCAAAATTATCTGCGGCTGGTTGCATTGGCATTGATATGTCTGCAGACATGATGGATGGCGTTACACCAGATCCACTTTTTGCTGTCACTTCAATATCAGATAATGTCCAATCCCCTCTTCTTATTACAAATACTGGAGCACCATAACCAGTATTATCAGGTGTGAATGCAAATGTATTATTTATATACTTTTCTACACATGCTCTTGATTGAATAGAAATAATACGTCTACCTAATACTTTATCCTCAAATCCTTCTCTAAATGATGATCCAGACATGTATACATCCATACGCGGAAACCCTCTTTCAAATTTTTGAGGAGTTCCTGTAGAGTAATTATCACACTGTGCAAATGCTGAAAATTTAACTTGATAGTCACTACCTGAATTGAATGATGATGAGCCCGGAGCTAATGAATGTGAATATTTTGGCTTGAAAGTATAATAGGTATTATTATTTGAATTTATTTTATTAGACGCGCCAGAATCTGTATAGATTCTTACTGCACCTTGAAGTACAGAACTATCAGGTACAACTAGTGGGTTATCATTCTTTGGAGATGAAGATACTTCCCAATATGAATTAAGAATCTGTGCGGGAGTATATGGTGGTTGATTATTAAAGCTTCCAAAATTGATAAATTGAGTAGAACCATTACCTGTTTGTGATGCATCATTATATGATGTTGTGTTTTTGTCTATCATAAAATTTGTAGGGGTTAATCTTACAATATTTAATAATTCAAATCCTGCACTATTTCCTGCTCCTAATTTATGATGACTTCTAAGATAAACATTAACGTGAGTTACTTCTGAACAACATGGTTTTAGATTTTTAATATTTACACTTGCATATGATTGATCTATTTCAATATTTGTATCTGGATCTTTTGTTGTAGTTGTTCCTTCTGATCCTTCATACGTAACTAAGAATGGTACACCATTGGATCCACCTTCTGGTAAGTATCCAATATTCTGTATCTTAGTCAATGGTGTAGATCCATCAAGCAGGTGTTCCGGTTGTTCTATAGGATCAACTAATATTCGATATTGATTATCAATTTGTCTAATTATCGTACTCATCGAAGCTGGTAAAAGATTTGATGATGAAGGAACTGTAAATAGAACGTTATTATTTGAAATATTACCCCATGCAGATTCGTGTTTATAAACCCCCTGAGTGGAATTTGTTCCATTATCTGCCCCATAACTATATGCTACTGTTGATGCCGGTTGATCTGCTCCTCCAGTAAATGCAGTTGCTGTAGTGTAGCCATCACCAACCCATTGTTGCCAGTCTACACCTATTGCATCATCTAAAGTTCCTCCTACAGTAGTATTACCAGCTGCTCCAAGTTCTGCCTGGATAATATGGATCATCCTATCGTTACCTGAGAAAGTTGATGTCCAGGTTGCAACAAATTTTGCATGGTTATCTATTTGTGTTGTTAAATCTGATACCAAATCATCTAATCCAGATGCAGAAGCTTTTGTAGTAAATGTTACTGTAGTACCATCTGTTGATTCTAATATAACTGTTTTATTTTGTAATTCTGTTTGAGATGTTTCACTCCATTCTATGTGCCTAGCATGATTAAATACTAAAAGAACATCTGCTGCTGCTCCGGGGTTTGGTACATTAGCTGCTTGATACCACTTGTGTAAATGAAGTACTCCTCCTACCCATTGATTTGATGCAGTTTGTTTCCCGGTCAGTGATTTTGCTGTTGATCCAGCTAATTTGGTTGTTCCATCTGATTCATAAAAATCTGTCCAGGTATTATCAATAATTTCAACTACTGCATATTGACTGTATCCATCATAGTTATATACTATCGATCCAGTATGTGATCCTGTTGGCGAACAATCGTGATATAATGTTGGCGCGGCTGTTGTTATTGTGTGTTCCTCACCTGCAATCGTTATGTGTTGCCATGGAACTATTCTTTCTTCTACTTCGACTACTGGTTGTTCATACCAATCTACTTGTTCATCATTAACAAGACCAGGATTTATGTATATCTTTCTTGACCATCTAGTATTAAATTTATCTTGACATTCTGGTGGAAGTGGGCAGCCGCAATTATCTAAATTAACTGTGCCGACAAATGTTAATACTCCTGGTCCAGTTGGTGTTTGTTCGCAAACAGTGAAACAAACAGTTCTTGTTTTCCCGTCTGCATCTAAAGCTCTTTTAACTTCTACATCTACAGGATTACCATGAACATCTAATACTTCAATTAAAATTTCAGTTCCGGGTACAAATACAGATGCATTTGCTTGAAATTTTACCGAATTACCACCCATTGTAAAATTATCTTCACATTTTGTAATGTTAAAATAATCGGCTGATGCTCTGGTTGTATCCTCAATGCAGATATCCGTAAGACCTATTAAATTCTTTTTTTGAGAGCCACCACATGAACGATTTGTTAGCGTAATTGCAGATAGTAGTTCAGCTTTTTTATCGCGTTTGATGTCCCCTTTCCAGATGTCGGTAAATCCTTCTGACATTAGATATTACTCCTTATATTGTGTAAAACTTTAGTTCTTTAGTTATATATATAATAATTATTAGATAACTATTATTCGTAGCTAATTTTAGAGAAATTTCCGTTTTTCTTGATATCTATGAGATTATCTACCACATCTCTAACAGAATCTAGGTGGCTGATAATCATTAGGAAATCAAATTGAGATTTTAGGAATGTAAATAGCATGAATAATGAGTTAAGATTCTCTGAATCTAGATTTCCTAACCCTTCATCGATTGCTAAAAAGTTTGGTCTAGGTAAGTTTGATATATTAACTAAAGCAGTCCTGATAGCTAATGATGAAATAAATTTCTCCATACCAGAAGTTAATTCTAATGGCCAATGTCTATTATTATCGTAAGCTATATGAGTGTTAATATTTTTACCATCTAATTCGAACATTATTTTGAATTCCACCATTTGAGCAAGTATGTCATTTACCTCTTCTTCAATGATAGGAATTGTCTTAGATATTAACTCATATGGAATACCATCTCGCTGAACTGTATCAATATAATATTCATATGCTTTGAATTTTATTTCTAATTCTTCTGCCTTTTTTATAGATTGTATAATATTATTTTTTGTTGTTTGTGCTACTTCTATTGCTCCATGAACATTTAATAATTCCTCATCAACTATTTCTTTTTCATTAGAAAGTTCTTTTTCCTTTGTGCGCAACTCTTTTAATACTTCATATATTTTTTGATTATGTAATATATCCTTTTTATTTTGATGATATTTTTCTATATCTATATTTATCTGATCAATTTGATTATGAATATTATTTCGCTGTTCCTTTGCTTGATAGTATGCAATTCTTCCGGCTGTTCTTTCTTTTTCGATTGTAGATAATAATAAATTTATTTTTTCAATTTTATCATAATCTTCTATAACAGAATTATTTTCATCGGAATATTCTTGTAAACTTTTTAATTTATCAAGTATAGATTTAGCTTTTAATTTATCCTGCTCTAATTCCGCTGTAGTCTTTTCTGCTAATTTTATATATTCGCTTTCTCGCTTTTTGCAATATTCACAATTAGGATCAAATTCACTATTTGTTTCTAATTTTTCTAATTTATGTGAAACCTGAATTTTAATTTTATCTCGATCTCTTTCTAAATCACTTATTTCTTCATTGACAGTAAATAATTTATCATAACGTTTTTTAACGTCAGGAATATCATATGTATCAAGAACATCAGATGCTTTTTTTATCTTTTCTTTATTAGTATCAGAAATCTTTTCATCAGATACTAATCGTTGATTTATAATATCAACTGCATTTTGATATTCATCGTGTTCAGATATCATTGAATCTATATCTTCATTTACTTCGCCTATTTTTATTAGCTTATTATCTGTTCTGATAATTTTATTTTCATTAGTTTTAATACGGCCTTCTAATGATTTAACATTTTTTCTAATTTCTACTTTTCTTTCCCTATTAGATTCTAATTGGGTTTCTGCATCAGCTAATTGTTGTGTAAAATCTGTTTTCTTAAATTCACGCAGTATAGCACTAACATCTTTAATTTCTTCAATAGCTGCTCTATATAAATCATCGAATATATTTATATCTAAAAATTGCGCTAATAAATCTTTTCTCTCTGATTGAGATTTATCAATAAATCCTGTATTATTATTTTGAACAGATAATGAAGTTAAAATGAAATCGTCATAATGGCCTATATATGAATTTATAATTTTATTTGTATCATATCGTTGTTCGCCATTTAGAGAAATTTCAGATCCGTCATCATCTATAGTCCAAAAATTAACCTTTACAGTAAATTTTCCTTTGTGATATCCCTTTAATACTTTATGGCCCTTTCTTTCTATATAATAATCCTTCCCATCTATTTGGAATTGTAATTTACAATTAAAATTATGTCTCTCATTATTCATAACTCCTTTTGGATGAGTTGCTCTGCTACATTTATCAAATAGACAATATGTTAATGCATCTAACAGTGCACTTTTACCAGATGCATTAGGTGCAAATAATCCGTGCACACCTTTCATCTTATCAAAATTAACTACATTCTGTGTTCCGTAGCTAAACATATTAGAAAATTCAAATTTAATTGGTTTCCATGAAATATTACCAAACATATCAAATTGAGCTAACTGACCATTTAACTCTTTATTTATTTTTTTGATAGTTTTTATCATATCGTCATCTAAAGAATAATTTCTTTCAAGATAATCAACAATCAATTTACTTTGAAAATTTGGATCTCTTACATCACCTAAGCCTGCGTCTTTTACGTTTCTATTTCCACTTTTTTGATCTAATAATCTATCAGTTCTAATAATTGATACATCGGATATTTTGCATTGCTTTCGAATTTTAGCTAAAACTTTTTTTAACTGTGATTGTTCTGTTTTACTTATTTTAATTCTTAATCTAGGATATTTTGGTAAGTCCATTTCATTTACAATCTTACCATCATGCACTTCTAAAGTTATATATGTATAATCATTTATTATTTTTCTAAATTCAGATTTTCTTTTCGAAGTATCCCATAATAAATAACCATGATTAGTAGGGTGCTCGCCCCAGTTTTGACAGACTAGCGATCCTGCATATGCTATTGATTTTTTTCTATCAAGATATTGCTGCTTATGTATATCGCCTAACAATACCATATCATAACCATTAAATATATCTGATGTAACTTCTCCTGGTAATTTGAATCCTACGTCTGTTGTTGCATTTTCTACTGACCCGTGATATAAAGCAATTTTTGTTTTATCTGTTTTTATATCTTTAGATAGAATATAATCTTCAGGTTGATTAAATACTGACATTACATTAAATACACAATTACTTATTTCGTATAAACCATTATCACGTAAATAATAAAAATTATCTAAGTCTAAAGAATCAACTATAGGAGATAGAGCATCTAATCTACTTTTATTGTTTAGATTACAATCATGATTCCCAGCTATAAGAATTGTAGGTCTTATTTTAGATAAATTAGTAAATAAATCTGAAGTCATCTGAATTAGTTCCGGAGACATTTCTGTCTTTGCATGAACTATATCACCTGCTAAATATATAATAGAATTGGTTGGCAGGGTTTCGTTTAGATCCTTATATAATTTTCTAAATACCTGTTTATATTCTTTATGTCTTTTAAGATTTCTAATATGCACATCAGCAATATGTGCTATTGCCTCTATATTATCAAATCCTATATCTATCTTATTCACGTTATACTCCCATAATTTTCATTTGCATCAAATCCATCTGAGACATTATTTTTGTTTCTTTTATAATCTTTGTAATTTTCTCAAATCCTAAATCACTTGGATCTAAATCATCTAAATCTACTAAATATACATTTACACCATTATTATAAAAATATTCACATACATCAATAGCTTTTTTTCTAGCATCTTTGTCTAAAGCGACATAAATATCCTTTACGCCAGTTTGTACAATTATCTTTTTCATTTTATCTAAGACTAATTTTCCAAATAATGGTATAGCATTTCTCTTTACAGCCATAGCATCAAACACTCCTTCAACTAATACAATAGGTTCTTGCCAATTAACATATAATTCAAATCCTATAATATCTTTTGATACTTGTGGATTCTTATGCTTGAATGATGAATCTTTATAGTATGATCTTCCTGTGAAAAAATTAAGTTCTCCATTATTGTCATAACTTGGAATTACCACCATTTTAGTATATGGTCCTGTTTCACAATATCCGATATCATACTTTAGAATATCTTCTTTTGTAATATTTCTGCTTCTTAAGTAATGTAAAGCATTGCGATATTCTGGATTATTTTTTTCAACATTTACCAATCGCTTATATTCATTGGGTAATTTTATATCATCATATTTCTTTTCAGATGAATTATATTCTGAATCCCCTGTATACTCATTTAGCTTTTGAAAAAATTTCTTGGATGCTTTTAATTTACGAAAGAGTTGATATATTTTTCTACCCTTTGACCCGCATACCCAACATTGCCATAATTGAGTATTAAGGTTAATTTGTAACTTCTTTTTATGGTGATGACAAAACGGACAATGAAAAGCTACCTCTTCATTTCTTAATTTTTTGCCTTTACCTAGTATAGATTCTATTAACGTAAGTAACTTATTGATCATTTATTTTTTTATTAAATCGATAAAATCTTCAATTGGAATTGCAACATATGTTTTTGTTCTATTTCGTTTGAATACAATTGCAGGAGAATATTCCGTTGCGTTTGCTTCAGCTTGTTCTATAGCTGACCATATATTTAATCTTTCTTGATTTTTACATTCGAATGAGAATGGTATTTTTGTTCTTGCTAGTGGACTTAATTGTATATCCTCTCCAGATTGTCCCATGCCAGTTGATCTTATATCGTCTGGCTGTAATTCGTCGAAAGATTCTACTAATAATGATGCAACTTTTTGTTGCAGTCTTCTTCCCTTTGCTTTTGCTGATGATGTCTTCATAACTTTTCCCTTTGATATAATATACAAATAATTTTTAAGATAACCAAATTTTATCTATCAAATCTTACAACAAATGTAGTATCAACATTATTAAGCTTTTGTATTGGTTTACCTAATTTAGCAACTGCTAATAAACGAGCTTTGTCGTCATATAACCCCACTGTAGTAATATATGGTTTGAAAGATGAATTTTTTGCTAGTGGATCTAATTCGCCTACATCATCTCTACCATCTTTTCTTATAGAAGGATTCATTGTAAGATTATAATCTGATGCTTTTACTAAACATTTAACTTTCTGTTCATATAATGTAGTTGTTCCTTGGAATCTCATTGTAAAGTTTCTAGAGAATAATCCTGTTTCTCTATTATTTACAAGAGCTGTTCCATTATGTAATGATCCTGAAAAATATCTTGGGTAGTTATTTGATAATGCTGCCATACCATGACCATAGAACATGTTACCTACTACCTGTTGTTGATATGCTTTTGAATATCTCCAACTATTATCTCTTAATCCATCTATTTGTTTTTCTATTAAACAAGTATCATATATACGAACTTCATCTAAGCTACCACTGAATGGATTTTTATGGTCGCCTCTGGCTCCAAAGAATAAATCGGAATTATTATGTATTTGATATTTAGTGGTATCCTTTACTTCATGCATTAACTGACCATCTTGCCATAATTGTAAATATAAGCCTTTTTTCTGGAATACTATATGATGCCATTTTTTAGGAGTTAAAGGTTTTTTTGATTCTACATATACTTTATTAACTCCATCACTACGACCTGCACTTATTGTATTTATTTCATATTCACAACTTTCATGATTATTATTTCTAAGACGAATATGGAAAGGATATCTACCTAACATATCCTGTCTAGTATCTTCTGTAAATATTTCTTTTGATTTTGCGTTTTCAAAATATAATTTACCTAGTCCTGCCTTTATTATTATATCACACCAATCCGTTCCTTCTGCGCTTCCGGAAAAATGTCCTCCACAATCACTAGGAGCATTGCCTGATATAGTATGAGTTCCATGTGCATCTCCTTCAGGAGTTGGATAATGGCCGCCTGATGATGTTACAGGGCCTAATCCATAATAATATACGTTAGGATGATCTTCTTGCTGTTCAGGAATTTGGATCCAACATGATATTGCAAATTCATCCTTTTTTCTAAAATTGATTTCATCATAATGGGATATTCTAATACTACTCGTAAATGTTCCAGCTCCATATTTAGCTACTCCATTATTACCCATTTTACCTTTATATGAATTATTAAATCTAGCTGCGATGCCTGATGGTAGATCAGTATAGTAATAATTTATGGCTTGTGAATTCCATACACTTCCACTTTGTTCCGTTACTCTTATTCCATCTATAAATGATACGTTTTGGGTTATTCCAGTTTTTTCATAAACATATCTATCCGTTTCAGTGTTTATTGATGAAGTGAATATTTTACTAACATAATTTGCTTGTCTATTTTTTAAGCTACCTCTACTACCCAATCTTCTATATTTTTGTTTATATTTTTCATTGAATCCCCAATACCCAATTAGGTTACTCATAGATACAAATGAACCTGTCGGTATAAATCTATCTCTAAGATTACCCTTTCCATCATCATAAATATCAAATGATGCAGTCATAGGTGGAACATTATCCAAAGACATATCTGCATAATGCCATAAATTATCAGTTCGTTCTCTGCTTATAACACTGCCATAAAATCTTACATCATCATATGATCCAGACCAGTTGCCTTCCAAAGGTGTTACAGTATGTGTAAATTTATCATCAGATACCTTACTTGCGCTGCAGCCTAATACTATATGTCTATGATATTGATTTGATGATGTTACGTTTGTAAATGATATTTCCTCTCCTGTAGATCCGCTTCCTACACTTGCTCCTGTTCCACCAGCTTGCATAAATGATGAAGATTCATAAATAGAAAATCCTCTTGGGTCTGTTGGATCCTTATGATAAATTCGTAATCTGGTTTCTCCTGAATGTCCCCATGCTGGTAGTTGTCTATACTTTCCAACTGTTAATAAATCATCATTTTCCATTGAACCTGATGTTCCTATATGAGGCCAGAATTGTTGTGTTATTGTTACTAAATTCCAAGAACCAGATGTTAGATATAATCCCTGTGCGATGGATGCAGAATTTGAATGAGTTGTTGCATTGCTAGCAGAAGCGCCCCAATACATTTGTAATCCTACTCTACCATTAGGTGCATCGAAGGAACCTGTTAATTGTCTTAATTCAAAATATTTATGCCTATCCCGAGATATTATAACAGAACCTGAATGGACTCCATTTAGATCTGATTTAACATAAATATGTGTAGTTGACTCAATTGAACTACTTTCAAATGCAGGAGCTTTACCTGGTTTTAGCCACATTGTTATTGTATATGACTGTGAACCTGAAAGTGGGAAATGACCTCCTGAACTGGAGTAAAATGATGTTGATGGAACTAGTATTGCACCACAATTATTTGTAGTTCTCATAGAGCCTGATCCTACTCTTGCGAGTGGTGTTCCAGTATTAGTGTGTAAATTATAATTGATAGTTCCGCGGAAGGAAGATGATACAAATCTTGATTCAGATATATATGGTACTGATGATGTTAGTATTTTATCCGCTTGCACATTAGTTGTTTCCGTTCCGCCACCATCTGTTTCTTCAAATTTCCAATGACCTAATAAACGAGATCCTGTTGTATCCCAATTAAGATTAGTCATATATTTGTCTTTGTATCTAAAAGAACTTAATTTTACTTGTTCATCATAAATATAAGATGGTATTGATATTGATCGAACTTTTTCATAAATAAACCTTTCTTCATCTTCTGGAACACTTGTTCCAAAATTCTCAGATGGATTATTTGGCCTTTCGTAATAAAGATGATTTTGAGAATCCCATATAATTGATTTATATAGACCATTACTATTAGTAGCTTCAAATTTTATATGCTTACCACGCTTCGTATCCGCAAAGGAATATGAATGATATGTTCCCTCTACGAATTGGACTCCATAAGATGCCGAATAGTTTGTTGGATTGATAGTCCAATCCTTATGAACTTGAAATGGCGTGATCTTATTGTCGTTTGCTGGTATTTTTTTATATATTGACATTCTTACCCTTAAATATTAAACCCTCTATAATAAATATAAAGGGTTCTAAAAGTTCTATCTATCATACGACTAATTATATGATTATAATAGATTAAAAATCAAGTTTAACTTTTATTAGGGCTTCTCTATCAAAAGATTTAATTAGCGGCTTACTTAATTTTGCAACAGCTAATAATTCTTGTTTGTCATTATATAACCCGACAGTTGTGATATAAGATTTTGGATTGTTCACCATTGAATTATGTCTCAATGCACCCAATGAACCAGTAGTAAATGTTGGATTGTTACTAAAGTTGTAATCAGCATTCTTAACCCTTATGTAATAGAATGTTGATGTAACTTCTTCCTCATTTCTTGCTGCAAATCCATATGATGTTTGTGCAGAATTATTTGGTGATATTGATCCACTGATTGCTTCGAATAAAGTTCTATTCATTTGACAATCAGCTCCAGATGCAGTTACTGCTACATTGAAACTATCTTTTGGATATGCTACACCAAAATCTTCACGTATCATTCCTGCATGTAATACCATTACTCCTAAATCAGGATATACTAAACCATATCCTCTAGTGTTACCTGTGTAAGCTCCATTTGCTATAGTTCCACTCACTATATTATATACACGTTTTCCGTCTGCAATAGTTGCATTTGATGCGCCACTATCATCTATTAAACTTATAATTGGTTTATCTGTTGTTATTCGTCCAGCTGTTCCATTTCCTGTAAATTCTGTTCCTGCTCCAACACTACCACTTAAATATACTTCCCAATTTCCTGGATCTAATTTTTCTTTAAGTCGTGAACGTTGAACATTGATAACATATATCTCATTAGCATTTCTACTATCTTTCATTGTAAAATTAGAATCGCCAGGTGCTAATAATAAATTTCTATATTGACCATATATAGCTTTGGTAGGATAATCACTATCATTTAATACACTTCCACTTCCAGCTATATGACCATATGCTATTGCAAATTGAACTGATGCACCAACAGATGTTGATGAGCTTTGATAAACATCCCAATAATATTTTCCTGCATTGGATCCTGTTTGTGCTGAAGAAGTATAGAATGTATCTAATTCGCCTGAACCTGCAGACCATAATCCTGCAGTGATTGTTTCTTTTCTATTTTCTATAATATCATTCGATGGATCAAATCTTGAATATATTTTTCCAGTAGATGTTCTGGCTGCAAATTGTTCTCTTTCACGGATTATCTGTGTAGCTAGTTTTTGTGCTTCTTTAATAATTGCACCTTGTGCATTCTGAGTTGCGGATGGTAATCCTTTTGCTTCTCTCTGCTCTTCTTTTACTTGGGCCAGCTCCTGTTCGAGTATCTGTCTATCTCTTTCTATTTCACTGGTCGGTCTTTGTGGATTTATTCTTGCCATATCTTATCTACCTATATTTTATCTAGCAACGATGTCGCCACCTGATGTTGCTACTTCTTGTTTATTAACAGTTAATGTAATTGTAGTTCTTCCTCCTGTCTCATTACCTATAATAGTAACAGTCGCAGTTTGTTTTGCAATTGGTTGATTTTTAGCTACAACGTTAAATGCAAATCCAACAGCTGTAATACTTTGTGCTGACTCATCATCACCTATAAATGTCGGAACTGTTGCTTCTGCTAATAATGCACTTTGAACAGGTTCTACAACATCTAAGAATGCTACATCTGAATTACTTAAAATAGCAGTGTAACCTAATGTTGAGTTTCCGCCTTCGAAGTTAGATGTATTTGGTCTTACAACTACTGCATCTCCTCCTGCTACTAATGTAATAGAAGATTGCGGCACTGTAACAACTGGAATTCTAGTTGTTCTTTTTCTTAATGTAACCAATTTATATTTCATTACTTGAGTTTCGTCTGGTATTGCTTCGATTAACGGCATGTTATCGATTGCAATTCCGTAATAATTTGTTCCCAGCGGATGTGCTGGATTCCATAACGTATAATCAATTTCATCATCAGCTAATGCAAATTGTGTGATTCTAAATTCATCAGCTCCTTTAGCTAATATTTCACGACCTTTCTTTGTTAAGATCGCGTCTACTGTAATTGATGTATTGTCTAAATATCCCATTGTATTTTCCCCTTAGTTTTGTATGTCTATAATAAATATTACCATTTCGAAAAAATCAGTTTTATCTGATGGTTAAATCGCCTTCAAATCCTCCAAAGTTAGTAACTAGTTTATTTGGATCAACAGTCCAAAATTCTACTACCGGTTTTCCGTCATCTGTTTGGTCACTTGGCTCATTAAAATCTAGTCCTGATAATTTGCACCCTTCATATCTCAATCTTTTTTGTGCTGTTGTTCCTTCAAGATTATAATCATTTATTTCTGCTCTATGTAGTGATTGGCTATGTGCATATTCACTCATTGGATATACATAGGTGCCATCACGATTATATGTGGTACCTAATGAAGCACTAAATGCTGTTGAATAGAAAAATCTTGAAACCATTCTAGCATGTCCTGAACCATCCTTGTTATGCGAATAACGTGCGGTTTCGATTATTGCACCTGTTGGTGATGCTTGCCAATCCGGTGTTTTACTTGACGTAAAATCACCAGTAAAATAATGCCCATTAGATATATTTCCTACCGCTGGTGCTCCTGTTCCTGCGTATTTTCTTTTCCATTGTGTGTAACTATATTTAGAAGATGATACACTTAATCCTAAAGATATTGTATCACCTACTTCTATTTGTAAACTTCCTTTAGAATCACCTTCATGTGATAAAACTTTTGTTTGCTGGCCTCTTTGCTTAACACCCTCAATTCCTTTTCGTTTTTGTGTAGGTAATTGATTACCAATTAACATAAATGGTGCTTCAGCTGTTCCTAATGTTCCTATATATTCAAGAGTATTTCCTACAAATTTATCAGCTGTTACTTTTCCAACTGCTTTTGCTTTTTTATTGTCCCCTCTGGAACTTGCAAATTGTGGTTCTGCTCTAAATCTTTTTAATGTAGCATATTCCCTATCCCGTGTAGCTTCTACTTTAACAGGTTTTTCTTTTTTAGTTTTTTGTGATATACTAGCAGAAACTACTGGAGTATCTATTTGCACACCTAAAGTTTGAACCTGTGGCTTTACTATAGTTGGCATTGTAGGAGCTTTTACTTTTGCAAAATCTGCAGCTCTACGAATTATCTGTTGTGGTTTTCCACTTCCAATTACACGTATTCTTCTTGGCTCTAATTTTGAACGTTCTAATATATGTGGTTCTATTACAACACCGACATCTGCATTTGCTCTTGCTGGTAACATTTTCTTTATCATTGTAAATAAAGACATGTCATAATTTTTTAATACATTTAGATATGCCTGAGCATCATTTTCTTTATCTGCATATTTTTTGAAGTATTTTTTAGCAAAACTTTTTAGATCAGGATAATCATTGAAGTGTCTATGCCTTGGATCTCCGATATAATCATCTAAATTTACGCCACCTATATGATTAAATATATCAGTATTTGTTACATCAGTAGGTGAAAAATAAACTCCCATTTCATTGGAGTCTAATGAGTATTCATCTCCAGTTGACCTAACTGCTCTACCATCCACATGCAATTCTTTTCTTTTTCTTTGATTTGTTTGAACTCTTACCTTATCACTAGTATACATATTTGGACCGATTTCAGGTGTATCTGTGTAATGTCTATCGTTAACTACTTTATAATATATCTCATCAGGCATATTTTGAACAGTTCCTGATATAGGATATAATCCAGCTGCATCCCATGTTCCATAGCGTTGATCTGGTTGAGATGAAAATAATTCTGGTGAACTTCCTGTTCTATTAGATCCTGAAAAGTGTGTTGTAGAATCATTCATTCTAAGGCGCATCAATAAATCATCATATGAAGATGTTTCATTATTACCATTATACATATGGGGTGATAATACATGCTGGTTAAATGTTGATTCAGATAATGGCTTTGCCCAATATCTTAAATCAGAAACACTACCTGAAAATAATTGGCCGAATACTTCATTCGAATATTTTGCTCTATATTGATAAACCTTTCCAGGGCCTACTCCAGCTGCACTTGATGTGAACCATCCTCCCAAATGTGCAGTAGTGGCTAATGCTCCAGAAGACCATGCGTTGTTTATACTTGCAGAATATCCTGCTCCAGTGCCTGGTTCAAGAGCATGACTTCCTGTTACGGATAAGCTAGCTGTTGCTGATTGATCTATAGTTCCATAATTTGCACGTTTTAATATGACTTCATATGTAAACATAGATGATGTATGGTATTGTCCTCTCTTATTAGGTTTGTCCGTTGCATGTCTATTTAATACAATTGAACACCATCCCTCTCCTTCTGTTTCATTAACTTTATCAAATATTTTTATTTTATTTGTAGATGCAGATACATATCCAGCTGAACTAGATACTACAAATTTAACATATCCAAATTCAGTAAGGCCTTCTATACCTGCAGGATATGAAAATGTAGATGATTGGCTTCTATGTAAAACTAATCCCATTCTATTTCCAACCTGCCATAAGGATTGACTTTCTTCTGTTGGTATTCCTCTACCAGTATATGTTCTAGGATTAAACCTAAATTGAACTGCATTTGGATATGTTGCAGATGATGTAACATTACCAGCTGTTTTTTGATGTGCTTGCCATGGTGTTGAAATTGATTGCGACGCTCTAAGATTTAATACATATGAAAAATCATCATGAATGTATTTTGCAGATTGATCTCCTTTGATAGATGATCCGTATTCTCTAACTCTTAATATACTTGATGGAATACCATAACAATTTATTAACGCTCTGATCCCTCTTTCAGTTCCTTTTGATTTTAATAGGAATGGTAAATTATTTATTATTCTTCTCCACACCTCTGATGTTCTTTCTTTTGATGTCATTGTTTGTAGAGAACCAGTTTCCTGTTGATAAAATCCTGTTTCATTCTTACCAAGTAAGTAATACCATAATTCTTGATTTGGATCGCCATCTACTAAATTCATACCATAAGATTTAGCTACATGATATAATACATCTTCATGCAATCCTTTTTTCTTCTGATAAAATTCATCGTGCTTTCTATTAGATCTAGATGCTAGATGCGTTATATATGTCCATAATAAATCATAATGATGGCCAACCATATTAAGAAATAATCCATATGTTTGATTACCTGTTTTGCCACCACCTTCTCTTAAATACTCAGGCATAGTATATATTAAATTATTTTGATTTCTTTTATCAAATGCACTTGCAGATGCAATTGCTGCATCATACCATGTAGATACGGCGGATGATGTTAAATTAAATAATTCATAATTTCTTCCTGGTAGAAATGCACTATGTAACGCCCAATCATATTTATCATCATCTTCCCATGTTAACCAGTTATTTTCATATGCATCTTGCTTATATGATCCTGATATTTTTGGGTATGGTGTTATAACAGATCTTGTCCAATCTTCAGAGCCGCCTCCTTTTGAACCTGTTGTTGTTATGTATATATCTTTTGAGCCACTATCATAGTATACCCATTTTTCAAAATCATCAAACCCATTTAGAACTTTATATTTCAAGTTAACGTATTTTTGCTGATGATTTTTTACATATGTCTGGTTAGTATATGATCCTGAGTATTCTTCACCACCATTAAATTTTCGTATTTGTGTATCATATTGCCCTATTAGCTGTAATTTATATTTGAAATTTTTAATACGCTCTTCTGCAGAACTAAAGTGTATATAGTTTTCAAATATTGAATAATCTATATTTAATGGTATACCCTGTAAGCTAGAAGAAAATGTTGAGTTGATAATTTCCTGTGATGTATCGTTATCGCTTCCTAAAATATCATTCCAACTTCTATAATCTGATTCAACTCTTGGTGTTGAATCTAAACATAAATCAAAATTCGGTTGCAGTGATTGTTTTAATCTAAAATCAGTTTCAGGAACTAAATTTATTCTTTCAACTACCGGTGGAGCTATTTCTGTTGATAACCAACATTTTTGTTTTTTAAGAACGCCGGCTGGTAATGGCTCATATAATTTTAATACTATTGAGCGAGGTACTTCAGCTGTAGTTGCGTCATCTACTTCCCATCCTGTTGCAACGTGCACATTATTTTTACCAAAATTTACTACAAGGTCTACCCATGAACCTACACAAAAAGGTATCGATTCAGCTTGCCCCTTAAATTTTTCATAATCCTCATAAAATTTCTGTTGATCATCTGGATTTTCTCTAACTGTAGGAACTATTCGTATTTCGTCTCTATCAGCTGAAATCTCTTGAACATAAAATTGGCTTTCAATATTTGGTGCACCAATTCTATCTCTAAAGAAATTATATGTAACTGTGAATGCTCCTTTTGTAAAATTTAATTTTTTTAAGTTGTCAGCAAGTGTAAGATTAACTGATTGTTCTTTATCTTTATCAAGTTCTGTAGAAAAATTTTCTACTTGATGATCTGATGAAATTAAATTCCCGGATATATCATATACATGTAATTCTACCCTATCGCTAGAAGCTTTTCCAAACTGAGGATTTAATAATTGCCCATTGATAGCCGGCATTAAATCTATATCTTCAGATGTATAACGCTCTGCTCGGGTCTGTCCTCGTAGTGTTATAGGATCGGTTATATTTTGGTATTTTAATGGCATAAATTATTACTTTCCGGATTTTATTCTACCAACTAATGCCGTAGGTGTGGTGTCAATAACTTCTCTATATTTTGATGCATCGAAAAATCTTCTATTTAATGAGATATTTAATTTTGCCTTTCCTTGGCCTCTCAATAATATAATACCTAAATCATTTCTTTGAAGATTAGTTTTTAATTTTTGCGATGCTGCATATTGTGGGTTTTCTTTATCTATATCAACAGGAAATTCTAAAACCTGTTCATCCCATATATTTTTCATTTCACTTTCAAGCTCTCCACCAATATCTTCTCTCAATGCCTGTCTTTTAGCTGACTCTATATTTTGTTCAGTAGGTTCATATTCTTTAGCACATATTTTTACCTCTGGTGGTGCCGGCTCTACTAACACTTCAGTAAAATCTTCTTCTTCTTCTTCTTCAGGTTCAGGATATTTACATCTTCCATTTTCCTTATTAGCAGATGGATTATAATTTAATGCATTTGGATCTGTACATCCAAGTATAGGAATTTCTATATTAGCTATTTCATCTTTTATTGAATCAATATGATCAATAAGATCTTGAATATCATCGCCCTGATCAAATGGGTCCACGCATGTCTTTTGATTATCTTTTATTATAGCTGTAGGATCTACTGTTCCTAAAATAGTCACTTGTCCTGTAGGAGCTGGTAATACATCTGGTCTTGGTGGAGGTGGTGGAGGCGGCATGGGATCTTTTGATATTACAGATGTTACTGCCTCCTTTGAATCTCTTATTATCTTACTAATAGTATTTGCAGGTGATACTGGTGGTGGTAAAACCGCAATTTCTTTTGTCTGTCTTACTGGACTTTCTCCACCCGTTGGTCTGCTAGTTCTTACTGGACTTTCTCCACCTGTTGGTCTACTAGTTCTTACTGGTCTACTAGTTCTTACGGGTCTGCTAGTTCTTACAGGTGTACGTGTTGGTGTCGCTTGTCTTGTAGGCCCAGCTGCTGGTAATTGGGATGGTGTTGGTCTTCCTACAGGTCTAGTCGCAGGTGATGTAGGTAATACACCACTTGTTCTACCTCTATTTGCTCTCGATGATCTTCTATTGCTTCTATTTACTGCCATTATTTATTTACCCTAAAATAAAATCCGTCATCATACTCTACGTATGTTCCATCAGATTGTGTTACATGAAATCTTAATTTATAATATCTTTTTGGTAAGAATGAATCCATTCTTAAATTAAAATATGTTCCTGTGCTATCGCAACTTAAAATTGAACCAGATTTATCATACGGGACAATTGTATCTTCAGTTAATGCATCCGCTACTGAATAATACGAGTGGCTTGGTAAAAATTTTGTTGTCTTATAATTAGATGATGTCGCGAATGTTCTAGTAGGATATCTTTCTCTAGCACCTACTCTAATCTTTGCAGTTTCTCTTACTGTATACTCTTGTTTCAAATTTTTAACATATATAATATTATCAGTATTTCCTAACGCAGATAAAGTTCCTGTTGAAAAACTGGAATCATCATATACTACTTCTATCTTAGGTTGATATATTGTATTTGTTTCTCTTGAAAAGAATCTTAAACTACCATATTGCTTTGCATCGGTTTCCTGCGAACCTGATCTTAATATTATAAATCCTTCATTTGCAACTGGAGTTGTGTTTGTATAATTAGATCCAGTTCCTATCCATCTATTAACAATTGGTGTAACTTCCATCCTAACGTCAGCTGATTCATTATTAAAACTTTGTGTCCCGTAATATTCATGCCACCACGTACCTCCTCCTGAAACATTATTATATAATACTTTCGATGACGATGCTGCTAAATCGGTTCCTGTTAAATCATATGATGCTGATGTCCATCTTATATCGCCAGATGAATTTTGTTCGTCATATATTTTGTTTCTATATAACCAACTAGCTCCTCTAGTTTGATTATTTGCACTTCTTCCAGTCATTTTATGTGATACTGGTTCTTGTAATTTTCCAGTTCCCATTTCCCATGATTGTGAAACTGCGTATGCCGCTAATGAATATTGATCCATTAGCTCTTCTGGTTCTGCTACATATAGATTAAGATAATATTTTGGATTTATAATATCTCCACTCAATATAGATTTAGATACTGCGTTAAAATCAAACTGCATCAATATTCTTGAAGTATAAATTCCTACTGATGATGATGCTTTGTTAAGTTCAACAAATTCATCTACACCTGTATTCAAACTTTTTGAAAGTTCGTATATGGTTGTATCTTTTTCTACGTATAATGATCTAATCATAATAATTCCTAAATATTTGTTACTCTACCTTTAATATCTGATTTTGGCCATCTCACTTCAAATATACTTGGGTCAAGTGCAGGATATACTACACCGTCTCTAGTTGCTGATTTTATTTCATATACATTTCCAGCGTATCCTTGCTCCGCATCAAAGAAGTTTATTATATCTGCTCGTGGAACTGATTGAACACCCTTAATACCTATTAACATATTGATTATATCTGATAATATAATTGGCTCATTTATTTGCCATCTATCTATATTAAAGAATTTTATCAATTCATCTATACATTTTAATAATACATCATTTGAATTAAATCCTGGTAGAGTTACTATTTCAAAATCTACCCCGATATTTATAATGAATGCATCTTTTAATGTTATTGAATCTGTTAATATTCTATAAGGAGTAATGTAATTTTTTAGATTTGTCTTTGTAGCAGCATTATTAGTAATAAGTTGCTTTGATGCATTATACCCTAATGTATACATATTGATTGCAAGTGGATTGTTTAGTTTATGTAACTTGCTGTGATTGTTTAACTGCTCATCCTGTGTTACAAATACCTTTGCTATTGATCCAAATCGAGAAGGCATTGTCATCGCTCTAATCATATAATCATCACGTGTCACACATCTATTTTGTGCATTAAAATGTGCAAGTGCATTTTGTCGTATTTCTTCAACTGTTTCGCCCTGTCTTCCTCCTTGAGCTGCACCAGGATTTATTAGTGCTATGGAAGCTTTAGTATTATTAAATAATGTTGTATCTAATCCTAATCCATCTGTTGTGATCTTTAACATATCAACCTTAGTAATCGTTTGCGATGGAACATTATCTTCCATACCACCACCATATGTATACTTAACTGTCATTGTCGTATTACCTGGAGCTTGACCATACGTTTGTGTATGCATAAAGTTCGTAGGATCAATCGGTTTATTTAATTGGCTTGTTACGCCTGGTAATATAGATCCGACATTATTTGGATTTGGTATCATCTCTTCATCGGGTGTTACATTTCCTCCAGAACCAAATTCAATAATCATTCTACCATCTTCTCGTATTCTTGCAATAAATCTTTTAGAAGTTCTTTTTTGTTTTAACATATACGGCGTTTCATGATTGTATTGTGTTAAATCTGGATCATTAAATTGATTGTTTGTTATTTCTTTATAGATTGTATCCTGCGCCAAATATGGAACTTGATGATATTCATTATTATTAGCATCAGTAACACTTATAATTTCTATTATATTTTTTCTGCTTAGTGCTAATTGTAAAAATGGTTTTGCAGTTCCTACAGAAAATGTTTCTTCAGCAACTTTACCAGAATCAAATTTTACATTCTTTTTTAATAAATAATATGTAGCTTCGCCAGTAGTGTCATCTGTAGTAAAAATAGTAGTATCCGTTAAATCATTTGAACCTGAATAACTAAAATCAATAGGTTGTTTATTTCTAAACACCGAACCATTTTCTGCTACTACGGTTGCGCCTGTCTCAATTGTTAATGCATATTTATAATCTGGTCTGTTAGTGTTTCCTGCTCCTATTGCTGGAACTGTTTGGAATACATCTATATTTACTGAAGCGGCTGAAGTTAATTTTGGAATATATCCTAATGCTTGCGCTAATTGAATGACATTTCTTTTTTCAGTTGCGTATGGTAACATAGATTCCTTAAATTGATTATCTATATAATAACTTAAAAGGTCTCCTACATACGCAGACGTTTCTAAAAACATCATACCAGGTGATGATTCATTAAAATCATTAACTGTATTTGGATAATATGTTTTTGCAAATTCAATTAAATTTTCACGCAAAGCTCCAAAGTCTTTACCTAAATAATTGATATCTTTTACTATTTTATTGTTAATATCTGGCATAATTTATCCTAGTTTACTTCTACTGATGCGTCAGAATTAAATGTAAATGTTATTGCTGCTTCACTAAATTTGTCTGCTTTAAGTGAAAATAAAATATTTACATTAACTGAATATTCATCAAGATTTTTTGTATCTCTTACTGTATCTAACTTATTAAGTTTAATATATGGTAACCAATAATTACATGCATCAACTATTTCACCTTTAATCATTCCTTCAATACGTTCTGTATTTGGTTCAAAAATTATACGTCTCAATCCTGTCCCAAATTCTGGTTGCATAAATCTTTCGCCCTTCTGTGTTAATAATAAATTCATTAGATTTGTCTTTGCTTGATCTATAGTCGTATAGTTCAAGGAAAAATTAGATTGACCTGGACCAAATGGTAATTTTAATCCTACAGCTAAATCTGGATTTTTATCTAATTGTGATGGCATTTATTACTTTCCCTTTTTCTTATTTATGGCTTTCATTAAACCACTATAATCTCTTGTCAATGCGTTTGCAACTTCAGGAGCAACTTCTTGTGCTCTTTGTGGTGCTCCAGATGTATTTGTCTTAGGCATCATCTCTTGTAATGTTGGTGCTGCTGATGTTGCTTGTTTAGACATATCCCCATATCCTAACATAGATGCTAATTTACCTCTATCAGGTAGTCCTGCTTGTGCCTGTGGTGATGTAAATGTTTGATTATTCATTGTCGGATATTCATCCTGTGCTTCTTGGGGCACCATTGAATGAGCTGTCTCATTTAATATATCATTAAGTGTCTGATTTTTAGTATATTGCTTTTTTGCTTCTTTCTTCTTTCTTACTGGCTTAATATTATCCATTAAGGATACGCCTCTACTAATTCCATTATGAAAATCTGATGTCTTCGCAGGTTTTTGGTTTGTTATTTCATTCAGAACCTGTCTAACTTCTTTCTTTACTTCGTCTTTGACGATTTTACGTATAACTTTTGCTAATTTATCTGTTGTTTCCATGTATACTCCTCTATATAGTTTGTCTAATATAAATATCAAATAGATGAAAATATTAAGCTTAATTCAGTTAATATCATTTATTCTACACCTGACCATGGCCACGCTGGTGCTGGGATAAGTGGTGGTGGTGGTGCTGGATTTGGCATAAGGCCTAAATATATTCCAAATATTTGTTTCATATGATTTGCAAATGCTGTTTTTAATTTTGGTGCTATTTGTCCTGCATCCTCTTGTGTGAATGCATCCATAATTTCTTTTGCTAGTGGCATAGGAGCTCCAGGAAATAATTGTATTACTCCCACTAGTGGTAATACGTCTGGTAAGTGTGGTGGTAATGGATTATATTGTGCAGGGCCCCATGCTGCTACTACTCCATTTGCTGCTATCATATAGGGAGCAATTGATAAGCTAGTTGGTGATGGTGCCATCATTGCAAAGCATGATGCAAATCCAGCTTCTACTGAAGGTATAATTACTGATGGTGTTAATAAATTTCCTTTACCTACGATAGTAGCTGTTTTAAGTGCTTTATCATATGCGCTAGCTATTTGAGCAGCAGTGTCTGCTCCGTAACTTGTTTGGTCTCCACCTTCTGCAAATCCATTAAACCATTGGTTTAACTGTCCTTCGAATACTGGCCATAATGCAGGCATAATAATTCTCTCCTA
>PVBE010113837.1_pt1 | contig 43212 bp, 40 predicted proteins | sample 1631181 | NCBI WGS metagenome assembly PVBE01 (sample SAMN08397723, study PRJNA350692) | Marine metagenome, whole genome shotgun sequencing project. | isolation source: water | place: Pacific Ocean | collected 2012-04
CTCGCCGACGCGGGCGGAGCCAAGCTCTCAGACTTCGGGATCACCGCCACGCTCGCCGCCGAGGTCGGTGTCGACACGTCCAGCGACCCCACGCGCTACCAGCCACCTGAGCAGGGCTCCGGCGACGCCGCACGCGCCTCCGATCTCTACGCGCTGGGCAAGATTGCGCTCGAGATGTTCGGCGCCGACGCAGCGGCGCTGCCGATGGTCGAAGAGACCGACCCCGAGCTCTGGGAGCTCCTGCAGCGGATGCTGGACGAAGATCCGGGGCAGCGACCCGAGGCGATCGAGATCCGCGACGTGTTGCTCCGCTCTGCCGGCACGCCGCCGCCCGAGCCGATCTCCCACGTCGAGCGGGAGGAGCCAGAACCGACGCTCATCGACCGGCTGCGCGAGCGCGCGGCGCTCGTTGCTGTCGGTGGCGTCGTCGTCGTTGCCGCACTCGCCTCTGTGGTGGCGCTGCTCGCGGGCGGCGGCGACACGAGCGAGACCGGCAGTGCCACGACGAACCTCGCGACAGGCGCCGGAGGAACCGGTGTCCTCACAGCCGGAGAGACCGACAGCCAGCCACCGTCCGACGGCAGCAACGACGACGGCGAGGGAGGCCCCCTCGGCATCATCCTCGATGTAGTCAGGGACGCCGTCGATCCCGACGCGGAGCCCGCCACAACCAGCACGGCGACGCCGGTACCGCCAACGCCAACGCCAGCTCCGTTGCTACCGTTCCTCACGCCGACCCCGACCCCGACTCCTCCGCCACCACCGACCCCGACGGCGACGCCAACGCCACCACCGACAGCGACACCCACGCCAACCGCGACGCCGATCGTCGTGGTGACCGTGACGGGGCCCTGTCCGCCCATCGACCTGCGTGCGCCGGGCGTCAATCAGCCCACACAGCAGGCATCGCTGATCCTGCCGTTCACGGCCTGGGGTGAGAACGTCTGCGGGCGGGACATCGTCACCGCCTACATCGGCAGCGAGTTCTGCCGCGCGACGGTCGCCGATGACGACGGGCGCTGGTTCCTGCAGATCGAGTCCACCGACGCCTGCGCGCCGGAGGACGGCGCGGTTCTGCGCTTCGAGCTCAACCTGCAGCCGACCGCGGCAGAGGCGATCTGGCACGCGGCCGAAGCCAACGTGAACGGGCTTGTCCTCAGGGGCCCGATCGACTGATCGATCCGCGCGCGCACGTCGCAGCCGATCCGCTCGCAGGCGTAGACTGCGCAGGCTCGAAGGCACGTTCGAGGAGGGCGCCATCGACTTCGCATTCAACTCCGACCAGCAGGCGTTTCGCGCCGACGTGAAGCAGTTCATCGCCGAGACGCTCACCGACGAGTTCCGTGAGCAGCATCGCGGGCAGGCCTCCGTGCCCGAGTACAGCCGCGAGGCCGGTGAGCGCGGCTGGCTCGCCGTCGCCTGGCCGGAGCAGTTCGGTGGCGGGGGCTTCAGCTTCTTCGAGCAGATGATCTATATGGAGGAGATGGCGGAAGCCGGCGCCCCGCAGGAGCACCACCGCCGGGCCGTGCAGCAGGTCGGCCCGTCGATCATCCTCTCCGGCTCTGACGAGCAGAAGCGCGAGTACCTGCCCCGCATCGCCAGTGGTGAGATCTCGTTTGCGATGGGGCTGTCCGAGCCCGGTGCCGGCTCCGACCTGGCTGCCGTCTCGACTGCTGCTGTGCGCGACGGCGATGAGTTCGTGCTCAACGGGCACAAGCTCTTCACCAGCGGCGCGCACTACTCCGACTACCTCTGGGCGGTCACCCGCACCGACCCGGACGCGCCAAAGCATCGCGGCATCTCGATGCTGATCGTGCCGCTGCATGAGACGGGCGTCAGCGTGCGCCCGCTGCTCGACATGCTCGGCGAGCACCACATCAACGAGGTGTTTATGGAGGACGTGCGCGTGCCCGCCGCAAACCTCGTCGGCGAGGAGAACCGCGGCTGGTACGTGAACGCGACGACGATGGACTTCGAGCGCTCCGGCATCGCCCGCATCGCCGGCCTCCGACGCTCGCGCAGTCGCGCCATCGAGGAGATGCGATCGATGCCAGAGGCGCGCGACCGCATCGGTCACGAACCGCGGCGAGTACGCATCGCCGACCTCGCGATCGCGATCGAGGTCTCGCAATGGCTCGCCTACCGCGTGACGTGGATGCAGGCCTCCGCGCGCGTGCCGAACTACGAGGTCTCGATCACCAAAGTGCTGGCAACCGAGGCCGGACAGAAGCTCTCGCACGAGATGGTCGGCTACCACGGCCCGATCGCGTGGACGCTGCCCGCCGACGGTGGTGCCGCGGACGGGCGATCGGACACCGGAGCGCCGGGCCAGAGCTGGGGCGCGAGCGTCGTCGGCGGCATCCCCGCGACGATCGCACAAGGTTCGAACGAGATTCAGCGCAACGTGATCGCCACGCGCGGTCTCGGTCTGCCGCGAGGCTAGCGCGGTGGCAGGACCGTTCGAGGGGCTGACAATCGTCGAATTCGGCCGCTTCATCGCCGTCCCCTACTGCGCGCAGCTCTTCGCGGACGGCGGCGCGGACGTGATCAAGGTCGAGCCGATCATCGGTGACGAGACCCGCCGCAACGGGCAGATCATCGAGGGCGAAGGCCGCCAGTACCTGAACAAGAACCGCGGCAAACGCTCGCTCGCGGTCGATCTCAACGACGAGGCGGCGCGCGACGCGGTGAAGGCGCTGGTGCATCGCGCCGACATCGTGCTGGCGAACTTCCGCCCCGGCCTCGCCGAGGGGTTCGGACTTGACTACGACTCCGTCGCGGCGGTGAACCCGCGCGTGATCTACGCGGAGAACACCGGCTACGGACACGCGGGTCCGCTCGCCGATGCGCCCGGCATCGACATCACGCTGCAGGCGTACTCCGGGATCGCGCAGTTCCATCCGGACGACGGGCCGATCAGGCAGCCGAACCCGCTCACGGACTACGGCACGGCGCTGATAATGGCGTGGGGCGTCTCGACCGCGCTCTATCATCGCGAGCGCTCTGGCCGCGGCCAGAAGTTGGACACATCGCTGCTGCAGGCCGCGCTCGTGCTGCAGAACAACCATCTCAACCACATCGATGCGATCGACAGCGGCCGCAGCGAGTTCGCCGAGTACTTGAAGACGGCTTTCGCGGACGGCGCGAGCTGGTCCGACGTGCTTGAGGCCCGCGCGGAAGCGCAGGCAGCCGTGCCGATGAACGCGTACTATGGCTTCCATCGCACGTCGGACGGCACGATCGCGCTCGGCGGCGGTAGCGTCGCGATCCGGCGGCAGATCGTGAAGTTGCTGGAGATCGAGGACCGCTGGGTCACCGAGCCCGGCTGGATGCCAGACGACGCGCGAGCGCATGCCACGGCGATGGTGGAGCAGATGTCGACGACTCTCGCGGCACACACGACGGAGCATTGGCTCGCAGCATTCCGCGGCATTGGCGTGCCGGTGGCGCCGGTGCAGATGACGGAGCAGGTGATCGAAGACGAGCAGGTGTTGGCGAACGGGTACGTCGTGCGGCTCGAACACGAGCTGTTGGGCGGCTACACCGTGACTGCACCGCCGGTGCAGTTCAGCGAGACCGCGCTCTCGGCGGAGAACGGGTCGCCCGTGCTCGGCAAGCACACGCGGGAACTGCTGGGCGAGGCCGGGCTCGACAACGCCGCCATCAACGCGCTGATCGAGGCGGGCGCGGCGCGGGAGCCGTCCGCGTGAGCCACGCGCTGGTGAGGTGGGCGCGATGAGCCGCGCGCTGGTTGTCGGCGGCACCGGACCGACGGGGCCACACATCGTCAACGCGCTGCTCGCCGACGGCTACGAGGTCGTGATCTTCCACACCGGCGCGCACGAGGCCGAACTCGATGGCAAGGTCGAGCATCGCCACGGCGACGCACGCGATGCCGAGAGCATCGCCGCCGCCCTCGGAGACGAGCGCTGGGACGTCGCGGTCTGCACGTCGGGTCGGCTGCGCGCGCTCGCCGAGCATCTCAGCGGCAAGACCGGCCGCCTCGTCGGCATCACCGGACAGCCCGTCTACGCAGGTTCGAACCTGCCGACGCCGACCGGCAAGCTACCGCTCCCCGTTCCGGAGGACGCAGAACGTCAGTCCGACAAGGAGGGCTACACCGGCCGCGTCGCCGTCGGTGAGGACCAGCTCTTCGAGCAGCACGCGAACGGCGACTTCGAGACCGTGATCGTGCGCTATCCCGGCATCTTTGGTCCGCGAGCGCCGATCAACCACGAGTGGGCGGTCGTGCGCCGCATCATCGACGAGCGCCCGTTCATGCTGATGCCCCACGACGGCGCCTCGTACTTCCAGCGCGGCGCGGCGGAGAACGTCGGGCGGCTCGTCTATCTTGCCGCCACCCACCCGCGGGCCGCCGGCGAGGCGTTCAACGCCGGCGACGACCGCGTGATGAGTAGCCTCCACGTCGCAGAGGTGATCGCCGATGAGCTGGGCTCCGCGATCGAGTTCCTTGGCGTCCCCGCCGAACTCTGCCGCGGCGTCTACCCGCTCGCGGAGAAGTCGAGCATCGTCCTCGACATGTCGAAGCGGCGCGAGCTGCTTGGCTACAGCGACGTTGTCGAGGTCGAGGTCGCGACGCGGCAGACCGCACGCTGGCTCATCGACCACCCGCCGGACGAAGACGACCTGCGGCCCGGCGGGCACGGGCGCATCGACTACGAGCGCGAGGACGGCATCGCAGCCGCGTGGCGCGAACTACTCGCGGCGGCGCAGGATCGCCTGCAGTAGCGCCGTACGCGCCACGACCGACGGAGGACAGACGATGAGCGACCCTGCCGGCGAGGCAATCGCCGCGTTCCAACGGTGGAGCGACGGTTTCAACGCTCGCGACGTCGAGGCGCAGGTCGCCACGATGCACTTTCCGCACGTCCGCATCTCCGCGACGAACGAGCTGCAGCGCTGGGAGAGCGCGGACGACTTCCGCGCGCAGCACGACCGCCTCACCGAGCGGCTACGTGCCGAGGGCTGGGATCACACCGCTTCGCCATCGATCGAGGTGGTGCAGGTCGGTGATCAGAAGGTGCACCTGGCGATGCACCAGTCGCGGCAGCACGCGGACGGCACCGAGTACAACGGCTTCGACACGCTCTGGATCTTTACGCAGATCGATGGTCGCTGGGGCGTGCAGTTCCGCTCGTCGTTCCTCGCAAACGCGGCGCAGGGCTTCCGAGCTGGCTCAGAGGGCAAGTCGTAACCGTCGCTGGCAGCGCGCCCGCGGCGTTACCCGGCGAGCGGGATGAACATGCACATCCCGGACTGCAGCACGTGCGAAGTGTGGCCGTTCCCGGTCGTGTCCTCCGCGCGCAGCACGTCACCAGGCTCCATCACCATGCTCGAACCGTCGCCGCAGCCGATCTCGACCGACGCGGTGAGGTAGACGACGTACTGCAGTCGCGGCGCGTTGTGGAACTCGCCGACCGGTCCCGCCTCCCGCTTCAAGAAGTTCGCCGAGGTCGTCGGCAGCATCTCCGTGCGAGTGCCGTTGCGCTCGACGTAATCGAACTCGCTCGAATCGAGCGATTCGACGTGGGATTCGCCATCGTCGCCGGTGTATACGCGCCCAAGCTTCATCAGCAGCCTCCAACGGTCTCGATGCTTCGGGCGCACTATACGACGCTCCGGACTAGGATTCAGACGAGGTTCCGGAGCGCGCGTCGATGGCTGCGCCGTGTGGACGGAAGGTTGTGCGATGGCTCGTCCGCCCGTGGAGTCACTGACCGAAGGCTTCGCGCCCCTGCGCACCTGGTTCAATGCCGACCTCGACCGCCCGAGGTTCGTGGCGATCATGTCCCCTACCTGACCGCAGTGTCTGAAAGGCGCCGGTTCGGTGCAGGAGTCGATTTTCGATGCGTTCCCGGAAGCGGAGTTCCGCGTAGCGATCGTGTGGATCGACATCATGGACAGCGACACGCCAGCGACCGCGCTGTCGGCGTCCGTCGAGCTTGGGGACGGTCGTGCCTCGTACTTCCACGACCCCACGCACCACGCCGGTCGAGCGCTGGCGAGGTCGCTGGACTGGCAGCGACACGTCCCGTGGGATGCGTACCTGTTCTACGCGCCGGGCCAGCGATGGGATGGCGAGGCACCGCCCCCACCGTCGGAGTGGTTCCACGCGCTGCAGGATCGCGAGGTCTGGGAAGAGACCCTCGCCGCCGAGGGTGCCGAAGGCACCGGGTGGACCGAGCACCTGGCTGAAGAATCCGAGGCGGACCCTGAGCGATTTCGGCGCGATCGGGCGCTCACCGTCGCGCTCCGTGACGCGGGGACGGAGTGGCTCGCCCGCAGCTAGCCGGCTCGTCCCCCACCCGCTCGCGTCTCTATCGGCGCTCTCGCGTATCATGCCCCGGCCGACTGGCGAGCACGTGAGAGACGGACCGAGGGGCAACGAATGATCGGTGCAGAACAGTTAGACCGCGCGTTGAACCCGCGTACCGTGGCGGTCGTCGGCGACGCGAAGGCCCGCAACTACCGCTGGCTCCGCTCCATGAGCACGTTCCAGGGCAAGGTCTACTCCGTGCAGGTCGATCCGGAAGAGATCCCGGGCATCGAGGCGCTCGGCATCGCGAATTACACGAGCCTGACCGATATCCCCGACGAGGTTGACTACGTCGTTTGCGCCGTGCCGCGAAACGTCGCGCCGATCGTGCTGCGAGACGCGATCGCCAAGCAGGTCGGCGGCGTTGGCATGTTCACCTCCGGATTCGCGGAGACCGAGAGCGACGAAGGGCAGGAGCTGCAGACGCAGATCACCGGCATGGCGCGCGACGCCGGCATGGTGCTGATCGGCCCCAACTGCATGGGGCTCTACAACCCCGCGCTCGGCGTGCGCTTCGGCGAGAACCAGGCCACCGGGTTCGAGGGCGATGTCACCTTCCTCTCGCAGAGCGGCGGACATGGCGGCGACTTCGCGACCGCCGCCCACGCCAGCGGCGTCCCGATTCGCAAGGTCGTCAGTTTCGGCAACGGCGTGGTGCTGGGCATCGCGGACTACCTCGAATACTTCGCCGAGGATGACGACACCAGCTACATCTCGATGTACCTCGAAGGCCTGCGCGAAGGTCCGCGCTTCTTCCAGTCGTTGCGCCAGACGACGCTGCGCAAGCCCGTGGTGCTGTGGAAGGGCGGCCTGAGCGACCCCGGACAGCGCGCCACTGCCTCGCACACGGCCTCGCTGGCCGGATCAGCCGAGGTCTGGGACGCGATGTACCGGCAGACGGGCGCGATCCCGGTCAGTTCCGTCGCTGAGATGGTCGATGTGCTGAAGGCATTGCGCGAGCTGCAGCCGTTCACGGGCACGGGCATCGGCATCACCGGCGGTTCGGGCGGCCAGTCGGTCGCAATGGCCGATACGTTCTCGCGTGCCGGGCTGCGCGTGCCAACGCTGACCGGCGACTCCTACGAGCGGCTCGCCTCCTGGTTCCGGGTCGTCGGTGCCAGCTTCGGCAACCCGATCGACATGGGGTCGAATCGCAGCGAGATCGACACGATCATGGAGGTGCTGATCTCCGACGCGAACGTCGACTGCCTCGTCGTGCAGCTGCGGCCGGCCTCCGGCGACCCCGACGACGTGCAGCGGCTGAACGCGCAATTCGATGCGATCGAGCAGGCGAAGGAACGCGCCCAGAAGCCGGTCGCCGCGATTGTCTACTCGTCCGCGCCGGTGGACGAGGGCCCCGCGATCGCCGCCATCGATGAGCGCCTGCGCGCGATCGGTGTCCCGTCGTTCCCGACCTACGAGCGGGCCGCGACGGCGCTCTCCAGGGTCAGCGCGTACTACCGCTTCCTAGAGGCAGCGAAGTAAGCGAGCGACGCGACTGACACCGCCAGCGGTCCTCGGATCTCACGCCGGGATCGGCGCGATCGTGACGCGATGCCTGCAAAAACCTCGTCAAATCTATCGCGATCACCGAGTAAGTCCGCGCAGATTCCCAAAAGTCCATTGATCGTCCGTCGGGCCTCGCGCAGCATGGCGGACGGTCAAGTGACACGCGAATCTTCAGGTAGGACGAGAAATGAACGATCGATGGCTCAGAGGCGTATTCGCCGTTGGTGTCGGCGCGGCTCTGATGTTCGCCGCCTGCTCGGACAGCGATGACGACGCGGGTTCCGCCGCGACATCGCAGCCAACCACGGCAGCTGCGGCCACGACCGCTCCGACTCAGGCTCCAGCGCCTGTCGCGACCGAAGCACCGACTGCGGCGCCGACCACCGCACCGACTGCCGCACCGACAGAGGTGCCGACGGAGTACCCGCTGACCGTTCGCGACCTGCTCGGGCGCGAAGTGACCATCGCGGCCGCACCCCAGCGCATCGTCACCACCAGCCCGTCCGCGATCGAGATGCTCTACGCCGCTGGCGGCGAGGCGATCGCACGGTCGCAGACGTCGGTGCATCCGGATGGCGTCAGTGACCTGCCATCGATCGGCCCGTCCTACGCGCCAGCGTTCGAGGCCATCATCGAACTCGGTCCCGACCTCGTAATTGCCGACGCCTCAGCACAGGCCCACCTCGCCGAAGCCTTCGGCGGCGCGCTGCGCGGGAGCGCCGTGATCTTCATCGGCGCCGTCGGCTATGAGGACGTCGCGACCTCGATCCGGCTGATCGGGCAGGTGATCGACAGCAACACGACAGCCGAGGCATCCGCTAACTCCATGGAGCTGGCACTGAATGAGATGCTCGCGTCGTCCACGGGCAAGACTGCACCGCGCGTCCTGATCATGAACGGCGCGATCAACGACTTCTTCGTTGCGATGCCAGGTTCGTTCGTCGGCAACCTCGTTGACGAGCTCGGCGGCGTGAACGTCTCTGAGGGACAGCCGCAGATCGGCCGCTACCCCGGCTACACGCAGCTCTCACTCGAGGCGATCATCGACACCGACCCGCAGGTGATCCTCACGATCACGGCGGGCCCTCCCGGTGGACCGTCGCTCGCCGACCTCGTAATGGACGATCCGACGTTTGCCGGGCTCGCCGCCGTAGTCAACGGCCGCGTCCACGACCTCGATCTCGAGATCTACCTCCAGGCGCCGGGACCGCGTGCTGCTGACGGCGTGCGCGAGCTCACGACTCTGCTCTATGCGGCTGAGTAGCTGACCCGTTAGCCACCGGTGGACAGCTCGGCAGGCGGTCGGCAGCTAGCCCCAGCGGGCGCGATCGCTGCGGCGTCGCTGCTGCTGATCGTCGCGATCGGGATCGCCGTCTCGCTCGGTGCCGTTCGCCTCTCGCCGGACCGGCTGATCGGCGGGCTGTTCGATACCGGCGATGCCGCAGCGCGACAGATCGTCTGGCACCTGCGCCTGCCGCGCGTCCTCGTTGCCGCGCTCGTTGGTGCGAACCTCTCGCTCGCTGGCGTGCTGCTGCAGGGCGTGACGCGTAACCCGCTGGCGGGGCCGCACGTGCTCGGCCTCTCGGCCGGGGCCGGCTTCGCAGCAATCACCGTGGTCGTGATCGCGCCCGGTGCACCGGTGGAACTGGCCGCGCCGGCCGCCTTTGCCGGCGCGATCGCCGCCGCCCTCGTCGTCTACGGGCTGGCGTGGCGAGGTGGCATCTCGCCCGTGCGCTTCGCCCTCTCCGGCGTCGCAACCGCCGCGCTATTCGCCGCGCTCAGTACTGCCGTGCTCGCCAGTTCAGACCTGTTCACGCAATCGGTGCTCAGCTTCCTCGCCGGAGGACTGTTCAGTCGCGACTGGGACGATGTGCGCCAGATCTTCCCCTATACGCTAGTCATCGGCGGTGCTGCGGTCGTCGTCGGCGGAACGCTGAACGTGCTGGCGCTCGGCGACGACATCGCGCGCAGCCTCGGCATGCGTGTCGAGCGAACGCGGCTATTTCTCGTGGTGCTGGCCGCCGGCCTCGCTGGATCCGCGGTCGCGGTGAGCGGCATGCTCGCCTTCGTCGGGCTCGTGATGCCGCATGTCGCCCGCCTGATCGTCGGTAACGACAACCGGGTGATCGCGCCGCTAGCCGCGCTGCTCGGCGCCAGCCTGCTGGTATTCGCCGACACATTCGCGCGGCTGGTGATCGCACCAGCCGAGATTCCCGTCGGCATCGTCACCGCCGTAATCGGCGCGCCCGTGTTCCTGCTGCTGATCCGGACCCGCACATGACCGCGCCAGAGTCCGCACGAGGGCCGCAGATACCACGCAGCGAGGCGGGCGGCGCACCCGTGCTCGAAGCCAGCGATCTCGTCGTCAGCTACGGCGCACGCGAAGTGCTTCGCGGGCTCTCGCTGAGCTTCGACGAAGGCGAGTTCGCGGCGATCATCGGCCCAAACGGCTCCGGCAAGTCGACGCTACTGCGCACGCTCGCCCGACTGATCCGTCCGCAGCAGGGGCGAATCGCCTTCGACGGGCGCGATATCGAGGACACGACGCCCCGCGATCTCGCTCAACGCCTCGCGTTCCTCCCGCAGGCTCCCGAAGGGCCGGCCGACCTAACGATCGAGGACCTCGTCTGGCGCGGCCGCTACCCGCACCGTGGCCTCTTCGCCTCCGCCAGCGCCGAGGATCGCGCCGCCGTCGAGCGTGCGCTGCTGCAGGCCGGCGTCGACGAGCTGCGGCATCGCGCATTAGCGACGCTCTCCGGCGGCGAGCGTCAGCGCGCGTGGATCGCGATGTCACTCTCGCGCGAGCCGGACCTGCTGCTGCTCGATGAGCCGACGACCTTCCTCGACATCGGCCACCAGGCGGAGCTACTGGGACTGCTGGGCACGCTGAACCGCGAGCGCGGGCTGACGGTGGTGATGGTGCTGCACGACGTCACGCAGGCGGCGCAGTACGCGCGGCGGGTCATCGCGCTGCACGACGGTCGCGTGATGCACGACGGGACGCCGGCCGAGGTCGTGACGGCGGAGCGCATCTCCTCGCTGTTCGACGCCACCGTCGACGTGCTCGCGGATCCGGTCACCGGCGTCCCCGTCGTAGTGCCGAGAGCGCCGACCGCAGTCGCTGACGTCGACGGTAGCGACAGCGGAGACGCCTGAGCGATAACGCGCCAGCCGACACCCGCCGATTCGCTGTCGGGAGATGATCCGTTGCTGAATTACGTGAGAGAGTGGAGCCGTACTGGGTCGTAGGGGATCTCCAGGAACATGCGGCAACACTGGCCGTTCGCCCGATCACTCACGATCCCGTCGCGTCGTGTGCTCGATCGACGAGCCTGAAAGGCCCGCTCCATGACTACGGATTCCGCGTCGTTCTACACCACGTCGACACCGCACCGTCACCGCCGCACGGTCACGATGGGGCTGATCGGTGCCGCGCTCGCCGTCGCGCTGGCTGGACTGACGGCGGTGACGCTGCTCCAGCGTCTGCCGGAGGTCGTCGACGGTGGCACGTGGCACGAGGTGCGCGCATACGGGTCGTTCGGCCTGATGGCGCTGGCGATGCTGGTCGCAATACGCGCGGCGGTCTCGCTCGGCAGCAAAGGGAATGGCGCAGGCACTCTCGCTGCGTGTCGCCCGTCCGAGGGGCCCCGCGTTCTGGTCGAATGACGCCGTCGCGCTCGCGATGTCGCGCGAGGAACTGGCGCGGACGACCGCGAACTCGTGGGAGGCGAGGATCCTCGCCGGGGTCTCGCGCTTCTTCATCATCGCGCCGCCGTGGTTCCGAGCCGGTGGGGAGGCGCTGCTCAGTCATGGGGCGCGTCTCGTCGTCTGGGGGCTCGTGCTGGCGATCGGCGTCCCGCTGTTGGAGCGAGCGCTCGACAGCCAGGCGGTCATGGATCTCCTCACGGGTAACGGTGCGAACCTTGAACTGACCGTCGCGCTCGCGAACGTTCGCAACAATCTGACGGCTACGCCGGGGCTGGTCCTGCTCATGATCGGGCTTGGCGCGATGGCAGCCGTCTGGGCCTACTCCCCGCTCGCGCTCGCCCCACTCTCCCTCAGCCAGGATTCGCAACGCCTCGATGGCGCGGTGTTCGCGCAGGACATCCCGGTGCGACTGCGCGACCAGCTTGAGCAGATGGCGTGGGACGGCGAACGCGCGAGTACGTACTGGGAACGCGACGACGCCACCACCGAGGCGAGCGTGATGGACACCGGAACGGTGCGACTGAAGACGATCGTCGAGAGCCCGGTCTCGCTCGAAGAGGATGCCGTCTCGTCCTACTGGCTGGTGCCGGCGATCGCCGGAGCGGCGATCACGATGCTCGCGTTCGGCATCTACTACTCGGCGCTCCCGCAGGCCGCGGACTTCGTCCCACTTGACCGCGCTGACGTATTGAACGGGCCGCTGCTGCCGACGGCGCTTTGGACGCTGGCGGTGGTGCTGCTTGCTGGCGTCGGCCCGCTGCTCGTGCAGACCGCGCGCCTGATGGCCGGCGTCTACCACTACCGATCCACGGTGGTCTATGTGGAGATCGTCGGTTCGTTCACCCGCAGCGAGGTGAACGTCGGCAAGGCGCGTTCGGACAGCGTCGAGTCGCGCAACCTCGTCGTCCGCTCCAACCTCGTGCTGAGGTACTTCGTCGCGGAGGTGGCGAGCGAGTCAGTCGATGTGAACGCGGCACGCCACCTGATCGCCCTCGAGTCAACGCAATCCACCGACGAGCTGTTGCCGAACTCGTGACCGCACTCAGCGGCGACATCGACGCGGGCGTCGCGCCGGTAGCGGTCGATCTGGACGCGGCGGGGACGCAACGCGTTGTCGACAGCAACCTGGCCATACTTGAGGCCAGCGCAGCGATCGGCCGCGGCGCTGCCGACCCGGACGAGCTTGCGCGCGGTGGAGCCGCGGATCCCACGCCCGCCCTCGACGTGCCGGCCGGAGAGACACCGGCAATCGCACCGCCGTCCCCTGACGGTTCCGCCGACGCAACAGCGGCACCGCCTGATCAGCCGTCGACGGGCGATGCGAAACCGACGTCGGGAGGCGCGCTCGAACGCCTGAGCGAGCTGCAGACGATCTTCGATGCCGGGCACATCACGGCCGAGGAGTTTGAACAGAAGAAGTCTGAGATCATCGCCGACCTCTGATCGCCGGGCCCGACGAGGCGATCGTCTCGTGAGCTAGTCGCCCTCGACGCGCAACAACAGGCCGTACAAGACATCGCCCGGCGGCGCGATCACCATGGCGCTCACCACGTACAGCCCCGGCGTGAGATCCGCGTCGAACGCGACGCTTCCGCCACCGATCGACGCTGCGAGCGACATCGGATCCCCCGACGGGCTCCATGCCAGCCAGTCGGGCGCGCTCTCGATCGGTTGATCGCTCTCCACCGACCACGCGTGCAGCGCGATCTCGACATCGGTCAGCAACGGCGAGTCCAGCGCCACAGTCTCGCGAACGGCGACGACAAGCGGGTCGACGTTGGTGATCCGTCCGATCGAATCCGCACATAACGCGAACTGCTCTTCGGCGCTCCGCCAGCAGTAACTGCCAAGCCCCAGTTGCACCTCGCTGCCGTCGCTGCCGGACGCCACGACGGCTGGCGGGCTCACCGAGTCAGGCGCGGGGGAGCCGTCACAGGCGTCGGCGCCCACAATCGCCATCGCGAGCAGGGCCACGATCCACCTTCTCCGCATCGGTTCCGCCCATCCTCATCGCATCAACTGCAAGCCTCTGCTCACTGGACGTCGCACGACGCCCGAATGTTCCCAGCGGCCGCCCTCAGTTCACAGCATGAGGATGGCCCGCAGTGTGGCTGGCCTACGCCTGATCGACCGCAATTGGAGCGCGAAAGGGATTCGAGCCATCGCCCACAGTGCAGTCGACCCTCAGTCCCCGATCGTAATGACGACGTTGCCAATCTTCTGGCCAGTCTCGACGTAGGTGTGCGCCTCGACGATCTGATCGAGGGAGTAGCGGCGGTCGATCACCGGCCTGAACTGACCGGACTCCATGAGCTCCTTGAAGTAGTTGATCATCTGCTGATTGTGCTTCGGGATCGGCATCATCACCTTGCGGCCTCGGGACAGCGGTGAGACCAGGGCGAGGATGGGATTCTGCGCCCACGGACCCATCTCCGAGGAGAAGTAGATTCCACTGGGCCTGAGCAGCCGCTTGCATTGACCGAACGTGCTCTTGCCGACGGCATCGAAGACGACGTCGAAGGTCTGCCCGTCCGCAGTAAAGTCCTCGCGCCGGTAGTCGATGACGCGATCGGCGCCCTGCGCCTCGACGAGTGCCACGCTCTCGGTCCCGCAAACGGCGGTCACGTTTGCTCCAAGGCTGACCAAGATCTGTACCGCCGCCGAGCCAATCGCTCCCGTCGCGCCGTTAACGATGACGTCGTGCCCGCGGTCGACCTTCGCCGCCCGGATCATCGCGAGGGCGTAGTGCGAGCCTTCAGTCCCCGGTGCGGTGTCCTCGAAGCTCAGGTTCGTGGGCATCATGGCGATCGAACGATCCTCGGCAATCGTCATGTACTCCGCGTGCGCGCCGAACGGTCCCTCGTTGTAGCCGAACACCCGGTCCCCTACGTCGAACGACGAGACGTCGCTACCAATCGCCTCCACCTCGCCAGCGAACTCGTTCCCGAGGACTGTCGCTTTCGGCTTGCGCAGCCCCGTGACGACTTTCGCGAAGAACGGCGTGCCCGCACGCGTGTGGCAATCCGTCCGATTCACCGTCGACGCCCGAACCCGCACGAGCAGCTCGTCGGCCTGAGGGGTCGGCTTCGGCACGTCGATGACGCGAATCACTTGCGGCGGGCCATACCTTGTGTGAACTGCAGCCTTCATCGCGGACAGACCTTTCGCGTCAGCAGCGAGCTACGTCAGTCGCTCTCGCGCCCGGAACCGGACAAGCGAAGCCTAGCGGTTGTGCGCATGCGCCGTGAACGGCAGTCGATGCTCCGAGAACCGATGGTCCGAGAGCGCGGCACGTGAGGCTCGCCGAGATGGCTGCGACGGCACGCTCCGGCTCATGCGAAGATCGGTCGGCGATGAGGCAATGACAGGAACCATGGAAGACGTTCGTGGACGACGCGGGAGCCGTCGAAGGATCGGGGGCTGGGCGGCATTCGTGGCGCTCATTCTGTCGCTACCCCTGCTCGCGATGCGGGTCACGGACGAGGTGGTTTGGACTGCGTTCGATTTCGCCCTCGCCGGTGCCCTCCTCTTCGGCACTGGAGTCGCCTACGAACTGGCAACGAGGGTCAGGGGCGACATGGCGTACAGAGCCGCCGTCGGCGTGGCGCTCGTGGCTGGACTCACTCTCGCCTGGGTGAACGGCGCCGTGGGCGTCATCGGGAGTGACGACGACCCCGCGAACCTGATGTTTGGCGGGGTGCTCGCCGTCGGCATGATCGGCGCGATCGTCGTGCGCTTTCAGCCAGACGGGATGGCACGCGCGCTGTTCGCGACCGCGCTCGCTCAGGCATTGGTGGCCGTGATCGTGCTGATCTTCGGGTTCGGATCCACCGTGCCGGACTGGCCTCGGGACACCCTGATGCTGAGCGGGTTCTTTGCGGGGCTGTGGCTCACGTCGGCCTGGCTGTTTCGGCAGGCGTCGCGAGAACGATCCTAGCCCGGGCTAGTCGCTCGCCGCCTCCCGCGCCTCGAACTCGATCCCGAACTTCGATGCTTCAGAGGCGGCTGGTCGTACTCAAGGCTGCCGGAGTGGGTCTAATCGCCGGGCCGCACTACGAGCACCGGACAGGGGCTCAGCCGGAGGAGACTCTGGGCGACGCTTCCGAGCAGCAGACCCTGCACGCCCGACGCATGCTTGCTGGCAACCACCACGATGTCGGCCCCAGATTCGCGAGCGACGTGCGCGATGTGGCCGGCAACGTCGTCTCCGTGCTCGAACGCCTCGATGCGGAGGGTCGCTGGCGGATTGCCGAGCTTCTTCAGCAATTCCTCCGCGTCAGCCTGCTCACGCGTCGCAACCTTGCTCAGGCCCTCTGATGCTGATGACGCATCTGTGTCGATCGCGTCGGTGTGGGGATTCAGAACGTGGAGGACGGTGAGTTCTGCGTCGGCTTCGCCCGCCAGCGCGATCGCCCTGCCCAGGGCCACCGCGGAGTTCTCGGAGCCGTCGTACGCGGCAAGTAACTTCATTGAGCCTCTTCCTACTCGTTCGCGGGCGACGGCCGCCCCTGGTCAGCGTACCGACCGAGACTCAAGCGGATCCCGTCGCGAAGTTCGGGACTTCGCGCCGGGAGTGAGCCGATTCGAGCCCTCGTGATCAGAAGCATGGCTTCGCTTCGGCCTCTCACGATCGCGCCTGCATGCTCGCGGCACTCTGATTCATGCGTCTCGCTACCCGCTGCCTGATGCCGCGTTGCCATCATGCTGCTCGGCTGCACCCCCGGTCTGGAGGTATTCGTCGCGCGCGCTGCCCCAGAGGGCAGGGAGATCCGCTCGCTTCACGAACAAGATGCCGACAGTGAGCACCAAGTAGGCCGCCGTGATCACGATTCGGACCGCCGTCGTCGGGATCGCGAATTGCACCGCGAAGAGGGCGAAAATCAGCGCCGCCTGGCGCGTACTCAACGACAGGCCGACCAGGAGTGCCACCGCGAAGGCCGACTGCGCGGCGGTAAGCAGAACCTCGAGCGTCTGACGGTCGTCGAGCGGAAGTCCGCCCAAGGTGTCGCCGGAGAGGCCAAAGGCGACCGGAAGCCCACCAATCAGTAGCGTCCACTGGTTGACCTTCGAGGAGAGCAGCACCCCGATCGCAACGGCGCCACGGCCGCGGAATGCGAGGATTCCGGCGATCAGGAACTCCGGAGCCTCTGACGCCAGTGGCGCGACCCACTGCACCAGCAAGAACTCGTCGACACCGAGGACGTGGCCGCTCTCGACCAGACCCTCGGCGAACGGCTCCGCCGAGGCCAGGATGGCTATCGCGGAGTACACGAACAGCGCACCGATCGAGGATCGTCGCTGACGCAGTGGCAACGAGCCGATGCTGCGCGCCGGCCCGACCAGCTCGGGTTCTTCGGCGGGTGCTCGCGCGATTATGTAGACGTAGCCGATGAAGATCGCGGTCAGAAAGAACGTGTCATACAACCCCACCGAGCCTGTCAACGGGATTGTGAATGAGTAGAGCGTGGCAACGCTCAACGCGACGATCGCCACCGCGTGGTCACCCTCAAGCACGATTTCGCGCAGCCTCGTTCGGAACCAGAAGACCGCGACGATCACCGGCCAGCCGAGGCCGATCAGCAGTCGGTTGGCGCCGGTCATGTTCGCGACGGCGTAGGGCGCGAATTCGGGGTCCTCTCCGGCTTTCCAGGCGAAGGTCATGTCCACGGCGTACTCGGGGAGCACCGCGATCAACGCGATGAATGCGACAGCGAGACCCTGCGAGATGTCCACCTCGGCCGCTTCCGCCGCCCAGCTGAGAAGGAAGGCGGCCGCGACGATGGTGAGACCGTAGAGGGCCGTATCGGAGACCGTCCCGAGGTGCGTTTCGGTGATTCGTAGAATCGGGCCGGGCAGCGCGGCCACGAGGGTTAGACCGACAACGACGGGCGTTCTGCTCATGACTGTGCCCGCGTGGGGTGGCACGCGCGTGTTCGACTACGACTGGCTTCCGCAGCGCCCGGACGCATCACGCGATATCGACGATCACGCACCGGGGAACCGATTGGAAACGGGGCCGGCATCCAATCTGCACGCTAATCAAGACTGATCCTCCGTCACTTCACGCTGCTCTCGCGCGCGCCGTGCCTCATCGTGCACCTGCATGATCGGTTCGAGCAGGTCGACGCGACGGACGAGGCCGACGAGCTTGCCATCGCGGACGACCGGCAACGAGTGGTACGGCTCATCAGCGAAGATCTCGGCGACCCGCTGAAGCGTCTCTGTCTCGTCGATGGTGACAACCGGGGACGTCATGCTGTTGGCGACGACATCCTCGCTGGCTCGTCTCTGTAGCTCAAGATGTCCGAGCGCCGCCTCGATGGAAGAGGTGATCTCGCGCAGGTGGTGGCCTCCCGGTACCTGCTCACTGAGCACCATGCGGACGACATCGCCATCGGTGACGATGCCGATCGGCTGGGCCTGATCGTCGACGACCACGAAGCAGCCATGGTCGGCGGTCGCGATCTCAACAAACATCTGACGCGCCGGGGTAGCCGGATCGATCGTCGCGACACTCCGCTGCATCACGTCGACGACCTTGTACTTGCTCAGGGGCACGCGGGTACCTCGGTGGCCCTGCGTGTCCACGCGCGCAGTCGCTGGTGGTCGAGCAAGATGTGCCGTCCTCCGGCCAGGGACGACAGCGCGAAACATCGTTGGCTTGTCTCAAGCGACGGAGTCTGCACGCGTATCTCACCGCCCGCAGAGCGATCCGGTCGTCGCGACTGCGGAGTCCAGAGTTGTTCCGCCACTATAGGTGATCGAGATGTTTGGCCACTATTGAGGATCAACGGGACTGACTGCCTGCGCCTTCCGGAAGTGCGAGCACGCCGGGCGCATGAAGCCCGACGCGTCGTCAGGCTGCCGCGAAAGCGATCCACATATCAATCGATGTCCGGTGCGGCTCGGCCCATGGAACGAAGAGTGAGTTAGCCAGCCACTCCGGACACCACCGAGGCCGCCAGGATGCCTACCTTGGCCTCGTCTTGCAGGATCGGGCTGGTGTAGGCCAGCTCAGTCACGAACAAGGAGATCGTGAAGCCGATACCGGCAAGCATGCCGACACCGAGCACGCCGGCCCACGTCACGCCGTCGGGCCGCTCGCCGCCCAGGCGCAGAGCGATGGCATACCCGACGGTCAGTCCGATCGGCTTTCCCAGTACGAGGCCAGCCAGGATCGCCCAGGTCAGCGAGGAACCGAGTGCGTTGCCTAAGGCACCCCCCTGGAGCGAAACCCCGGCGTTTGCCCACGCGAACAGGGGAACAATGACGAAGGCCACCCACGGGAGTAGTTCGTGTTCGATGCGGTCAAGCGGTGCCACAGTCTCTCGGGTGATCTCGCTCATCTGCAGAAGCGCTTCAGTTCGCTGCTCACGCCCGCTCACGTCCGGCGCGGAACCGATCCCCTCACGCAGTTCGGTCAGCGTGCGTTCCGCGTTCTCTTCGAAGTCCGCTGAGCTGTACCAGGATCGCCATGGTGTCATCAGGCCCAGCGCGACCCCAACGACCGTCGGGTGAACACCCGATTCCAGAACAGCCGCCCATGCCGCGATGCCAAGAAGCATGTAGATCGTATTCGGGCGCACCCCGATCCGGGTCAGCACCGGGACCAGGCCGAGGAGACCGACACCAATCAGGAGAGGGACTATCTCTACGACTTCGGTGTAGAACACGGTGATCACTAGGACCGCACCGAGGTCGTCAAAGATCGCAGCCGCCAGCAGCAGCACCTTCAATTGAACTGGAACACGGGGCCCGAGCAACGCTACGACGCCAAGGGCGAATGCGATATCGGTCGCCATCGGCACGCCCCAGCCCGCGCTGGCCTCGTCGCCCTGCGCAAGCAGGAGAAAGAGTCCTATCGGCACCAACATTCCACCGAGCGCGGCAAGGAGCGGAGCGACAACCCGGCGAAACGTTCGGAGTTCGCCAACCACCATTTCCCGCTTGATCTCCATGCCGACCAGGAAGAAGAAGACGACCATTGCGACGTCGTTCACCCAGAAGTGGAACGGCTCATCGACTCGGATGATGCCGAGATCAACGACAAGCGGAGACTCGAGCAGGTCGTGATAGACGTCGGACCAGGGTGAGTTAGCCCAGACGATCGCGACCACGGCCGCCGCAACCAGGACGATCCCTCCGGCGCCTTCCGTGTTGATGACGTCCTGGACCGGCGAAACAAACCGCCGATGAGGTACCGGCCGATGTCGATCGCCGGCGATGCCAGATTCGTCGCTAGGCACTACTGCTCGTCGCTCCACTGGTGCGGTGTATTCGTCATCGGCGGCGGCGCACCGGCGGACGGCGATCTGAAGACGGCGCGTGGCGATCGACGTGAGGCGACGTGCACGTTGCCGAAACCGCCCACGCTGACGACGGCATCAGGGGTGTTCTTGAGTGCGATGATGCCGTCCGTCCCAGCGTGCTCGTCGACCGTGATCGCACATTCGCTTCCTGCATCCTACCGCGAAGCAAACGGACGCCGTAGGCGCTCGATCATATGCCGATCGTCGCGTGCTCTCGAACGTTGACCGAAATTCGCTCGGGTTCCAAGGCCGCCACTTGTGGGCAGGGACAGCGTCGGAGATTCGCAGCGCTGTCGCGACGGGTCATGCCGCAACCGCCAGCATGCCAAATCGTGTCGTCACCAGAGTCGCAGAGTTGACGGCATACGCGAAATAACACAACGATGCTGCCTGTACAGATAGAGGAACAGAGACCTATGGCCTCAACAATCGACGTAAAGAACCTCCTTCAGCTCCGAGTGCCGCCGGTCGCGGTTGGGCTCTTCGATGAACCCCCGGCTGGGGTTGACCGCTACGACCAAGAAGCGACTGCCTCGGGTTGTACGTTCTGGCAGATAGCGCAACAAGGGCACGTCTTCTACACGGAGCCGGATGATCACCATTGCGCGGTTGGGTCGTACACGCACAGCATGGCGCCAGCGCCGGACGCCGACCTACCCGGCACTATCGAGTTGATGGTGGCTCAGAACTACATCAAGCCCGACGAGGTGGCGGGCATTCCCACGCTCGCCGACTCACCGTCGGTGGTCGCGTACGGCCCCGCACTTGCGGAGGCGTTTGACCCTGCAGTCGTCGTCGTCGCAGCGCAGCCGGCTCAGGCGATGCTGTTCTCGGAGGCGGCCGTACGAGCTGGCGCGGGTGAAGCCGTGTCATCGCTGATTGCCCGACCCGGATGCGCGGTCATCCCACAAGCCGTCGGCGATGGGATTGCAGCGATGTCGTTTGGCTGCATCGGCAATCGCACCTACACGGGACTCCCAGACGGTGAGCTCTACGTGGCGATTCCCGGAGCAAGCTGGACCGGCGTAACCGAAGCGCTGCAGGCAATCATGGAAGCGAACAACTCGATGGAGTCGCACTACAAGTCGACGCTCATCCAGTAGCTCGGCGGCGGCGCGCGCGGGTTACCTCGCGACCGAGCCGGCGCTACTGACGGAGGGAACGAGGCGGTAGGTAAACGTGATGCAGCCGGGCGATTCGTCCTCGCAGTAGTAGGAGTCGAAGCGCACGATCGCATCCTGACCCTCGCCGGTTCGGATCAAGTAGACGTCGTCGCGGGCGACGATCACGTGCCGCACGAAGTTGTAGAAGTACCACTTCATGATCTCGGGGTTACGCACCTCGTCGCCGTCGACCTCTGGGCTCCGGCGGCTGCGTGGCGCGCTGCTGAGATGTCGCAGGACTCGACGGGGCTCTGGCATTGGTCGGCCGACTTCTCCCGACCACCTGACCTCACGGAAGGGGAATGGGGAGAGCCGGTCGCGCTCGAGCTGGCGACCACACGAGGTCAGGCGATTCAGAACGTCGATCTGTCGGGCGGGACTCTGGTCCACTTCGGCTCTCAGGAAGACGGCGGTGGTGACGAACCGCTCGCGGACACGCAGACGCCCGACGACGTAGACGATGGTGCGGGCGACGGCGCAGGAGGCGGCGGCGACGGCGAGGAGATCAGCGATGACCGCGGGCGCGGCATCAATGGGGCCACCAGCCGGCTCGACGAGATCGTGCTGGAGCTCTATCCGGATGACCCTGACAGGCAGGAACTTGTCGCTGCGGGAACGATCGGCGACCTCTTCCGCGACCTGCGCGGCAAGGACCAGGTGAAGGAAGTTACCGACGCGCTCAAGGCCGCAGTCAAGGGCGAAGCCCTCATCGATCGCACCGTGGACCTCGAGAGCGACGAGGACGTCACTACCGAGGTCGATAAGGCCACAGGCAAGGATCGCCGCGTCGTGATCGTCTCGTCGGCGTCCAACGAAGTGACGGTCCGCGTGCCGGTGCAGGCGATCGAGAAGTCCGGCCAGTTCGTCGCGGTTGACGTTGAGCCGATCGAGGATCTCACGACGTTCTCGGCGAGTATCCCGCTGCCGAGCACCACCGTGGACACGACAGATGACTCCGGGACGCCAATCGTGACGGCGATTGACGTGGAATTGACCGACGAGAACGGTACACCGCTGACCGCGTTCGACGAGGACCTGACGATCACGCTGCAGGTCGATCCGGCAACGAAGAATCTCGACTCGCTCGTCGTCGCCTCCTTCAATGACAGGAGCGCCAGCTGGACACCGATCGCGGCGACCGTCTCGTCGAACGGTGTCGTCGAGTTCTCGGTCAATCACCTCACGCTCTTCGCCCTGCTGAGAATGGTTGAGGTGACGCACACGCTGAGCGCTGGCCTGAACTCAGTGACGTTCACCGGACCGTCCGGGACGCTACCGGGTGCCGTCGCAGCCCAGATCGGCAACTCGCTTGAGAACCTGCTGACCTTCGATGTGCCAACCCAGTCGTTCCTCAGCTACGCGCCGGGGGCTTCTGCCACGTTCAACACGCTGGAAGCGCTCAGCCAGCGTGAAGCGTTGTTCGTACGCGTGACCCGCGGGCCGGTGGCCTGGACCGAGACCGACATCATCCCCAGTGCGACAGGAAGCCGTACGGTTGCCGTGGTGCAGGGCCTGAACGCCGTTGGCTTCACGGGCCGTGATGGTACCGACGTCGCTGAAATCGCGTCGCTCGACGCAGGAATCGAGTCAGTCTCTCGGTTCGAGACGGCCACGCAGCGGTGGCTCACGTACGTGCCCGGAGCTCCCACATTCGCGAACTCGCTGACGTCGATCGGACGCCTGGACGTCATCTTCGTCCGCTACTCAGGGCCGGCGGGGTTGATCGAGTTACCGGAAGTCGGCGGCGAATAGGCGCCAGCTATCGCCCCCGGCCTGCGCCCGTCGGATGACGGGCCCTTCCTCTATCTGCAGTGCTTGGAGCGGGAGAAGGAATTCGAACCCTCGACCCTCTGCTCGCGAAGCATGGTGGTTTGCCGGGCGGCACGTGGCCGAAAGCCGGTCAGTTCAATTCACCCGGTCGACGGCTCAGCTCCCGGCCCACTCGCGGAGCGCAGCCTCCAACTCCTCGACCGACCCCACCCGGGCATACACATCGCCCACCTCGCGCTCCTGTCCAACCCCTCCCGGAGCGAAGAACACGCAGTGCAATCCCGCCGCGCGCGCCGCGTCGACGCCGCGGGGCGAGTCCTCGACGGCAATGCACTCCCCGGCGCCCAGGGCTGTCCGCTCGATCCCCGCAAGATACCCATCCGGATGCGGCTTCGCGCGCTCGTAGTCCTCGCGCACGACCGCAAACTCCATGTGCTCCAGCAGCCCCGACCGCTCATGGATGATCTCGAAGTGCTCGCGGAGCGACGAAGTCACGATTCCCATCGAGAACCCCTCCTTCAAACGGCCCAGCAAGGCCGCCATCCCCGGCATCACGACGTTCTCGATCCGCAGCAGCTCGCCGTAGAGCGCATCCCGCCGCGCATACAGATCCTCCAGCGCCTCGCCTTGAAGCCCCGATAGCGACAACAAGCTCACGCCCTGCTTCAAGTTGATCTTCTCGAACTGCTCCCAGCTCGCCGTCACGCCCAGCGTCGCTAGCTCCCGCCGGTTGGCCTCAAAGAACAACGGCTCGGTGTCCACCAGCACGCCGTCGTTGTCCCACAAGATGGCGCGGCGCCGCTGACTCACCATCGCATCTACACCTCCCACGGCGCACGCCTCGGTTGATGAACGTATCGATTCGTCGTCGGCGATCAACTGTCGGATCGCCCTGGAAGTCCCGTAGTCAGGACCGAACGCAGGGCCACGAGGTAAGGCCCACCGATTGGCGGGCCCTACCTCTATCTATTCTAGTTGGAGCGGGAGAAGGGATTCGAACCCTCGACCCTCTGCCGGGGAGTCAGAGGATGATAGCGGACTTCAATCGAGTCCCTCCGTCACATGGTTGTGGCAATGAACACGGCATTGTGAGGACACGGCCAACCGAGGCCTGAACATCTCACGTTGGAGATCCCCGGAGTACTGGGACCTCAGGCTGGCGTCGAAGGGCGGCTCTTCCGTCTGAACACCAGCCGCCCCGTGAGAGACACACGATCGTCGCGGCTAGACGTCATGCAGCTCCTTGATCAGCCACTGGAGCCGTTCCTCGGTCGGAACCGCCGCCTTCGCCTCCTTGCTGGCGTCGCCCCCGTAGGTGCCGGCGCGCTCGCGACCGCTCGGCATCCGGAAGCTGATCCGGTCCGCATACTCGAAGTGCTCTCGAGCAAACTGTGGGAGGTTGTCGTAGGTCGTCGCATTCGCCATCTCAAGGGCGACTTCAAAATTGACCGCGTCGAACATCTTGTCCCACTGGCCCTTCTGCGAGAGCTCGTGAAGCTGCATCCCCAACGACTCGAGACCGTGCGCCCGGAACACACCGTGATAGGACCGCGTAGAGCCATAGAACGAGATCGGACGGCGCAGCGCTTCGATCGACTGCTCGACCTCAGTGTCAGTCTCCCCGAACGCGTTGAAGCCACCCACGGAGATACTGATGTCGTCGACCGAACGCCCAGCACGCTTTGCACCCTTCGCAACTGCGGGGAGCACCGTTTCGCGAAGGTACTTCTCGGTCATGAAGCCGTGCGGTCGAAGGCCGTCCGCGCTGTAGCCAGCGGCTTCGGCCATTCGTGGCCCCACACTTGCCAGTGAGATCTTTGGGTGCGGGTAGTCGATCGGGCCAGGACTGAAGGCTGGCGTCATCAGCGTGTAGTTGTAGTCTTCGGTGGCGTATTGAGGCTTCTCGCCCTCCTGCCAGGAGCGCCAGATCGCGCGCATCATGCCGATGTAACTCTCCATGCGTTTTGCCGGTGGCGTCCAGGTCCCGCCGAAGCGGCGCAGATTGTGGCCCTTTACCTGACTACCGAGTCCGAGGTTGATACGCCCCTTGCTGAACTCCTGCAGATCCCAGGCCGACTGCGCCATCACCATCGGCGAGCGCGGGAACGCGATGGTGACGCTGGTGGCCAACTCGATGCTTTCGGTGTGCTCAGCGGCGAGTGTCAGCGCGAGGATCGAGTTGTGCTTCAGCTCGCCCGTGCTGATTCCGTCGAAACCGGCGGCCTCAGCGGCCTGTACCTGATCCTTAACGTTGCCAAGCCACGTTTCCCCGTAACCCGTCGTTACCTTCATTTCATTCCTCCCAAGCCGGCTGCTACCGGACTGACTCGAAACCGACCGAATCATCGTCGAGCCACCGCCTCACGTCTAGGTGCATCTGAGGTTGGGCTTGGATGGAGGCAGAGCCGCGATTCGATCCACGCGCGATTTGACCCGTGCGGTGCCGTCTGCGTCCTTGGGATCTCGCCGTGACGAAGCGTGCTCAGAAGGCAGATGGCCCACGTCTCGGACGCGAAGAAGGCCCGCCGATTGGCGGGCCTTACCTCCATCTATTCTAGTTGGAGCGGGAGAAGGGATTCGAACCCTCGACCCTCTGCTTGGGAAGCACGCTGGTCAGACTCATTTTGCGAATTCTGCGACGACCTCTGACTACCCTCGGCGAATCTGGAAATGGCAGGGGGGATGGCAGGGGTTTCAACGATTTCTAGCGTCGGTGAGATGTCGGTGACCAGTTTCAGCACTTCAGGGAAGCTTCAGGAGAAACGCCGCCTGGCGGCCCCCGTTGCCCACGTGCCAGTTGATCAGGCGCTAGACTCAGATTCTGCGGCAGGGCTGCGGTAGATCTGCGGTGAAATCGGCTGCCTGGAGAGCATCTGGTCGGCTGGCGAGAAGCGATGATGCCGCATCGCGGCCTGCTCTGAGCGGTAGCTCGAAGAATACCGCCGCACCATGTCCGGGGATGAGTGTCCGAGCAAGTATTGGACGTCGAGTTCGCGAGCATCGTGCTCGATCGCCCAGGTAGCGAACGTGTGACGGAAGCGGTGTGCATGCACCTTCGCGATGCCGGTCTCGCGGCCGAGTCGCCGCAGCATCTGCTTCAGGCCGTTGGGACGAAGCGCGACGCCATCCTTCAGCTGCCCCTGAGAAGTCGACGCGAGGAAGAGCGGCCCCTCGACAGTGCCGCGGGCGATGAGGTAGCTCTCGATTGCGTCTCGACATCGCTCGGCGAACGGGACGACGCGCTGTTTGCTCCCCTTGCCAAGACGCACAAGTAGTCGCTGTACCTCGACGTCGAGATCACTCAGATCGAGATGAACGACTTCGGAGCAGCGCAGGCCCGTGTCGACGAGCGTGAACAAGAGAGCTCGGTTGCGCACGCCAACAGGTCCGTCCCCGCACTCCGCCAGAAGCTGTCCCACCTCCTCGGCGGAGAATGGCTGCACGACGCGCTGCGGCAAACGAATGTTCTTCACGCCGCGGAACGGCGATTCCTCTAGGTATCCCGACTCGACGAGCCAACTGAAGAAGCACCTCACCTCACGGAAGTATCGATGCCTCGTGTCTGCTGAGAGGTCAGTGAATCGACCGAGGTAAACATAGATGTGGTCACGCTCGATGGCGTCAGCGCGGTCAGGTACACCTTCTTCACCGAGCAGTGCGACGAAGCGTTCCAGCGTCCAGCGATACGCGCGAACGGTGTTCGGTGACTTGCCTTCGACGTCGCAGCGCAGCAGGTAGAGGTCGACCAGGTCGGTGAGGTGATTCATCTGGTGCATGGACGCTCTATGTGGGCGACGAGTCAAGGTGGAGACACTGCATGCGCTCGCTTGTGTCTAGCGACGGACCAGCCCCGGTTGGCGCGATAGAATCTGCTATATTGCGTGCTCATCCGGGCTAGGTCGCAATCCAACGCGGCGCTCGCCGTGGAACCGCAGGGGTGGAATCGGGATTGAAGCCAGCCGCGTTCGAGTACTTTGACCCAGAGACCGTGTCGGAGTGCCTCGCTCTGCTATCGGAGCACGGCGACGAGGCGAAGTTGATCGCTGGTGGGCAGAGCCTCGCTCCCCTCATGAATTTCCGTCTGGCGCAGCCAGGCATCGTCGTCGATCTCAACCGCATCGAGTCCCTCTCGTACATTCGTACCGACGGGGATGTCCTGCGGATTGGCGCCATGACGCGGCAGCGCGAGATTGAGATGGACGCGGTCACCCGCGAGTTCGCGCCACTGCTCGCGGAGGCTATCCCACATATCGGACACTTTCAGATTCGAAACAGGGGCACAATCGGCGGCAGTCTGGCTCACGCGGATCCAGCGGCAGAACTCCCGGCAGTGCTATTGGCGCTGGACGCAACGCTGCTGATTCAAGGCCCCGGCGGCGAACGGACCGAGACCGCCACCAACTTCTTCCACGGGTACCTCACTACGTCACTTGCTCCCGACGAGATTCTCAGCGAGATCGCGATCCCTCGGGCCGACGTGCGCGAAGGCTGTTCGGTGCTCGAACTGACCGAGCGTCACGGCGACTTTGCGCTCGTTGGCGTCGCCTGCAGGCTCACGACCGACGCTGAAGGCGTGATCTCCGACGCTGCCGTCTCGCTGTTCGGGGTGAGCGACCGGCCAGTGCTGGCACCTGCAGTCGAGGCGCTGGTGGGAGGGGCCGGGGGCAACTTCAGCGAGGTCGCACAATCGATCTCGGAGACGTTGACACCCGACTCGGACAGTCATGCCTCAGCTGAATATCGATCACGCGTCGCCGGTGTTCTCGCGCGACGAGCGCTCGAAGAGGCATATGAGAGGTCGACCGATGCGTCGGCCTCGGTCGAATCGCGCACATGCCCGCTGACGCCGCCGACCTCGTAGTACGCAACGGATGGGTCGTCAGCGAATCCGGACGTTTCCGAGGAGGTGTCGCGGTACGCGGCGAGACGATCGTGGCTGTGGGTCCCGACGACAGCCTGCCGCCCGCAGATCGTGTGATCGACGCCGAAGGGCAGTTCATCATTCCCGGACTGATCGACGCGCATGTCCACATGAGCAGCGAGGAGGACCCGACGATCGCGGAGGCGCTGGAAGCCAACCTCCCGGTTGAGACGGACGGGATGTTGCACGGTGGCGTCACCACGTTCGGCACGTTCGTCGCAGCAGCGAGCGACGAGTTGATCGCCGCCGTCAGCGATTCAATCTCCGGTCTCGACCGATGGTCCCACGTCGATTCCTTCTGTCACGCAGTGGTCCGGGATGAAGAGACCCTCGCAGTGATCCCCGACGCCTGGAGTCTCGGTGTCACGTCGTTCAAGCACTTCTACAACGCCTATCGCCGACGAGGGCACGAAGATCCGGGCCTTGCCTCGCTCTATCGCCCGGTCGAGAACGATGTCCTGCTGCGCTCGATGAAGCTGATCCAGTCGCTCGGACAGCCGGGCGTGGCGATGGTTCATGCCGAGGACATCGACATCATCAGTGTCGCCGAGGCAGAGGTGTCGGCGACCGGGCGGCGCGACCTCAAGGCGTGGAGTGACAGCCGGCCGAACATGGCCGAGTTTCTCCGCGTCGGGCAGGCGATCGAACTCAGCAAGTTCACTGGCTGTCCGCTGTACATCGTCCACATGTCGACGCAGGAAGCCTGCGCCATGGTAGGAGCGGCCAGGCGCGACGGGCTGCCGATCTGGTCAGAGGTCGGACCGCACTGGCTAACCCATCACGGCGACATGGAGGCGGAAATCGGCTGCTGGGGCAAGGTGAACGCGCCGCTCCGTTCACCGGCCGACAACGAGGCGCTGTGGAGAGGCTTCCATTCGGACTCCGTCACCTGCCTCGGTACGGACCACGGCACGGGTGGGAGGACGCACGAGACCAAGGAGAAGGGCGGCGGCAAGCACGACAACATCTGGGCCGCTCGACCCGGTATCAAGGGGGGCAGCGAGCACATGCTCCCCGTGATGATGACCTACGGCGTCCACACCGGACGCATCTCGATCGAAGACCTCGTCCGGACCGGGTCAGCGACGACGGCCCGCGTCTTCGGCCTCTACCCGCGCAAGGGCATCCTCGCTCCGGGCGCGGACGCAGATATCGTGATCGTCGACCCCGATCGGGAGGCGGTTGTCGACGACGACTTCTACCACGGCCTGTGCGAGGTGAGCATCTACGCCGGCCACCAGCTGCGAGGGATGGCACGCACCACCATCGTTCGTGGACACGTGCAGATGGAGGACTACGAGACCGTCAGCGAGCCGAGCCGGGGCCGCTACCAGCCTCGCGGCGCGGCGGCCACCGACTGGTCGCCACCAGCGCCGCGATGATCAAACTCGGACTGCAGACGCTGCAATTCCTGAACGACCGAGAGCGTCCATACGCCGATCAGATCGACGAGTTCATTCCGGTAGCGCGGGCCGCGGACGCACTCGGGCTCAGCTGGCTCTCGGCCTCTGAACACTGGATGTCAGCGCCAACGGTGTGGGGCTCCCAGATCCCGTTGCTCAGCCGCCTGGCGCCAGAAGTCCCGCACATGGAACTGATGACGCAGATGCTGCTGATCCCGCTGCACAATCCGGTGCACGTTGCGGAGCAGCTCGCCACCCTGGACCAGATCAGCAGAGGGCGTCTGCTGTTCGGTGCCGCGATCGGCTACCGCGAGGCCGAGATCGACGCGGCCGGGTTCACGCGCACCGACCGCGTCTCACGTCTGCGCGAGAGCCTGACCGTCATCGAGCAGCTCTGGACCGGCGAGCGTGTATCGAGCCACGGGCGCTGGTGGAACATCGATGGCGAAATGGGCTTCACCCCGTACCGGAAGCCTCATCCTCCGATCCTTCTCGCGGCCCAGAGCGAAGCGGCCACCCGACGTGCCGCCCGTATCGCTGATGGCGTCTTCTTTGGCCCGCACGCCACGTTCGATGACCTCTCCCAGCTGGTCGGGACGTACCGCGACACTCTCGTCGACGAAGGGCGACAGCCCGGGATCATCGGCGCGGGGCGAGCTGTGTTCGTCGGTGCGAGTAGGGACGAAGCAATCCAGCTCGCGCGCGAGTCGGTGCAGAAGTCGGTCAGCATGTACGGCGGTTGGGACATGCAGGAAGACGGGATGATCAACCTGCTCTCCGGCGATGATTCGCGCGAGTGGGCCGTGGCCGGGACTCCCGCTGATTGTGTCGAGACCCTGCATCGCCTCTACGACGACTACGGCCTGAACCACGTAACGCTGACCATCTACAACTTGCCCGCTGACCCGGAAGGGCGCCTTGAGTACGTGCAGCGGCTGGCGGAAGATGTCGCCGAACCAGCCAGGCGGCTGACCGGTGCCTGAGGAGATGGGTGCGAGTGAGATGACTCAGGACGCGATCGGCGCCGACATCGCGCGCCCCGGCGACCGTCAGCTGGTGACCGGCGACGCGCACTTCGTCGGAGATATTCATCTGTACAAGGAGGCGCAGATGTGTGTGGTGAGGAGCCTGCTCCCGCACGCCCGCATCGAGTCGATCGACCTGACAAGGGCCCGCCAGATGCCCGGAGTCCTGCTCGCGTTCTCGGCTGCGGACTGCCCTTCACCGCTTTCGAAGATCACGGTCAGATCCAAGTCCCCGCCAGGTCTGGAACCGTTCCTGCAGTATCCGCTGGCGACCGACCGCGCGCGCTATGTGGGTGAGCCGGTGGCGGTGATCGTCGCAGAAAGTCGTTACCTCGCGGAGGACGCCGCAGACGCCGTCGAGATCGACTACGACCCACTGCCGCCGCTGGCAGGCATCGAGGCCTCGCTGAGCGAGGGCGCATCCACAATCCATGATGGAACGACCGGTAACGTAGCAAGCGTCCGGGAATTCGACGTGGGTGATGATCCGTCGGACGTGCTCAAGTCGTGCGATGTCGTCTTCACCGAACGCCTCACGAGCCAACGCGGCACCGCGTCGCCGATGGAGACGCGCGGGCTGCTCGCCGACTACGACCACAGCCGCGGCTTCTTCACGCTCTGGGGTGCGACCAAGGCCCCGTACTACAACAGGCGCGTGCTGGCTCGGGCGCTCGAACTGCCCGAGCATCGCGTTCGACTCGTCGAGACACATGTCGGAGGCGGCTTCGGCAGTCGCGGCGAACTGTACCCCGAGGACTATCTCGTGGCGTTTGCTTCGAAGGAACTGCGCCGCCCGGTCAAGTGGATCGAGGACCGGCGAGAGCACCTGACGGCGGCAAACCACTCTCGTCAGCAGGAGTGGGAGATCACGATCGGCGCCACTAGCGACGGCGTGATCAAGGCGATTCACGCCACGATGGACACCGACATTGGTGCGTATGTGCGCACGCATGGCGTACGCGTCCCTTCAATTAGCGGCGGCATGCTGCGCGGACCCTACGACATCCCCAGCTACTACTGCTTGTTCCGTGCGGTCCTGACGAACAAGACACCGATGGGGACCTATCGTTCCCCGGGTCGCTACGAAGCCAATTTCGTCCGCGAACGCATGATCGATCTGCTTGCCGAACGACTGAACATGGATCGCGTCGACCTGAGGAATCGCAATCTGATACGCGCTGACCAGATGCCATTCGACACGGGAATGGTGCTCGACGGCGAACGCATCGTCTACGACAGCGGCGACTACCCCGCCTCGCTTCAGCGAGTCGCGGAGAGCCTGAAGTACAGCGCGGCCGAGCAGCAAAAGGTCGCTGCTCTGGAGTCGGGTCGACTCCTGGGTATCGGCCTCGCACCGTTTGTCGAGCACAGTGGTTCCGGCACGTTCGAAACTGCCACCATCCGTATCGACAGCACCGGCAAGGTGGTGCTGGCGACCGGCCTCGCCGAGATGGGCCAGAAGCAGGAGACGATGCTGTCCCAGATATGCGCCTCGGTGCTGAAGGTCAGCCCGGCGGAGATCACCGTGATCCATGGCGACACCGACGCCAGCCCCACGGGGGCAGGTACGTATGCCAGCCGCGGTGCGGTGATGGGTGGCAACGCCGCTTATCTCGCAGCGCAGAAGCTGCGTGAGCGGATCATCCGTGTGGCAAGCCACACGCTCTCATGCCCTCCCGAGGATCTGGAGGTCGCCGGCGGCACGGTATTCCCAAGCGGAGACGAGGATCGAGCGCTCACGTTCTCCGAGCTCTTCCCATTCGTCGATCGTCCTGAGATCGGAGACGAGGACGAAGCCGAAGGCCTCCTAATCAACGTTCGGTACCGCGCCGAGCCCGGGTTCTGGGGCTACGGCACCAAGGGAGCGACTGTCGAAATCGACCCCGAAACCGGAAAGGTTGAGGTGAAGCGCTTCGTCGTTCACTACGACGTCGGGCGGATCATCAATCCATCGCTCTGCGAGGGTCAGATCGTCGGCGGGGCAGCCCAGGGGATCGGCGGCGCGTTGCTTGAATCGCTGGAGTACTCGGAGGATGGGCAGCCGCTGTCGGCGAGCTTCATGGACTACATGCTCCCGCAGACAACAGAAGTGCCCCGCATCGAGTGCATCATCACCGAGGACTTTCCGAGCCCGCTGAATCCACTCGGCGTGAAGGGTGTTGGGGAGGCGGGCATCGCTGCAGCCGGCGCTGCGATCGGCAACGCTGTGGCCGACGCGCTATCCGGTGTCGGCGAAACCGTCCGCGCGTTGCCTCTGACACCGGCACGAGTTCTCGACCTGCTTCACCACGGGAAGAGCGAATGAAGCTGCGACCGCTCACCCGCAGCGCCGGAAGGTACCGCTAGATGTCCGTCATCGACTTCCACGTCCACCACTACCCCGCCAGCTATCTGGAGGCGGTCTCCGCGCCCGGACCGCTCCACCGCGCGGAGCGCGACGCCGAGGGCAGGCTCATCGTGCGCTTCCGCGGCGGGGTGTCCTTGATCGCACCACCGATCGTCCCGGATGCCACTGAGCGCCTCCGGGCGATGGAGGCCGCTGACGTGGACATCCAGGTGCTGTCCGTTTCGGCACCGGCGCTCTACTTCACCTCCGGTCAGCCTGCTCTTGAGCTAGCCCGTCAGGTGAACGATGACCTCGCCAGTCTGGCGAGCGAGGCTCCGACGCGATTCCGCACGATGGCCACGTTGCCGCTGACTGACCCCGAACTCGTGAACGACGAACTAGCCCGGTGCCTCGATGTGCTGGGCGTATCTGGCGCGATGATCATGACCAACATTGCTGGCGTTCCGCTGGACGATGAGCGATTCGAGGAGTTCTACGCGTTCGCGAATGAGCGGTCTCTCCTCCTGCACGTTCATCCGACGGTTCCCGTGGAAACGGGATTCGAGACCGATCTTGCTCTCACGCTAGCCGTCTCAGCGCTCGGCGAGACAGGTATCACGATTGCGCGCCTCGTGGTCTCCGGTGTGATGGAGCGATACCCGAAGATCCGCTGGGTATTCTCACACCTCGGCGGCTCGATACCGCTCACCCTCGCCCGCATCGATAGCTCCTACCGACGCTTCCCCGAAGCGCAGGAGCACATCAGCCGCCCGCCATCCGAGTTCCTTCGCGAGCTGTACTACGACACCGCCTCGGTTCAGCCCGCTGCGATTCGTTTCACCGCAGAGACCATGGGTGCTGACCGGCTCGTCTTCGGCAGCGACTACCCGCATGTAGCTGGGGCGCCTCAGGTCCACCTCGACGCCCTGGAACAGGCTGCGCTCGACCCGGCGGACGTCCAGTCGATCCTGGCCGGTAGGGCGCGGACGCTGCTCGACGGCGAGCACGAGTAACGAACGGTAGGTCAGCTATGGGTCATCAGCTAGCAATCAACATCGACGCCGACGAGAACTGGGCCGGATTCCCGGATCAGGAGCAACGCTTCGACTATCTGCGCGCTGCCGATGAGGCTGGCGTTCACTCCGTCTGGGTCGCCGAGACCTGGGGGCGAGACACGGTTCCGTTCATGACGCAGATCGCCGAGCGCACGAATTCGATCCAGATCGCGGCAGGCATCATGAATGTCTTCGGTCGCTCGCCCGGCCTGATCGCTCAGACGTTCGCGACTCTCGATGCGATTTCCGGCGGCCGCATGATCATCGGTCTCGGCATCAGCGCACCCGCGGTGATTGAGCATTTCCACGGCGTCGAGTTCAAGTCACCACTGAAGCGCACTCGCGAGTACGTCGAGATCATCCGCCAACTCCTGGCTGGTGAACGCCTCAATCACGACGGAGAGATCTTCAAGCTCGAACGCGGCTTCAGCCTGCCAATCGACCTGCAGCGCGAAGAGATCCCAATCTTCATCGCGTCTCTCGGTTCGAGAAGCGTCGAACAGGCCGCCCAGATCGCCAGCGGCTGGCTCCCCCTGTGGACGCCGATCCAAAATCTTCCGGCGCTCGTCGACGGATTCCATGAGGCAGCGTCTGAGGCCGGGCGAACAGACGACCTCCCGCTGGTGCGCTCACCCGGCACGCTGTACGTGACTGATACCGACAGCGTCGAACGGACTCGGCAGGCTGTCTCTCGGAAGTTCGCCTACTACATCAGCCGGATGGGGATGGCGTACTACAACCACGTCTCGCGTCTCGGGTATGGATCCGAGGCGGAGGTCATCAAAGCAGCGTTCGATTCCGATGGGTCTGCAGGCGGGACCGAAGCGGTCCCCGCCGATCTACAGCAGAATCTCTGCCTCGTGACCGACTCGATCGAGGCAGCGAGGGACTGGCTCGCGGAGCAGGATGAAGCAGGCGTGGCAATCCATCTGGTCAACGTGCACGCGACATCTCCGGATGAGGCATCCCGAACCTACGAACGTCTGATCGGATGATGCATGTGAGGGCGGAGGAAGCTGCGTGAGCATTGAAATTGCCGACCACTTCAGCGTTCAGGCGCCGATCGAGCGCGTCTGGGACTTCATGCTCGACCCGGATGCGGTCGTGCGGTGCATGCCCGGAGCCGCGCTCGACGAAATCGAAGACGAGGAGACGTTCCTCGGAAGCGTGAAGGTGAAGATCGGTCCGATCGTGACGAACTACAAGGGACGCGTCCGATTCCTTGAGCGGGACCCCATATCCCACGTGATCCGCCTCTCAGCAGAGGGTCGAGATTCAGGGGGAGGCACCGCGCGAGGCGAGATGTCGAGCGCGCTGACCGATGCAGCGGATGGTTCGACCGACATCGAGGTGACCGCCAGCGTTGTGCTTACGGGCCGCGTCATGCAATTCGGTCGCTCGATCCACGAAGGCGTCGCGCGCCAGCTCTTCGCAGAGTTTCAGAAGCGAATTACTGAGCATCTTGAGACAGCCGGGAGTCAGCAGGAACGAGCAGAGCCGGGAGCCGATAGCGATGCGCTGCCGATCGCCTCGCTGGCCGCGTCAGCCGCAGCTTCGGCAATCACTTCTCCCCTGCGGAAGTTGCTTGGAAAGACCGAGGCCGACGATTCGCCTCCCGCGTCGACGATCGAAGGAGATCAGGAATGAAAGAGGCGCGGCAAGTCAGCCTGACCGTGAATGGCCGCGAGTACGAAAGAGCGGTAGAGCCACGGATGACGCTGGCCGACTTCCTGCGCGATGAACTGGACCTGACCGGTACTCGCGTCGGCTGTGAGCATGGCGTCTGCGGCGCCTGCACAATTCATCTTGATGGGCGATCCGTACGCGCCTGCCTGATCTTCGCAATCCAGTGCGACGGCTCCGAGATCACGACCGTTGAAGGGCTGGCAGAGGGTGACGAACTGCATCCGCTCCAGCAGGCGTGGATGGACCACTACAGCCTCCAGTGCGGGTTCTGCACGACCGGGTTCCTGATGAGTGCGGTCGAGTTCCTGCGCGACGCCGACGGGCCCACCGAAGCTGACGTGCGCGAAGCGCTCTCCGGCAATCTCTGCCGCTGTACGGGCTACCAGGCGATCGTCGACGCTGTGCTCGATGTCGCGGCACAGCAGCCACGAGCCTAGCCGCCGGGTCCATCTCCCAAGATTGCTCGCGCCATCGTTGTCCGATGGACCTCGTTTGGTCCGTCGCCAATCCGTCTGATTCGTACCTCGCGATACCAGCGTTCGAGCGACAGGTCCTTGCTCATCCCCAGCCCGCCAAGGATCTGCATGGATCGGTCGACCACCCGGCCAGCGCCCTCACTACAGAGCAGCTTTGCCATCGCCGATTCGAAGCCGAACGACTGCCCTCGGTCAGCGCGATCGGCGGCTGCGAGCACCGCCCAGCGACCGTTTCGAATATCAATCTGGTTGTCGACCAGCATCCATTGGATCGCCTGACGGTTCGCCAACGGCTCACCAAAAGTGACCCGTTGCTTCGCCCATTCGACGGCCATCTCGTTGGCAGCGACCGCGACTCCGACTCCGTTGGCGGCGGACAGCACTCGGGTCTGTCCACGAACCGGACTGTCGAGCGTGAAGGCGCCGCCGACTTCGCCCAACAAGTTCTCATGCGGCACCCGTACGTCGATGAACGACAACTCCGTCACCGCGTGCGAACGAAGGACGTGCACGAACCGGTCCATCCGAAACCCCGGTGTGTCCGTGTCCACGATGAACAGGGAGAGCCCACGACGCCCCTCGCCCGGCCCCGTGCGCACGTAGATCACTCCGTAGTCGGCCGTGTCGGGAGAGGTATTCCACAGCTTGCTCCCGTTGATGACCCATTCGTCCCCATCACGCACGGCGCGGGTCTGAATCGCGCCACCCAGATCGGAACCGCCACTCGCCTCGCTCATTCCGACAAAGCTGCGCTTCTCCCCACGCAGAGTCGGGTAGAGGTACTCCTCCTGTTGGCGCTCAGTCCCGCTGTACAGATGCAACGGTGGATTGCTGCCAAACACCCCATACGCGGGCGAGTACACTCCCGCTCGATGTTGCGACAGTTCCTCGGCGACGAGTGCCTGAGTCACAACGTCCAGCCCCGGCCCGCCGTACTCGACGGGCACACCCATCTGGTAGAGCCCCATCTCTCGCGTCATGGCGGTGAGGCGCGCTGTATCGTCCGCCTGCAGCGCGAACGCATCAGGGTCCAGATCGGCTTCCAGCGGTCGAATCTCCTCGCGGATGAATCGCCGTACCGACTGGACGATGATCCGCTGCTCGTCACTCAGCTCAAGATCCACGATGTCTCCGAGGAACTGAGCACGTGCGCTGACGGCGACGCGCGGATCCGAGTGAGCCAGCGCCGATGCTACATTACCGAACCCGCTGGACCGAAGCAGACAGACGCACCTGATCAGCGCCCTCGCGACGACCTCCACGGCCGCGGTCGGCTGCAAGCTCGGGGTGTCTCGATCTGTGCAAGCGGTGGCCACGACCACAAGAAGGCGTGCCAGGGCAGCCGCAATACTTAGCGCTTTTCGCGAATCATGGGCTGCATCGGTGGCGCCGCCCCGACCTCGATCCTCCCCATCACCACGAACCCGTGACGTTCGTACAGGGGGATGTTCGCTGGATCCGATGACTCGAGATAGGCGCGCGTGCCTTGTTCGTCGCACAATTGCAGAGCGTGTTCTAGCAGAGCGGAACCCAACCCTCTGCGCTGGCTGGTCGCGTCAACTCCGATAAAGGGCAGATACCACAGTGGCTCGTCGTGCGGATGGTACTTATCCATCTCCTCCATTACACCGAAGAAGTCTTCGATCTTGTCCGCGCGCATTGTTGTTTCGATGAGGGCACCGGCGGCTTCGCCATCCGCCACGCTGCCCGGTGACAACCAGATCGACGCCCCAGCAAATTCGGACACCGAGTACGCCGTGCCGTCAGAAATTCCCGCTCCGCAGCAGGTGGCGACGAGCTCGGGAAACGCGCTCAGATAGTTTTCGGCGTCGGGATAGGCCCTCCGAAAGAACGGGTCGGCAATGAACGCCGCAGTGATAGTGGCCAGCGCTTTGCTGGTGTCCGATGAGTCGATCGTTGTAACGGCAGGCGGGTCGCTCATGGCAGCCAGACTGGCTCGTCATGCGCGAGCGGCACCGCCGGGCGCTCCCATCGTGCGGGCGTCCGCGAGAGCTGCGCCACCGGCGCGAGGTAGGTGAGGCGCCCGAACACCGACTCAGTCGTCGTGCTCAACGCCGCGATTTCCGCCGCGCCGAGGTCATCGTCCGCCGCGCGCATCGCGTCGACGGCGACGCGGGGCAGCGAGGCGACCCAGCGGCCGGTCTGCGCGAGCGAGACTCGCACCATGTAGCTTCCACCCTCGGTCGCACGCCGTCGCAGCGCAGTCATTACGCCGAAGGCAGCGACGTAGCCGGTGATGTAGTCGAGCGCGGAGACGGGCAGCAGGCGCGGCGCGCTATCCGCGGCATCGTCGGCGTACTCGTCGGAAAAGCCGCTGACGGACTGCACTAGCGTGTCGAAGCCGCGTCGGTCGCTCCACGGCCCCGCGTGGCCGAAGGCACTCAGCGTCACGTAGATGATCCCCGGGCGCGCCTCCGCGAGCGCCTGCGCAGAGAAGCCGCGACTTTCGAGCGAGCCGGGCCGGTAGCCCTGCGAGAAGACGTCCGCGTCGCGCGCGAGTGTGCGCAGTTGCTCGGTGCCGTCGGCTGTCTCGAGGTCGAGCACAACCGATCGCTTGCCGTGGCCGGTGTCGATCGTGTGCAGCCCATGCTCCGGCAGGTGGCTGTTGCCGATGCGCAGCACGTCCGCGCCGTGCTCCGCGAGCGTGCGTGCGCAGATCGGCCCCGCAAGCACGCGCGTGAGGTCGAGCACGCGGACGCCGGAGAGCGGACGGGCGCCACTGCCTGCGGGCTCGGGCGGGCTCTCACCGATCTTCATCACCTCGAAGAGCGGCAGCTTCGCGATCGCGTTCGCCTGATCGCCCTGCACCCACTCGTCGGAGCTGCGCACCAACCCGGCGCATGCGCCCTCCGCGACGACGGCGCTCTCCAGCTCGGCCGCGTCCCAGTTCGCGACCGCGGCCGCGAACCCCTCGCGGTCATCGGAGCAGTCGAGCAGCGCGCGGATGCGCTCGCGGTGGTGGGCGAAGTTGCAGTGCAGGTAGATCCAGCGTCCATCGCGTGCCGGGTACATGCCGGCGACATCGGATCGTACATTCGGCGCGATCTGCTCCAGCGAATCGCTCTCCGACTCGATGCGCAAATACGTTCCGCTGCGCATCGCCGCGCTGGCCGCACGCACGTCGACGCTGACGTCCTGTTCACCGCCATTGCCCAGCGCCCAGAGATCCGCAGCGGCGAGCCCGGCTGCCGCGATCGATGCCGCCCCGGCGCTGCCGATGCGAAATGGCAGCGGGAAGACGGGGTCCGCGCCCTGGATCGCGACGCGCTCAGCGCGCGGGTCGCGACCGGCAACGGCCAGCAACTCATCGAGCAATGCGCGGGGTGTTGCCTCGTCGGCTGTTCGCGATGTCATGCCGTAACTCCTGCTTGGTCGCGCGTCACCCGTGGCGTCTCGTCGCGCATTCTACGCGCGGCAGCGGCGCGCGCCGCCGCGTGTCGTGATGCGCGCCAGGGAGCACCGGCGAGGATCGGAGCACGCCATGTCCAAGGCACACCGGCTATCCTTCGACGCGTACCGCGAGTGCGTGGATGTGAGGAGCAACTCTGTGGAGCGTGTCCCGCTCGGGAGCACCGGTCTAGAGACCAGCAGGCTCGGCATCGGCCTGGCCGAGATCGGCAGCGAGCTTTCGTTCGAAGAGATCGAGCAAGCCGGGGAACTGCTGAACGAGGCGCTCGATCGCGGCATCAACTTCCTCGACACGGCGGCGTGAAGTTCGTTTAGGACGGACTGGTGTTTGAACCTTCAACACCTTGCTCAGAAGGCAGATGGTCTGAGCTGTCGACACGAAGAAGGCCCGCCAGTTGTCGGACCTCACCTCTGTCACCATGCATTGGAGCGGGAGAAGGGATTCGAACCCTCGACCCTCTGCTTGGGAAGCGCTGGGGGGGCATTTCGCGAATTTCGCGACTACCCTGGGAACCCTCGCCGAATCTGAAGTGGCAGTGGGATGGCGGGCATTTCGGGGCTCCTTAATGTCGGCGGAGTGACGGTGCGGTGTCGGTGGTCAGGTTCAGCACTTCAGGGAGATCGAATCTTGCACCACTCAGGTTCCACGCGGTGGGTCGATCTGCGCTGTCTCCTGCGGACCCGTCGGTGACGTTAGGTTGCCGGAAACACTATGATCGTGGTCGTGATAGCTTTTCGAGCCTTTACGGGCTCCCCGATCGTCGTATCGTTGCTTGGCGGCGTTCTGCTACTGACGGCATGGCTGCTGGGCGCGTGCGGCTCGATAGGCTCTAAGCTCCCCGACCTGACTCCGGTCGCCGAAGAGGCGAGGCAGGCCGCGTCGAGCGCCACGATCGCGATCTCTTCCGAGGGCGCGCGAGTCTACACTGTGAACTCCGACGCTGGATCGATCACTGCGATCGACGCGACGACAGACAGGCTGCTATGGGAGCTGCCCGTCGGCGCTGAGCCGCGCTCCATCGCGTTGGACCCTCGCGGCGCGCGCGCGTACGTCAGCGACTTCGTTGGAGGCACGGTCAGCGTCGTGGACCTGAATGACGCCACGGTGTTAGTTACGTTCACCACCGCCAGCCGTCCATACGGCATCGTCGTGAGCCCCGGCGGGCGAGTGCTCTACGTCGCGGAGTCGGGTGCCCATGCTGTCGCGCTGTTTGACACCGGTACCCTCGAACGCCTGGCCACGGTCGCGGTCGAGGAAAACCCTCGCGGACTCGCCATCTCGTCGGATGGGACGCGGCTCTACGTCACGCATTTCCTGAGCGGACACGTCTCGGTGATCGATGTCGACTCGAGAGAGGTCGTCGACATCGTCAGCACCGGTGCGGAGAGCAACGCAGCGCAGTTCATCGCAATCGCCCCGGCCGGCGGGAAGGCATACTTGCCGCATATCCGCTCGCGCGTCTCGAATGCCAATCTCCAGTTCGACACCACAATCGCGCCGCTTGTCTCGGTGATCGACCTCGACGCCAACAGATTGCTGCGGAAGGAGTTGCTCGGGCTCGATGCGATCGACCAGCCGGTGAATATGCCTTTCGCTGTCGCGTTCTCGCCCGACGGTAGGCTGATCTACGTCGTCAACTCTGGCAGCAATGATCTCTCGATAGTCGACCTGGAGACCGGCCTCGGCACTGGGCACATCGAGGTCGGCGATAATCCCCGGGGCATCGTGCTGACGGGCGACGCCACCCGTGCCTACGTCCGCAACGCACTCTCGGACGATGTCTCGGTCCTCGACCTAGTTTCGCTGACGGAGATCAGCCGCATCCCGGTGACCGAAAGTCCGCTGCCACCGGAGGTGAGGCGAGGCAAAGCGCTGTTCTTCAGCTCCGACAGGCCCGAGCTGGCGCGCGACCAGTGGGTGAGCTGCGCGAGTTGCCACCTCGATGGTCTGAACGACGGCCGCACGTGGCCGTTCGACGATGGGCCTCGCAACACGCCGGTGATCCTCGGGCTTGCCGACTCCGCACCTTTCCACTGGTCCGGCGACCGGATCGACCTGTTCGACTTCCAGAAGACGATCATCGACGTACAGGGAGGTACCGGAATTAGCGATGAGGAGACCACGGATCTGGCCGCGTTCCTCGGATTCGGGGATTTCGCACCGAGCTCCGCACCGCTGGCCGATGACTCGCCAACCTCGGCTGCTGCCCTTGGTCAGGAGCTGTTCGACGCTGCCGGCTGCGCCGCCTGCCACAGCGGCGACGCGCTCACCGACCGGCTGCTCCACGATGTCGGCACCGGCGTCGACCCGCGCGAGACCAGAGGTTCCGCGTTCGATACGCCCTCGCTACTAGGGATTCGCGACTCGGCGCCGTACCTCCATGACGGACGGGCGACCACGCTGCACGAGCTACTGACAATTCTCAACATCGATGATGGCCACGGAGTGACATCGAATCTGACTGACGAGCAACTCGACGCGTTGGTCGCGTATCTGAGGTCGCTACCATAGACGGCAATCAGTTCAGGTTGTAGACGTCCTCGCCCACGAGGGTGAGCAGCTTAGCCGCGTTGGCCGGGGCGCCTGAGGCGTCGCGACCTGACAGGTAAATCGTGACCATCACCTCGTCGGCAAGACCGGATTGCATGTCCTGGCGGCGCGTGAGATCGATGTTGGGGAAGTCCGCGCTGAGACGGACCGGGTCGTAGACGACTTCAACGCTGCCGTTGGCCTCGGTGGCCTGGCCCGTCTCAAGGACGAAGCCCGGCATGCGAATCACGTAGTGGGCCTCAACGTCGCTCCACCCGGCGGGACTCTGGAGGAAGAAGTGGATTGGTTCGACCTCGGCGTCGTCTAGCCTGCCGCTCAGCCCGAGGTCCGCGACGGTGAAGTGATCGAGACCGGCATTCAGGGTAGGCGCGGCGGCATCAACCACGAAGAAGCGGTAGCTGCCGCCATCCGAGCCGAGCACCCCACCGGTGGGGAACGGCGGTTCGACCGGGCCCGCGGAGGTGTTGCCATCGTGGAGGACTTCGACGTGGACGGTCCAGATGCCAGATTCGTCGACGGAGAAGGCGCCACGCGAATCGGCGTAGTAGCCGATCGTGTTGGCCAGACCGGCTCCGCCGAACGTGGCGCCGCTGGGGCTGCTGACGGTATAGCTCACTTTTGAGGCGAGTGGCGGGCCGATCTGGCCGGCAAAGGCGAGGCGGTCACCCACTTCGAAGACCGCGCCGGGGTGGACCGACGTCGGCAGGAACAAGATATCGACCTCCTCGCCCTTTATCGTCAAGATCGGCCCGCCGGACGGCCCACCTGCAGCGCCCTGGAAGGGCGGGAAGACGCGGGAGCCACGCGGATCAGAATCTGGGATCTGGACCCACTGGGAGGCGTAGATCGCGACTTCGCCGATGCCCAGATCAAGACGCCTGAAGACCGCGGCGCCGAACTGCCATTTCAGGTCGTTAGGGCGGTCGCCGGACGCCCCGATGCCTTGCTGCAGGAGATACGTTTCGTCGAAACGCCAGTAGGTGCCTGATGAGACGTCGGTTCCGATCGTCTCGCGAACTCGGATTCCGGGGCGCTCGACGGCTCGGTAGGCGTACGCCAGTTGATCGATCCGGTCGGGATCGGTGGTGGGACTCAGACCCGTCGAGGTACTGATTCCGAGCGGCAGCGCGTCGAGAGCGACGCGTAGCGCGGGGTCATCCTCAACGTCGATCTGGTCGAAGCGCGCCTCGATCAGCGCCTCGATCGCGCCAACGGTGTCTTGGACGGAGATGCGGGCCTGCGTTGCATCATCGTTCGACGACCACAGGACGTCCCCAGAGTGGTACGGGAAGGAGATGTGGCTACCACCCTCGGCGGAGATCCCCGTGGATGAGCGGGTGAACCAGGCAGCACGTTCTTCCGCTGGCTGCGCATCGATGCCGCGACGGCCGTGGGCGATCAGGGCGCCGTCCGGCGTGGCGATGCCGCTGCCCCACGTACGTGTCGCCATCCAGAGCTTGCCCTCTGTGTCGGTGTAGGAAGCGTGGATCGTCGATACGTACTCGCCAGCGACATCAAGCGAGAAGGCGTCGGCCACGCCGAAG